>OCHJ01002577.1_pt1 | contig 9511 bp, 14 predicted proteins | sample 1538381 | NCBI WGS metagenome assembly OCHJ01 (sample SAMN04571688, study PRJEB22368) | human gut metagenome | biome: human gut; material: stool | host: Homo sapiens | place: Luxembourg | collected 2012-06-29 | reverse complement strand
TTACAATTTTGATAATAAAGAAAAAGGAGATTATGTATTATGAAAAGAGAAAGATATTCAATAATTTATAGTAGTAAAACAGGAAATACAAAAAAACTTGCAGAGGCAATCTATAATACTTTACCTCAAAATAAGTGTGATTATTATGGTACAGTGGACAAAATTGATGATGTATTAAGTAATGTAATTTATATTGGCTTTTGGACAGAAAAAGGAAATGCTGATCATCTAACAATAGATTTTTTAAATAAATTAAGAAACAAAAAAATATTTTTATTTGGGACAGCAGGATATGGCGAAAGTGAAAAATATTTTGAGGGTATTATTAATAATGTAAAAAAGAATATTGATAGTAGCAATACAATAATAGGTTCTTTTATGTGTCAAGGTAAAATGCCATTATCAGTTAGAGAAAGATATGAAAAAATGAGAGAACAAAATAATATTTCACTTAACATTGATAAATTAATTGCTAACTTTGATAAAGCATTATCACATCCAAATACAGATGATTTAAAAACATTAGAACAAATTGTAATATTATACGATGAAGAATAAAAATGTCAGATATTAGTGTATTTGGAGATTCTGCTTTAAAAGGAGTTATATACGAAAATAATATTTATAAAGTATCTCAAAATAGATTTTCTAATATATGTGAGGATATATTAGGAGTGTCAATAGAAAACAAAGCAAAATTTGGGAGTACAATAAATATTGGAAAAAATATAATATTCAAAAATATCGAATTGATTAAGGAAACAAAAAGTAAATATGTCGTAATGGAATTTTGGGGAAATGACTGTGATTATAATTGGAGAGAAATATCAGAAAATCCAGATAAAGAACATTCTTCTAAAAGTTCAATAACACAGTTCATTGAAATATATTCGTATCTTATAGATGAATTAAAAAAATAGCAAAAGATACTAGAAGAATAGTAAGAGCTATAATAAAAGTTGTAAAAACTTCATTAATTGCAACAAATCAAGATATACATATAATAATGCGAATCAAAATGTTCAACCAAATGAATTATTGATAGCTTTTAAAAATAAGATTTTTTAAATATAAAAAGGAGTTGTGTTTTAGCATGAATAAGATAAAATTAAATGATATTCTTCACTTAACAGAAGAAGAAATAAAAAATAGTAAAATGGAATTAAATATAACAGAGGGGTCAGGTGGAAAACAATATATAGATAAATGGTTATCATTATCATATGAAGAAAAAGAAAGAGGAATAACAGATTGTTCATATTGGTCTGAATATGGTGGTAAGAAAAATTTTGAAGTTGGACAAATGGTATTTAGCTTTATAAGAAAAGGGTATGATGAATGGTTACTAATTTCAGCTGCAAGAATTTTAAGTGTTCCAGATTATGGAAGAGCGACAGTAGAAATATTAGAACAATATAAAGGTTTTTTTGGCAGATTAATTATGAATTTTCATAAAGGTGATACATTTGGAAGATGGTGTTTTAATTTATCTTATTTAAAAAATGAAGAAGAAATAATTGAAATTCTACCTTGTATGTATAATGGAGAACAATTTGAAGGATATGATAATGTTAATTTAACCTATAAAAAATTAAAAGATATTTTAGCTGGCAAAATAATGCCTTCTTATTATGAAGCTTTAAAAAAAGTCACAGGGATATATTGTCTAACAGATATTAAAACAGGAAAACTTTACATAGGCTCTGCAACAGGAGAAGAAGGCGTAGCTCAAAGATGGGGAAATTATTTAAGTTCAAAACATGGTGGTAATAAGAAATTGATAGAATTATACAAACAAAAAGGCGATGATTACTTCGAAAGGTATTTTACATTTACTTTAGTAGAGTATTTTGGGCTATCTTATGATCCAGAAAAAATTAGAAAAAGAGAAAAATATTGGAAAATATGTTTAAATACTGTAGAACATGGTTATAACGATAATTATTAATATGATAAACATCATATGTGTTGTTGATGTAAGAGATTATTAAACCATAAGAAATATGAATTTATTGATTACAAAAAAATAATAAGCAAAGTAGGGAAATAAAAATATTTGAATCAAAGTATGAAAAACAATCAATAGATAGATTTCTGTTCATTAGTGAGGAAACTCTTGCTCAAATGAAGAATAACAATATTAGGACATTAGGTGAGTTATCTAAACATAGATTATTAAAGGAGATAAACTCTCCTTTTTTTTATAAATTTTTATAAAAAGTGTTACTTTTGTATAGAAATTCTATAAAATTTATGGTAAATGATACTGATATAACAACTGAAGAAAGAAGTAGAAAACAAGCTAAATTAGAATATACATACCAACAAATTCTTGCAATTCAATCAGAACAAATTAATAATAAATCAGATCTTCATGATACAAATACAAAAATGGCTGAAAATACGTTAGAATCAGCCAATATACTTGATTTTGATAAAATGATTAAAAAAGCATAAATTTTTATAATTCAAAAAAATTCGGTGGAGTAGGGGGAAGAGCCTCATTTCAAGATGTGTACATTTAGAAAAAATAAAAAATTTGTAAATAAAAAAGAAAATAGGTAGTAAAATATTTTGTGCAATGTTATAAAAAAATTTTTTGAAGAAATATTTTAAAAGAAAAAATATAAATTTAATAAAAATAATTTTAAAATTTAATTTTTGAAATTTCAAATTTAAGTTTTAAATTTTGTTTGGTAAAATTTCATGAACCGAACATTTGTATATTGCAAAATTTTTATAATTATTAGTTTAGATTTTATAATTTTAATTATAATTATTAAGCCTGAAAATCGTTTTTAAACAATTTTATTTATAAACTTAACAAGTTATTCATTTAAAACTTCAAAATCAATTTAAAAGTTTTAAATTATCTGATTGTAAATCTATAATAACTAATTTTATTACTATAATTATAAATTTGATTAACTGCTGCAAAACCTCAAAAACCTTTAAAATGACGGCTTGCGAGAATCGGTTTTAAGCGTTTTTTATAAATTATACATATAGTTTTTGTTGTCTGATATTTTAGCAAAATACTAACAATTCTAGGGTTTAGCAATTTTTAGTATTAAAATTATACATTTATATAGTAATACCAAAATATTCAAAAAAAGCTCAAAATAACGACGCACGAGAATCGATTTTAAGCCGTTTTTATTTTTAAGGCTTATAGTTTGTTGTTGGTAAAATACGGCAAATATAGAGAAATAGGCATTTTGAAGATTTTTGGAAAATTTATATAAAATATAATATGAAATAAAAATTATTAAGTAATAAAATTAAATTTTAAAAAGTAATAATGTTAGTCAAACGATAGCTAATAAATAGCTAGTAAAGCCGTTAAGGCTAGTAGTTACAAGAACTTGTAGGTAGGACTCTAAAAGGGGTTCTATTATTTTGCTCCTATCTCTTATTGCACAAAACTTTGATTTTGTGCAATGTTTTGTATTCCTTTTTTAACACTTTTCCATATCTACTTCTACCTCTCTTCTATTTCTTATTTATGTGTGCAACAAAAAAGAGATATTGATTAAATTCAATACCTCGTAATTTTTTTATTATTTAATTTTTGTAATGTTTGCTAAAGTAATTTGATTTACTTATTGAATGTTTTATTATAGTGTTTTAATCCAATTTTCAATATCTTGTTCTTTTGTAACAAGTTTATCGCTATAACTTTCAAATACAATGTTCATACCTTCGCAAATTTCTGAATTTGGACATAAAGTTCTAATTTCTTTAAATGTCTTTCCAAGCCATCCAGCATTAGTTGCAAAAGGTTTTATTGTTTTTCCTGATAAATCATTTTGATTCAAAAATGTTCTTATTGCAGGAACAGGTCTGTACCACCATACAGGAGTTCCAAGTATAATTTCATCATATTTACTTAAATCAATGCCTATGTCGTGTATTTCTGGCAAATGATTACTTGCCTCACTATTTTGCTCATCATTTACAACAGTATCATAATCTTCTGAATATGGAATAACTGTTTTAATTTCTAAAATATCACAATTTACCTTTTCTTTAATTCTATTTGCTATTTCTTTTGTGTGATTCGTATATGAAAAGTAAACTATTAATTTATTCATTTTCATTTTTCTCCTTATAATTTAATTATTTTTGTCCATCAAGATCTGGTTTCACTTGAGCATAACTTGCAACTTTTTCTGGTGTTCCCTCATAATATCTTTTATTTTTATTGATAGCTGCTATTTGTTTCATTTCATCTTCTGTTAGTTCAAAGTTAAAAATATCAATATTAGCCTTTATATGTTCTTCTAGTCTTGCACCAGGTATAACAATATTATTTTCTTGAATGTGCCATCTTAATATAATTTGAACATTGCTTTTTCCATATTTTTCTGCTAGTTTTCTAAATATTGGTTCATTTATTAAGTTACTATCCCCATGTCCTAATGGATACCATGCTTGTATTTTTATATCATTTTTTGCTAGAAATTTCTTCATTTCTATTTGTTGATAATAAGGGTGTGCTTCTGTTTGCAAAACTGTTGGTTTGATTTCACAATTATCTAATATTTCTTGTATTTGTGTTTCATTAAAATTAGATAGTCCTATTGCTTTTACTTTTCCCTCCTTAACTGCCTTTTCCATTAATTTATAAGCATACATATAATTTCCTGATGGTTGATGTAGTAATAATAAATCAATATAGTTTGTACCTAATCTTTCTAGTGTTTTATCTATTTGGTCATCTTCTTCATAAAAGGCAGGCCATAGCTTTGTTTCTATAAAGATTTCTTCTCTTGCTATGCCAGACTTTTTTATTCCTCTACCAACTGCTTTTTCATTAACATAGGCATTTGCTGTATCTATTAATCTATATCCATTTTTTAAGGCATGATATACTGAATTTTCAGCCTCATCTGGTGTAAGCATAAATGTTCCTATTCCTAACTTTGGCATTTCAATACCATTATTTAATTTTACTTTTTCCATTATAAATTACCCTCTTTCTTTTAATTTACTTACTTTTTGAAAATATCCAATTCATTATATTTTCTTCATAGGCAAACAAACCACATCCTGCATGTTTGTAGTTTTCTAAAAAGTATTCTACTAATGCTATACAGTCATTTGCAGATTGTTCTCCCCAGTCATTTAATTGTGTTGAAACAATTATCATATCTTTATTATATTTTTGAGCCTCATACACATAAGGTTCTCCTAAATCTTTTCCTACTCCTTGAAAATATAATCCTTCCCATCCAGGATTTGCAAAATAAATAGCATATTGCTTTGCTTTGTCATAATTTTCTGGATAGTGTATATTAAAATGAATTTCTGAATTTGTAGTTATTAAAGTATTATCTAATATAAATTCTCTATGTTCCTCGCTACCTTCTCTTATATATTCATTTGAAGTAGTAATTTTATTTTCCTTATTTTCTATATTTCCTTGTTGTAATGTTTCTTCACTATTATTAGAATTATTATTTGTAGTAAAAATTCCAATTATAACTAATATTACAATTACAACTATCAATAATATAATTTTTTTCATTAATCATACTCCATTACATTTGACTTTTCCAAAAGTCTACTGCATTATTTACATTTTCATTGTTATCACTTGCAATATTTTGATTATCATTATTATTTGAATTAACCATAACAACTGCACCAATAGCAACTGCTATAAGTACTATTGCTAAAATAATTCCTATAACTAATTTTTTATTCATTTTTCATCTTCTCCCTCTTTCTTATTTTATACTATCTGTCCAATTTTTAATTGTAGAATCTGATGGTCTTTCATTAAATCTTTGTCCGTTTTTCCAATCTCCTTCATTTGCTTCTCGTTCAAGTAATTTTCCACTTTGTCCTAGACCACTTGATGCAGAAGTGCAAAATGGAATTACTGCTTTTCCATTAAAGTCATTTGCTTTTACAAAAGTGTCTACTGGCCATGCAGCTATTCCCCACCATATTGGATAACCAATTAATACTGTATCATAATCACTCCAATTATCTACTGTGTCCTTTTTTAATTTAATATCTCTTAATGATTCATCATCATGTTCTTTTGAAACTCTTGAATTTCTATTAGTCCAATTCAAATCTTCTTCTGAATATTTTTCCTCTGGCTCTATTTCAAAAATATCTGCATTTAAGTTTTGTGCAATTTTTTCTGCAACTGCCTTTGTATGATTTTGTGCTGAATAATATACAACTAATGTTTTACTTCCACTTTTTGTAGTATTTTTTTCTTGTTCGCTGTTTGTCATATCTTCCTCATTTTCTTTTTGTTCATTCTCTCCTACGAGCATATTATCATTTTCACTACCATTCATAGCTGATAGAGTATTATTTTTTGTATTGTGATGGCTAATTATAATAACTCCTGCAACAACTGCAATAATTGCTAATATTGCAACTATAATTCCTATTAATACTTTTTTATTCATTTTCAAATCTCTCCTTTTATATATTTTTACCAATTACTGTTTCCAAAAGCATCTAACCATTGAAAACTAAGTGTTAATGTATAAATAAAGTAAACTGTAATTCCTATAACACTGAATATATATATTATATAAATTGCTTTCTTAAATTTTTCATTCTTTATTTTTTTGAATATTCTATCTAAATGTAATCCTAGATGAATAAACATTGTTATAATTGCTAATCTTCCTAAAATTAGATGTGTAAGTACAAGACCTAAACTACTACTCATGTGAAAATTAAATACTTCATTTGCTATTAATATTCCACAAATAATTGTTCCTAAATATATTATCATTATAAGAATATCTATTATATACATGATTTTAGTTTTTGTATTGGTCTTTTTAAAATTTTTTGTTACTTGCTTTATCCATTTAAAGTTTAATAAAATATGAATTATAATAAGGATAGCCAAAGCAATTCCTAATATTTCGTGCATTAGATTTCCTATTAGTCCTATATTGAATAAAGCAATCGTAATTATAAATAATAAAATATCAATTATTATTTTTAATTTCTTCATTTTTCCCCTTTTCCTTATTATTATAAATATTTTGCATAAAATTCTTTTAATTTATTAGAATGAATATTTACTTTTCCAATCTCATTTTCTGTAATTGCTCCATCATAGACTAAGCCGAATTGGTTTTCTTCTTCTTTACTCATTTTAAGTACCTCCCATTATTTTTATAGTTTCAATTACTATATTTTAATTTTTTCTTTTGCTTGACTAATTAATTTTTTTGTTTTACAATGGAATTATATCAGTCGGTAGTTACTGTCGGTCAATAGTTTTTTTAAAATTTTTTAATTTTTTTGGAGGTATAGATATGTATTCAATGAAAGAAACCTGTGAAAAGGTTGGTATGACTTATGAAACACTAAAATATTATTGCAATGAGGGATTAATTCCTAATGTAAAAAGGGATAAAAATAATTATAGAATTTTTGATGACAATAATATTTCCTGGATTAAAAGTTTAACTTGTTTAAAAAAATGCAATATGAGTATTGAAGAAATGAAAAAATATCTTGCTTTATGTTTAAAAGGAGAATCTACTATCCCTGAAAGACAAGCTATTTTAGCTGTAAAAAAAGAACAGCTTTTGAAAGAAATGTCTGACTTGCAAGAGAGCATTGACTTTTTAAATTGGAAAGAAAATTTTTATAATGATGTACTTTCTGGAAAAACTGAATATTTTAGTTACTTAATTGATACTAACCAAAAGTAGTAAAAAAATCAGTCTGTATTTTGCACAAACTGATTTCTTTTTTTATTTATTTCATATCTAATCCATCTTTAAAAGCATTTCCTACAACATCTCCTAATACTCTATAAGTATTACTTACCATGTCAAATGCTATTATTTGCATTTTTTCCACATCAATTTTTCCGTTCTCATCTAAATCCATCCATTTAATATTTTATATATGACCTTATTTTATCATAACTCTTATTAATTTATAATCTATTTTACCAATTTTTCTTATCTTTATTATGGTCTTGATTTTCTCTCCTTGATTTTACTGTTTCATCAAACCATTTTACCATTTCTGGATCATAGTGATTAAAGAAACTACTTGTTTTTGTATCTAATTTTGCAATTTCTTCCATATCTTCTTTTGAAAGTTCAAAATCAAATATATTAATGTTTTCTTTTATTCTTTCCATTAATGTTGATTTTGATAGTACTACTACATTTCTTTGTGTTAGCCATCTTAATATTACTTGTGCTATTGATTTGTTGTATTTATCTCCAATTTTCTTTAATGTTTCATTTTGGAACATATTGTTTCTACCTTCTGCAAACGGAGCCCATGCTTCTATTTGTACTCCAAATTGTTCCATGTTTTTCTGTGCCTCAAATTGTGCATTAAATACATTTGTTTCTACTTGATTTACTTGTGGAATAGTTTTTCTTTCAAATAAGCAAATATCACTTAATCTATCTGGATAAAAGTTACTTACTCCTATCGCTTTTAGCTTTCCTTCTTCATATAATTCTTCTAATGCTCTATAAGCTCCATAATAATCTGCAAAAGGCTGATGCAATAGCATTAAGTCTAAATAATCTACTTTTAGTTTTTCCATTGATTTTAAAACTGATTCTTTGCACTTTTCATATCCATAGTTATCTATCCAAACTTTTGAAGTAATAAATAATTCTTCTCTTTTTACAAGTCCATCATTTATAGCTTTTTGAATAGCATTCCCTACTTCTTCTTCATTAAAATAACTTTGTGCTGTATCAATCAGTTTATATCCTGCTTTTATAGCATCCATTACAACTCTTTCACATTCTTCTTTATTTACTTGATACACTCCAAAACCTGCTTTTGGCATTTTAACTCCATTATTTAAAGTTATATATTCCATCTTTTTATCTCTCCTTTAATTTATATTTTTTGTTTTACTAATTTGAATTATATCAGTCGGTTGTAGCTATCGGTCAATAGTTTTTTTGAAATTTACAAAAAAAAGAAGAAATAAAAACTTCCTCTTGGATTAAAAGCAGATAATTTTCTCAAATTATTTGCTCTAAAAATTACTATCTTATGTTTAGATTATATAACAATGGGCAGATAATTTTTAACCGAATTACCTGCCCTACTTATTGTAATTTGTCTCTCAAATGTTTTATTATAGTGTTTTAATCCAATTTTCAATATCTTGTTCTTTTGTAACAAGTTTATCGCTATAACTTTCAAATACAATGTTCATACCTTCGCAAATTTCTGAATTTGGACATAAAGTTCTAATTTCTTTAAATGTCTTTCCAAGCCATCCAGCATTAGTTGCAAAAGGTTTTATTGTTTTTCCTGATAAATCATTTTGATTCAAAAATGTTCTTATTGCAGGAACAGGTCTGTACCACCATACAGGAGTTCCAAGTATAATTTCATCATATTTACTTAAATCAATGCCTATGTCGTGTATTTCTGGCAAATGATTACTTGCCTCACTATTTTGCTCATCATTTACAACAGTATCATAATCTTCTGAATATGGAATAACTGTTTTAATTTCTAAAATATC
>OCHJ01002574.1_pt1 | contig 9521 bp, 8 predicted proteins | sample 1538381 | NCBI WGS metagenome assembly OCHJ01 (sample SAMN04571688, study PRJEB22368) | human gut metagenome | biome: human gut; material: stool | host: Homo sapiens | place: Luxembourg | collected 2012-06-29 | reverse complement strand
GGCCGTCAGCAGATGGGTCTTGCCGAGGCCCGAGCCGCCGTAGATGAACAACGGGTTGTAAGCACCGGAGGGGTTGGCCGCAACAGCCTGCGCCGCAGCAAACGCAAACTGGTTGGATGGGCCTTTGATGAAGTTCTCGAAGGTGAATTCATAGTTGCCCTGCGGGGAGGCGGGGTTTGCCTCGTACTGCTGGGCCAGCACCACTTCGTGGGGCGGTGTGCTGGGGACGACGAGGGTGATGTCCACGTCAAAGCCCAGCACTGTTTTGAAAGCCTCTTTGAGCAGGCCGAGATAACGGTCCGTCACGATCTTGCAGATGAAGTCGTTGCGCACCGAGAGGGTGATATGGCTGGAGTCCTCAAAGCTGATAGGCTCCAACCCGTCGATATAGAGATTATACGTCGGCTCCGCCATCTGCGCCTTGCAGTAGCTCTGGGCAGCCTCTAAAACGTCCTTGAAAGAATCCATAGTACATCCACTCCATTGAAGTTTTCAACAATGCTGCTGATACCAGGTTAGTATACCACAAAAATCCCCCTGCGTCTATATTATATAAGGTAATTTATAATACATAAAAAAGACATACCTGCGTCTGGGAAACGGCCTTGTGTCCAAAGCGGAGAAAAGCCACAAGATATTGTGGATAAAAAGTTTTCCACGGGAAATGGGTGAAAAAGTTGAAAGTTTCTCCACAGAGGTTTTTCAAAAAAGTTTGAAGGAAAGCGAAAAAAATGCTTGACAGAAGGCCATAGTGTGCGATATACTGTTGAATTGCAAGCCTGTCCCCATTTTGGGACCAGAATAGACCCCATACCGGGGACGAGTTTTTACGGAGGAAATACACCATGAAGAGAACTTTTCAGCCCAAGAAGCGTCAGCGCAAGGAAGTTCATGGCTTCCTGACCCGCATGAGCACCAAGAACGGCCGCAAGGTCATCAACGCACGCCGTGCTAAGGGCCGCAAGAGCCTGACCGTCTGATCCTGAGCAGTATGCATCAGGTCCGGCGCAGAATGGAATATGCGCAAAAAGGCCGCTGATATTGGATTGGCGGTCTTATTTTTTTACCCGGCATTCGGGAAAAAAGGCCGGAAAGCTGCGGTGAATAGTCGCATTGCCTAAAAAAACTGTCAAAGATTTGGCAGAGAAAACGCCCGGATGAGCTTTTCATGTCGGCGTTTTTTTGCTATACTGAACACTGAGCATTGCTTTTTTCCGGGCGGTGCTCCCACATCACCTGAAGGGAGGCGCACAGGATGCGCTATCGTCCCATCCGCCGCAACGGCGAGTTTGGCCGCGTGTATGCCCGCGGCAAGTCCTATGTCAACCAGGCGCTGGTGCTCTACGTGCTCAAAACGCGGAGCAAGCGCACCCGGGTGGGCCTGACGGCCACCAAAAAGATCGGCCACGCCGTGCAGCGCAACCGCGCCCGCCGTGTTATGAAGGCCGCCATCGACGAACATCTCGACTACAACATCGGCGGCTATGACCTCGTTTTCGTGGCCCGGGGCATGACCCCCCGGCTCAAGAGCTGGCAGCTCAGCGCCATCGTGGCAAAGCTCTTCGCCCAGGCCGGCCTGCCGGATAAGGCAAAACAGCCGGGCGCAAAGCCCCCAGCCACCCTGCCGCCGGTCCGGAAGCCCGAGGCGTGAGCATCTTTCAGAAAGCCCTCTGCGGGCTCATCCGGCTCTACCAGAAGTTCATCAGCCCGGGGCTGGGGCGGAACTGCCGCTTTTCGCCCTCCTGCAGCCAGTACGGCATCGAGGCCATCCGCACCCACGGCTGCGTCAAAGGACTGCTGCTGACGGCGTGGCGCATCGCCCGGTGCAATCCGCTGGGCCGCTGGGGCTACGACCCCGTACCGGAAAAGGGCCGCTGGAAAAATCCGGCCCGGCATCTCTCGGCCTCGGCTCTGTTTTCCACCAGACACGAAAAATAAGTGGAAAACCTCTTCGCCGATGCTCTTTGGAAGAGCGCTGAAGCGGGGAAGACCTCTCCGTCAATGCCCTTTGAAAAAGGGCGGCAGAGGGGAGGAAAACCTCTCCGTCACGCCTGCGGCGTGACACCTCTCCTGATAGGAGAGGCTGAGAGGAAATGCTATTATCATTGCTTCTTGTGACGTGCTGAACTGTGGGCGGCGTGTCCTACGATAAAAATAACCGTCCCGCACCACAGGCGGGGCAGAATGGACAGAGACATGAATATTTTGTACATCCTCGGTGTACCTCTCGGCTATGTGATGGAGTGGATCTACAACCTCATCCCGAACTACGGCTGGGACATCATCATCTTCACCATCGTCATCCGCCTGATCAGCATCCCTCTGCAGCTCAACCAGCAGAAGAGCATGGCCAAGATGTCCGCTTTCCAGCCGATGATCGCCGACATCCAGAAAAAGTACAAGGACAAGCCCGAAAAGCAGCAGGAAGAGCTGCTCAAGCTCCAGCAGGAGTACGGCTATAAGCCCACCGCCGGCTGTATGCCCATGCTGGTCAACTTCCTCGTCATGTTCGGCGTCATCGAGGTCGTGTACCGCCCGCTGCAGCGCATCTTCCACATCGGCGCCGACGCCATCACCGCCGCAGGCGATGCCATGACCGCTCTGGGCATCAGCTTCACTCAGGTGACCCGCGACACCAATATCATCGCACAGGTGCTGGCCGGTGAGTCCACCGTCACCTCTGTGTTCACCGCAGACCAGCTGAACACCATCACTGAGTTCGGCCAGCACATGGACTTCTTCGGCATCGACCTGACCCGTGTGCCGCAGTACAGCCTGGCAGCAGACAACCTGCCCCTGCTGATCTTCCCCATCCTGGCTGTCGTCACCATGTTCATCTCCACCCACATCAGCATGAAGGCCTCCGGCCAGGAGATGCAGGGCAGCATGAAGCTGACCATGTATATGATGCCTCTGATGTACGTCTTCTTCTGCTTTACCGTTCCCTGCGCATTCTCTCTGTACTACGTCATTTCCAACATCGTGATGACCGTCCAGACCCAGGTCATGCGCAAGATCTATGACCCCGAGAAGATGAAGGAGCAGGTCAAGGCCGAGATCGCTTCCCGCAAGAAGGAAGAGAAGCGCGGCGTGAAGAGCACCACCATCAAGGTCCAGGACGAGAAGACCGGTGAGGTCGTGGAAAAGAACATCTCTGCCAGCGAGATGAATAAGCGCCGCCTCGAGTATGCCCGCCAGCAGGATGCTGAGCGCTACAAGGACGAGCGCACTGTCCCGCTGAGCGAGCTGCAGAACAAAAAGGAGGATTGACGGTTATGATCCGTACGCAGGAAGCGACCGGCAAGACGGTCGATGAAGCACGCACCAACGCCTGCGCTCTGCTGGGCGTGGAAAAGGACGACATCAACGTCAGCTACGAAGTGCTGGAAATGCCCCAGAAGACCGGTTTTCTGGGCCTGAAGCTCACTCCCGCCAAGGTCCGCGTCAGCGTCGAGCTGCCGGACGAGCCTGTGGCAGCTCCTGCTGCCCCCGTTGAGGAGCCCGCTCCCGTTGTGGAGGAGAAGGCTGCTCCTGTGATGGCTGAGCCTGTCGTCGAAGAGACTGCCCCTGAAGCTCCCGTTGCTGTGGAAGAGCCTGCTGCTCCCGCTGAGGAAGCTGCCCCTGCCGAAGAGCAGGCTGCTCCCGCCGCAGAGGGCGAAGAGGTGGAAGTCCCCATCAACATCGAGGAGAACGCCAAGGTCAAGGCCGCTGTGGACTACCTGAAGGATGTCATCGAGAAGATGGGCGTACAGGACGTCAAGTTCAGCGCTGTGCAGAAGGGTGAGGCTACCATCATCCGTCTGGACGGCGAGAAGATGGGCGCCCTCATCGGCCGCCGCGGCGAGACGATGGAGAGCCTGTCCTATCTGGCAAGCCTCGTGGCAAACCGCCTCGAGGGCGACTACATCAAGCTGGGCCTCGACGTGGCCGGCTACCGCGACAAGCGCGAGAGCGACCTGACCGCACTGGCACAGCGCATCGGTGCCAAGGTGCGCCGCACTGGCCGCAGCTTTGCTATGGAGCCCATGAACCCCTACGAGCGCCGCATCATCCACTCTGCCATCGGCAAGATGGAGGGCGTCCGCAGCGAGAGCAAGGGCGAGGGCCGTGACCGCCGTGTGGTCATCTACTCCACCGACCCCAACGCTGTGGCTGAGAGCGCAAATGCACGTCCCCGCGGACCCCGCGGCGGTCATGACCGCAACGGCAATGGCCGCAGCGGCGGCTATCATCGCGGCGGCGAGCGCCGTGGTGACCGGAATGGCCGTGGCCCGCGCAATGGCGGCGGCCGTGGCGGCTACCGCTCCAATGTGCCTGAGCGCACCTACACCCCGCGCGATGCCGAGAATGCTGCCCCTGTGGCACCCAAGCGCACTGAGCGTGTGGATGACTTCGCTGATCTGAGCTTCGGCAAGATCGAGCTGTAAAAGCTGAATGATAAGACCCTCTCCCGCATGGCGGAAGCCGTGCAGGGGAGGGTCTTTTTTTGTACGAGGAACACTATAAATTTACACATCTTTTGCATGAAGATGGTTTACGATGAAAAGCGAATCTGAAAGAATAATTTAGAAAGAAAAGTCGTTCTTATCGGAAAATTGGAGAATATGCCTAATTCCGGAAGAAATTTTTTTCCTATTTGCACATTGTAAAACAATATCGGCAAGCCTTATACTAGAGCTACAAATGCTTCGGAGTGTATACCAAGCAAAAAGAGAGGAATTATTATGGAACAGAATAAGATTTCCCGCCGTAATTTCCTGCGCGTGGCCGGTGCATCGGCTACCGCCGCCGCAATGGGCGGTCTGGTCCCGGCTGCTTCCGCTGCCGGCATCAAAGACCTGTGGAGCATGGACCTGCAGATCCTTGCCACCAGCGATACCCACGGTAAGTTTGACCCCTGGGATTACGCCGCCAACAAGGCCGACGCCTCCGGCAGCGTGGCCCAGCAGGCAACTGCCATCAAGGAGAACCGCACCAAGACCACGCTGGTCGTGGATGCAGGCGACACGATTCAGGCAAACTCCGCTGAGCTGTTCCTGAACGACGATGTCCACCCCATGATCGCTGCTCAGAACGCCATCGGCTACGATGTCTACGTCACCGGCAACCATGAGTACAACTATGGCATGGCCACGCTGGAAAAGGTGCTCTCCCAGCAGAAGGCCAAGGTGCTGACCGGCAACGTCTACAGCCCCGAAGGCAAGCCTCTGGCTGACGGCTACACCATCATCAAGAAGGGCGGCGTCAAGATCGGCGTCATCGGTATGGTCACTCCCAACATCACCCGCTGGGACGCCAAGAACCTCGAGGGCTGGACTGTTACCAACCCGGTGGACGAGAGCCGCAAGATCATTGATAAGATCAAGAACGATGTGGATGTCATCATCGGCGTTATGCATATGGATGTTGACAATGAGTACGGCGTCTATGGCTCCGGCGTCACCGACCTGGCAAATGCCTGCCCCGAGTTCGACGTCATCGTCGCCGCTCACGGTCACAAGAGCATCCCCAACAAGATGATCAACGGCGTGCTGGTGGTCGAGAACAAGAATGCAGGCGCCACTGTCTCCGACATCCACGTCTATCTGGAGCGCGGCCTGAACGGCAAGTGGAAGGTGAAGGACCGCACCTCTGAAAACCTGATCATCAAGGACTACGCTCCCGACCCCGAGCTGACTGCTCTGCTGGCAGAGTACGACCAGCGCGCTAAGGACGACGCCGTGACCCCCATCGGCCAGCTGGTCGGCGGTGATCTGGCCCCCGAAAACGAGATCGACTGCCTGCCGCAGGCCATGGTGCAGGATACCGCTCTGCTGGACTTCATCAACGAGGTACAGATGTACTACACCGGCGCTCAGGTGGCCGCAACGGCTCTGACCTCCATGACTTCCCAGATGCGCGAGGGTACCATCCGCAAGTGCGACATGGCAAGCATCTACACCTACCAGAACACCCTGTACAAGCTGCAGATGAACGGCTGGCAGCTGCGTCAGTTCATGGAGTGGTCTGCTGCCTTCTTCAAGACCTGGGAGCCGGGCGATGTGACCATCGCATTCGACTCTTCCGTCCGCTACTACCTGTACGATGCCTTTGCAGGCGTCAAGTATGACCTCGACATCTCCAAGCAGCCCGGCAACCGCATCCAGAACCTGACCTGGATGGATGGCCGTCCGGTGGAGGACGATGACAGCTTCGTGGTGGCCGTCAACAACTACCGTGCCACCACCCAGCTGCTGGCTTATGCTGACATCTTCAAGGAGGGCGACGAGCTGCCCAAGCTGCTGGAGATCGACGTGCGCGGCGATGTGGGCGGCATCCGCGAACTGCTGGGCGAGTACATCCGCACCGTCAAGGGCGGCACCATCGAGCCGCACGTGGACAACAACTGGAAGCTCGTGGGCAACAACTGGAACGCTGCTGACCACGAGAAGGCCGTCAAGCTGCTGCGCGAGGGCAAGCTGGCTCTGTCGGAGAACGCCGACAGCCGCACTCTGCCCGGCAAGGCCATCACTACGGCCGATATTGCCGCATTCTGATTTTTCTTTCACACGCAACGGGGTGTGCAGTCTTTCAGGGGCTGCACACCCTTTTTTGCTGCACAATAAAGTGAAATATCAATGGGTAATATAGCTAAATTTAATTACCGCTTTTTAGCATATCATAGAAAATAAACGCTGGAATGCGCTGGATGTTTTCTTTTTGGGAGCTTCATGATAAAATAAGAAAAACCCGCAGAACAAAGGGGAAAGTGCGCCCTCGTGCAGTGCGGGGACGAATGCGGTTTGAAAAGAGGATGGCTATGGAAGCATTGCGAAGGCTGCTGTATGCGGAGATGTCACGGGAAGAGTACAAAGCCTGTCTGCCGGATATACAGCGCTCCAACCGCCAACGTGTGACGGCCTACCTGGGGATAGCCTGTGCGTTTCTTACAGTTTTATGGATACTGTCTGGGGCTCTGGAATTTTTGCGGCCCAATATGCTGGCCTATATGATAGCGCTGGCCGTGTGCATGGGCCTGCAGGCGGTCAACCGGACATTCCCGGGAAAAAACGGCCTGCTGCTGACCTGGCTGATGTACGCCTTTGAGGCTTTGCTCTATGTGCTGGGCATCTATCTGGGCATCCATCCTTCTCCCGATACTCCTACGGTGAGCTTTATTGCGTTCTTGCTGGCAGTGCCGCTGCTCTTTGTCATGCGGCCCATCCAGCATATCTTGAATGTCGTTTTTTTCGATGGTATTTTCATCCTGACCTGCTTTTTGTTCAAGAGTAAAGAGACGCTCCCAGTTGATATTCTGGACGGCGTGGTGTTTGGTGCGGTGTCCTGCATCATATCCACCTTCATCATGCTTTCGATGCACGAAAATTTTTCCATCCGGCACAAGCTGCTGGGCATCGCGGAGACGGACTTGAACGTCGGCCTGAAAAACCGCAACGCCTACGAGAGCCAGATGCACGACTACCCGATGCACTGCAGCAGCACGCTGAGCTGTGTTTATCTGGACGTGAACGGCCTGCATGAGCTGAACAACACCCGGGGCCACGCGGCAGGCGACGAGATGCTCAAGACCGTGGCAGCCAAGGTGCGGGACATCTTCGGCGAAGAGTACAGCTACCGTGTGGGCGGCGATGAGTTCGTGGCCTTTGCGATGGACAAGAGCGCCGAAGAGATGCGCGCGCTCATCCACAAGCTGGTGCAGGAGGTGGACGAGGCCGGTTACTCGGTGGCCGTGGGTACAGCGACTCACAGCGCGGGCGGCATCGACATGGAAGTCCTCGTCAAATCGGCCGAAACACGGATGTATCTGGCAAAGGAAGAGCACTATCGCCTTGCCGGGAAGACCCGAGGATAAAATGCAAAAGCGGTACGCTGCCGGACTCTCCGGCGGTGTGCCGCTTTTTTGCGCAGCATATTTCTTTTTTTGGCGGTTCGTGGTAGAATATACTGTATTCATCTGCGCATAAGGAGGGGAGAAGATGCAGCATTCGACCATTGCGGCCATTGCTACCGCTCCGGGTGCGGGCGGCATCGCCATCGTGCGGCTGTCCGGCCCGGAAAGCTATGAAGTGGCAGCGAAGGTGTTCCGTCCGGCCAACCCAGCCAAAAAAGTCGCGGACGCCAAAGGCTATACGGCCATGTTCGGTGCGTTCGTGGAGGGGGAAGAGGCTTTCGATGAGGGCGTGGCGCTGTTTTTCCGCGCGCCCCACAGCTACACCGGCGAGGATGTGGTGGAGCTTTCCTGCCACGGCGGCAGTGCAGTCGCCCGGCGGCTGGTGGAAGCCTGCATTGAGTACACCCGCCGTGCTTTCCTGAACGGCAAGCTCAGTCTGACCCAGGCCGAAGCCGTCATGGACATCATCTCCGCCGATGGCCGACAGGGGGCCGCGCTGGCAAATGCCTCCCTGAACGGTGCGCTGGCCCGGAAGATAGCAGCCCAGAAAGATGCTCTGACGGCTTTGCAGGCCCACCTGGCTGCCTGGGTGGACTTCCCTGAGGAAGATGTCCCGGAACTGAGCCAGAGCCACTTGTGCGAGGTCTTAGGCGGGGTAGAGCAGGAGCTGGACGCCCTCATCCAGAGCTACGATGCAGGCGCTGTCCTCCGCGAGGGCGTGGACTGTGCCATCGTGGGCAAGCCCAATGCGGGCAAATCCACCCTGCTCAATCTGCTGGCCGGATTCGACCGGGCCATTGTCACGCCGGTGGCCGGAACCACTCGCGACGTGGTGGAACAGGCTGTTCAGCTGGGCGACGTCCGGCTGAATCTCTTTGACACTGCCGGTCTGCGTCAGACGGAGGACGAGATAGAAGCCGAAGGTATCCGCCGCAGCTGGAAGAAGCTGGACGAGGCGGGGCTTATCCTCGCCGTCTTCGACGGCTCGGAGCGCCCGACCCGGGAGGATCTGGAGCTGGCTCAGCGCTGCGCGGGTCGTCCGGCCATCGCACTGGTCAATAAAGAGGACAAGCCCACCCGGTTTGACGCAGAGCTCATCGCACCCTATTTTGCGATGGTGCTGCCGGTCTGCTGTCAGGAAGAGGGGGCGCGGAAGGTCATCGCGGCGGCGGTAGCCCGCCTGCTGGGGACCAACCAAATCGACCCCCATGCCGCCAGCCTCTCGGGACAGCGGCAGCTTTCTGCCGCCACCCGCGCTCGGGATGCCGTAGCCGGAGCGCTGGACGCCGCGCAGGGGCTCGGGCTGGACGCTGTGTCAGTCTGCGTGGACGACGCGCTGGATGCACTTTGCGAGCTGACAGGAGAGAACGCCTCGGAGGCGGTCATCAATGAGGTGTTTGAGAGATTCTGCGTGGGGAAATAAAAATCAATTTTACGCAGGGCTTAGTTCTCTTTTGCGCACCAAAAGAGAACCAGAAAAGTGCCCGCTACTTTCGAGGCGCGGGAGGCACGAACTAGGGGCTGCTCGCCCCTAGTAACCCCAGAGAGGTGGGCTCCAAGCAAAAATGCTGGAGATTCACGCCATTCGGCGTGAAGATCTCTTAACCGCATTTTAGCTCTCCGCCGTTTT
>OCHJ01002571.1_pt1 | contig 9536 bp, 6 predicted proteins | sample 1538381 | NCBI WGS metagenome assembly OCHJ01 (sample SAMN04571688, study PRJEB22368) | human gut metagenome | biome: human gut; material: stool | host: Homo sapiens | place: Luxembourg | collected 2012-06-29 | reverse complement strand
CAACCTCCGTCGGAAAACGAACGAATGATGGAAAAGATGCTTGTACAATGGCGGGAGGAGCTGTCGGAGGAGCTGACCTGCGACATCCTGCCTTTCTGGATGGCATTTCTGGGCGACGGGGTGCATTTCGCGGGACGTATCGACGGCCGCGGAAAAGCGCATCCCGAAGCCGGGAAGGGCGCAGTCCTGATCGCGCGGATGCTGTGGACCTTCTCGGCAGCTTACCGAATGACCGGACGGCCTGAATACCTGCACGCAGCCGGCAAGCTCCGGAAGTTTCTGGCTCTCTGGTTGATCGACCCTGTACATGGTGGGGTCTACTGGGAGGTAGCTCCCGACGGAAGTCCGGTCTGCGGCAAGAAACAGAGCTATGCTATCGGTTTCGCAGTTTACGGATTGAGCGAATATGTCCGGGCGACGGGTGACCCGGAGGCGTTGGACGAAGCCGCCGCTTTGTTCGGATCGCTTGAGGAGCATGTCTGGGATGCAATGCGGGGCGGATACGTCGAAGCACTGACCCGGAACTGGCAGCCGCTGGAAGACATGCGTCTGAGCGAGAAGGATGCCAACACCTACTTCAGCATGAATACGCACCTGCACCTGCTCGAACCTTACGCGAACCTGCTGCGGGTCTGGCGTGAAGATCGGGTTGCGACGGCGGTCCGGAAACTGATTCACATCCATACCGACCGGCTTTTCGATCCGCAGACGGGGCACCTGAACCTCTTTTTCGATGCACGGTGGCAGCCACAGGGACGGAAGGTCTCTTACGGGCATGACATCGAGGCATCGTGGCTCATCGACGAAGCCGCCCTCGTACTCGGAGAACCGCAGGTTACGACAGATGTCGGTCCCGTGGTCGAGGCACTGGCAGCCGCGGCCGTCGAGGGATTGAGACCCGACGGAAGTCTGATCTACGAATACGATCCGCAGACGGAACGCATCGATGCGGACCGTCACTGGTGGGTACAGGCCGAAGCTGTCGTCGGTTTTTTCAATATGTACGAACGAACCGGCGACGAGGTATTCCTGCGGCGGAGCCACGATGCATGGCAGTATATCCGGACGCACCTGCTCGACGGCGGAAACGGTGAATGGTTCTGGAGCGTCCGCGCCGACGGCTCGGTCAATCGTGACGACGACAAGGCAGGATTCTGGAAATGCCCCTATCACAACAGCCGGATGTGCATGGAACTGATCCGGCGTATCGAACGGCTGCTTACAAAAAACTGAAATCGGAAAGAGAACGATTATGGCAAATTACAATATCCTTACGGAGGTACCTCCCATCTCGAAGCAGGACAGCTTCGTCGTGTTCGAACGACGGAAGAGTAACTTCAACTTCCCGATACATATCCATAGTGAATACGAACTCAACTATATCATCGGAGCGCGCGGCGCACGGCGCATCGTCGGCGATCATGTGGCCGACATCGGCGACCGTGAGATGGTGCTCATCACGGGCAGTAATCTGGAACATGCGTGGATGGACGGCAATCTGGCCCCGGGAGCGGAAATCTACGAGGTGACGATTCAGTTTTCGCCCGAGTTGTTCCAGGGCAGCGGACTGATCGACCGGAAGCAGTTCGCGCCGATCAAGAAGATGCTGCAGGATGCCCAGCACGGAATCGCATTTTCCGAAAAGACGATCCTGCAAAGCGAATCCGGGATTCACCAGTTGATAAATAGCACGGATAATTTCAACTCGATCCTGATCTTCCTTTCGCTGCTCAACCAGCTGGCCCACGATCAGGCGTATACCGTGTTGTCGCATTCGCATTTCAGCAAACTGGAGGATACCTACGACAGCCGGCGCGTGCGGACCATTATGGAATATCTCAACAGCAACTACCACCGCCCCGTGCGACTCTCGGAGATGGCGGCGCTGGTCAACATGAGCGAACCGTCGTTCAGCCGTTTCATCAAGCGCCGTACGGGATACAACTTCATCGATTGCCTGAACAATATCCGCATCAGTGCGGCTTCCCGACGGCTGATCGACGAACCGGCCAACACGATCGCGGAGATCGCCTTCAAATGCGGGTTCAACAACCTATCGAACTTCAACCGGATCTTTAAGAAATACAAGGGCTACACACCCCACGATTTCCGGGAATACTACGATAAAAAGAAGATCATAATCTGACGAACCGCTCTAACCTGCTTTAAACAATGAACAAACTGCTTTTTATAGTCTTTGCCGCATTTTCAGCCGCTTGTTCGGACACTCCGCCTCTTCCGGCGGATCCACAGGCCACGCCTGAAACGCGGGCCCTCTACCGCAACCTGTTCCGGATTGCAGACGAAGGGGTGATGTTCGGGCATCAGGACGACGCCCTCTATGGACACGACTGGAAATACGAGGAGGGACGCTCCGACGTCAGGGAGTGTTGCGGTGATTACCCTGCTGTTTTCGGGTGGGAGCTCGGAGGACTTGAAACAGGGGCCGACCGAAGCATCGACGACGTTCCTTTCGCCGAGATCACCCGTCTGTTGTGTGCCGCCTACGGGCGCGGAGCCGTGAATACGGTCAGTTGGCATCCGCAGAATCCCGAGTCCGGAGCCAGCGCCTGGGACGGCAAAACCTCCACGGCCGTGAGTTCCATTCTCCCGGGCGGCGCCAACCACGCCCAATTCCGGCTGTGGCTCGACCGTCTGGCCGGATTCTTCGTCGGGTTGAAGAGTGCCGACGGAACGTGTGCTCCGGTGCTGTTCCGTCCGTTCCACGAGCACACCGGCAGCGGATTCTGGTGGGGCGAAGCGCAGTGTACCCCCGACGAATACAAGGCTTTATGGCGTTTCACGGTGGAATATCTGCGCGATGTGAAGGGAGTGCACAATCTCCTCTACGTCTATTCACCAGACCTGTACCGCGATGCGGAGCACTATACGGAACGCTATCCGGGCGACGAATGGGTCGACGTGCTCGGGCTCGACGCCTACCACCGCCCGCAGGATTGGGATTTCCTGTCGGGCGGAGAACGAATGCTTTCGACCTTGCAGCGATTGGGACGCGAACACGGCAAACCGACGGCCTTCACCGAAACCGGACTCGAGGGCATCCCCGATACAGCGTGGTGGACCCGGCGGCTGCTGCCGGTCATCCGCGGCAAGGGGCTGAGCTATGTCCTGGTATGGCGTAACGCCCACGACCGTCCGACGCACTTTTTCGGTCCCTGGCACGGACACGCTTCGGAACCCGATTTCAGGAAGTTTGCCGCCAATCGGGAACAGCCCGTTCTGTTCGAAAGTCAATTACCTGACATGTATCACTGACAATTAACCTAAAATAGCTGATAATTATGTGGAAACAAATTCTTTATCTGTCGTGGCTGGTCGCGGCCGGATGCAGTGATATCGCCGACCGCGAATATCCCCAGCCGGCTCCCGCTGCGGCGACCGACTCGCAGGCTACGGTGCAGACCCGTAACCTGCTCGGCAACCTGCGCAGCATTGCCGAAAACGGCGGTACGCTTTTCGGACACCAGTGTTCGTCGCTCTACGGTATCGGCTGGTCGGGCGATGTCGACCGCTCGGACGTGAAGAGTATCTGCGGCGACTATCCCGCAATGATGGGCTGGGATCTGGCCCAGATCGAATTGTGGGATCTGGATCCCAACTCTCCGACCGGGGTGGACAACGATGCGAAAAACATCGACGGCGATAAATTCACGGACATCCGCAACCGTATTCTCGAAGCTTATGCCCGCGGAGGCGTGACCACCATCGGCTGGCATACGACCAACCCCGCTACCGGCGGCACGGCCTGGGACGTGACTGCCGCCGTAGGACGGATTATTCCCGGCGGCGACCTGCACGAAAAATACTGCGGCTGGCTGGACAAGGTCGCCGCTTTCATGCTCTCGCTCAGGACCGATGCCGGAGAGTATGTCCCGGTGCTGTTCCGTCCGTTCCATGAACACACCGGCAACGGTTTCTGGTGGGGTAAGGGCAACTGCACCGCAGAAGAGTATATCGCCCTGTGGCGTTTTACGCTCGAATACCTGCGCGATACGAAGGGCGTGCATAACCTGCTGTATGTCTACTCGCCCGATATCGTCAGTTCGCAGGACAACTATCTCGAATTCTGGCCGGGCGATGCCTATGTCGACGTACTCGGTCTGGATGCCTATGACCGCAGTTCCTGGGCCATCGAGACCAACGGCCTGCGATTGATGCGCCTGCTTAAACATATCGCCTACCTGAAAAACAAGCCGTTCGCGTTTACGGAGACCGGGCTCGAAAACAATACCTCCCAGTCGAAATGGTGGACCGAAAAACTTTCGAAAGCCATTGCGGGCATTCCCGTAGCCTATGTGCTGGTCTGGCGGAACAAGGATACGAATCATTTCTTCGGCCCTTATCCGGGCTGCGTTTCGGAGGAGGATTTCAAGACCTTCGTCGCAGGGGAGCAGATATTGCTGGAGAAGGACATAGCCGGCATTTATGAATAATCCCCGCCAGAGATGAACGAAATACGAACTTTTCTGGGGAGCATGCTGGCACTGACCGCTGTTTCCTGTGGACATCATCCGTCGGTTTCGCAGGAGGAGATCGCCTGCGTGCGCGATTTCATCCGCATGTCGTGGGATGCGTCGGTACAGTACAATCCGGCCGATTCGCAGACGCTGATCGGGCTGCCGCGCCCCTATACGGTTCCCAGCGTCAGCCAGACCTTTCAGGAACTCTATTATTGGGATACCTATTTCACCAACGAGGGGCTCGTACGCGACGGACGCCTCGATCTGGCGAAAAACAACACTGAGGACATGCTCTATCTGGTCGACCGATACGGCTATATGCCCAATGGCAGCCGGACGTGGTATCTCAACCGCTCACAGCCTCCTTTCCTCTGCATGATGGTCGACCGGATCTTCGAACAGACCGAAGACACGAACTGGCTGGCCGGAGCTTTTACGACCTTGCAGAAGGAGTATGACTTCTGGATGACGCAGCGCATTACGCCTGTCGGGCTCAACCGCTACTCCTCGTCTGCAAGCGACGAACTCAAACAGGAGTTCGTCACTACCGGAGGGCAACGGCTCAATACCGATTTTCGCAACCGGGGACTTTCCGACACGGAGATTCTGCGACTGGGGACGCATTTTGCCGCCGAGGCAGAGTCGGGCTGGGACTTCAATCCCCGTTTCGAACGCCGTTGTGCAGATTTCTGTCCGGTAGACCTCAATGCCAATCTCTATATTTACGAAACGCTCTTCGCCCGCTACGCCCTTCTGTTGGGCGATTCCAAGGCTGCCGGAACGTGGAAAGCGCGGGCCGAAAAGCGTCGCGGGCTGATAAACCGCTACTGCCTCGGGGAGGATGGTGTTTATTATGACTACGACTTCGTCAACGGCCGCCGTTCGACGGTCGTTTCGGGTGCCGTGTTCAGTCTGCTTTATGCCGGAATTCCGGATGCGGAACAGGCCCGAATCCTCGTGAAAAAGGCGCTCGGGCGGTTAGAGTTCGAATACGGGATCGCCGTATGCGAGGACGAACCTTATGACTACGACTACCAGTGGTCTTATCCCAATACGTGGCCTCCGGTCGTCTATCTGGCCATCCGGGGGCTCGATGCCTACGGTTACAGGCAGGACGCACGGCGTATTGCGGAGAAATACGCTGCGATGGTCGTGAAGACCTTCGGCGAAACCCATAACCTGTGGGAAAAGTACAATGTCCGGGAGGGGAACATCAATGTCAGCAACGAATACGACATGCCCACGATGCTGGGATGGAGCGCCGGAACATTCATCTATGCCAGCGACTATCTCGACGGTAAAATTGACAATCAAGCAAAACACTAAAACTCAGACACCATGAATACAGCAAACCTACGCCTGCGGGGCAGATGGCTTCTGGCGCTTTTCGCCTCCCTTTTCCTCGCTGTCGGCGCATCCGCCCAGAATGAGGTTGAGATTCAGGGGCGCGTGACGGCCGACGGACAGCCGCTCGTCGGAGCCAGCGTCATTATCAAGGGAACGACAACCGGAACCAGTACCGACATTGCGGGTAATTTCACGGTCCGCGCCAAGAACGGAGCCGTGCTCTCCGTCGGATTCGTCGGCTACAAAACCCGCGAGGTCGCCGTTACGGCAGGAGTGACCTTCCTCGATATCGTGCTCGAGGCCGAAGAGGCACTGATCGACGACGTGGTCGTCATCGGTTACGGCAGCATGAAAAAGAGCGACCTGACCGGATCGGTCGTTTCCGTGAAGATGGATGCCATCAAGGACATCTCGGCCCCGTCGGTCGAGGGACTGTTGCAGGGCCGTGCCGCCGGACTGCAAATCATGAACACTTCGCAGGATCCCGGGGCGGGCGCCGTAGTGCGTATCCGCGGCAACAGTTCGCTCAACGGTTCGAACACCCCGCTGATCGTAGTCGACGGATTCCCCATCGGCGACGCCGGCAACCTGTCGCAGATCAACCCCTCGGACATCGAATCGATCGAGATCCTGAAAGATGCCTCTTCCTCGGCCATCTACGGTTCCCGCGGCGCCAACGGCGTGATCCTGATCCAGACCCGCACCGCCAAAGGCGGGTCGACTCAGGTTTCGGTGAACCACCGGACCACTATCGGGCAGTTCACCGACAAACTCAACGTCTGGCGCAACCCGCTGCAAATGGCGCAGATCGCCAACGAGGAGCTGACCAACGCCGGGCTGCCGGCCCTCTACACAGGTCAGTACAACAACGGCACCTACTATCCGTCACTCATCGAGATCCAGCAGGGCAAGTGGTCGAACACCGATTGGGCCGACCTCTGCATGCGTACGGCCGTGGTCAACAATACGACGGCCACGCTGTCGCACTCCACCGACAAGGCGGCGATCAATCTGAGCCTTAATTATTTCGACGACGAAGGTGTCTACAAGAAAGATAACTTCCGCAAAGGCAATGTCACGCTCAACGGTTCGTACAAACTGGCCAAGAATTTCACGCTTCAGACCTCGAACATCCTTTCGATCCACAAGCGTCACGTAAACAACACGCTCGAATACGGCCGCAACCCGTTATGGCCCGTTTACGATGAGGACGGCAATTATTTCGTCGCTTCGGAAACCGACTTCGGCCATCCGCTCATTATCTCCGACAACGTCAAGAACGAGACGCAGGGCCGCGACCTCATTTCGTCGCTGGCAGCCGAGTGGGAGATCGTCGAGGGATTGAAGATCCGCACGCAGCTCAATTACAACTATTCGACCTCCGTGCAGGATGTCTACAACGCTTCGAACACTTCGCAGGAGGCGCACGACATGAACGGTATCGCGCAAATGAACAATTCCCTGTCGCAGGATGTGCTGAGCGAGACCTATGTTACTTTTCAGCGGACTTTTGCCGACCGGCACAATCTGTCGGTCATGGCGGGACACTCCTTCGACTACAACATGGGCCGGACGCTCGGCACTACGGCCTATGATTTCGTGAACGACGCCCTCGGCAATGAGAACATGGGTGCGGGCAATCCCCAGAAGAACGTGATAAACAACACGTATCAGAACAGTAAACTGCTCTCGTTCTACGGCCGTTTGAACTACGTGCTCGACGATAAATATCTCTTCACGTTCACCATGCGTGCCGACGGTTCGTCGAAATTCGGCAAAAACAACAAGTGGGGCTATTTCCCTTCGGGCGCCGTGAGCTGGAAACTCCACAATGAGCCGTGGATGCAGAAGCTCAACGTTTTCGATGAGTTCAAGATCCGGGCCAGCTGGGGAATTTCGGGCAATCAGGGCATTTCGCCTTACCAGACGCTCAACCGCTACGGAACCGAGAAATACTGGTTCGCGGACAAATGGCAGACGGCCATCGGCCCGGGCTATGAAGCCGGCCGCGAAGGCGCCAATGACCGCTATATCCTCTGGGGCGGCATTTCCAACCCCGATCTGAGGTGGGAATCGACCCGCCAGTGGAACCTGGGTGTCGACCTCGCCTTTTTCAAACGCCGCCTGCGCGTGACGATGGATTACTACGACAAGTACACTACCGATCTGCTGCGTGAGAAATACCTGCCGCTGTCGAGCAGTTATGACAAGATGTGGGTCAACGACGGCAATATCCGTAACCGCGGTTTCGAAATCACGCTCGACGGCGATATCGTCAGCCGGAAGAATACCTCCTTTTCCGCGACGTTCATCTTCTCGCGGAACCGCAACGAGGTGACCGATCTGGGGAATGCCGTTTCGAGTGGCCTGAGCACCGATTACCTCACGGGCATGCAGTACGAGGTTTGCGGCCAGTCGCTGTCGATGTTCAACGGCAATCCGAGCGTCTATGCCATCGGCTATCCGATGTATGTCTTCTACGGCTACCGGGTGAACGGTATCATCCAGCAGGGAGAGGACCCTGGCTTCATGAGTTCCGACGGCAAGGACCAGCCCGGCGAGCTCAAATACGTGGATCTAAACGGAGACTATGCCATCGACGACCGGGACCGCTGCATCATCGGCGATCCGAATCCCGACTTTACAGCCAGCCTTAACCTGGCGTTCCGCTACAAGAATCTCGACGTGTCGGTATTTCTCAACGGCGTATTCGGCAACGACGTCATCTATAACGGCTATACTTACGATCCGCGCGTGAAGATCAAGCGCCCGACAATCCGACAAACGAATATCCGCGCCTGAATTCGACGCGCAGCTACCTGTTCTCGGACTACTTCGTCCACGACGGTTCGTTCGTCCGCCTGCAAAACATCAATATCGGCTATACGATTCCCGTCCGCAAGGCCTTTATTCGCAGCGTGCGCGTGTTCGCCAATATAGAGAACGCCTATACCTTCACCAAATTCGACGGTTACGATCCCGAAGTGGGTGTCGACGGTATCTACTGGGGCGGTTATCCCCGACTGCGGAAATATGCCATCGGTCTGGACTTGAAATTCTAAACTACGATTATGAAAAATCTGCTTTATATCATTTCGCTCTGCGGGTTGCTCACAGCGTGCGACCTGCAGGAGGAGCCGTACGGATTCTATTCCGACGACAATTTTTACAAGAGCGAGACCGATGCCGAGTCGGGTCTTCTCTATGCCTACAATGCCCTGACGTTCCTCGAATATTCACGCGGCATCTTCTACATCGGCGACATCCCCACCGAGACGATGTCGCCCAAGAGCGACGAGGCGGGTGATGTCTATCAGCTTGAGAACTGGATCGCGAACCGCGAGACCGAGCAGTTGCAATACTATTTCAAATACTGCTACATCGCGATCAACCGGGCCAATACGGTGATCGACCATATCCAAAACAGTTCGGTGCTGAGCGAGACGGCGCGCCGCCGAATTCTCGGCGAAGCTTATTTCCTGCGTGCATGGAACTATTTCAATCTGGTGCGTACGTTCGGCATCGTGCCCGTGCAGACAAAGATGGTGGCGGAGCTATCGCAGACAACGCCTCCGATGGCAACGGGCCTCGACCAGCTTTATGATCTGATCTTAGGCGACCTGACCCGGGCGGACAACCTGCTCGAAGTCAACAAAGTTTTCGGACGGGCGGACAAGGTGGCTGCGCAGTCGCTGATGGCAAAGGCCT
>OCHJ01002565.1_pt1 | contig 9539 bp, 7 predicted proteins | sample 1538381 | NCBI WGS metagenome assembly OCHJ01 (sample SAMN04571688, study PRJEB22368) | human gut metagenome | biome: human gut; material: stool | host: Homo sapiens | place: Luxembourg | collected 2012-06-29 | reverse complement strand
TCATATATGAGATTTTCCTTTAAAAACAGTTCTATCACTGCCTTACTGATTCCACGCTCATTTTTAAGGTAGGATATCAGGTAGGAATTATCCCCTGCTGACTGTGGAAGCACAAAAGGCTTTCTTTCCTGCGGCTGTTTCTTTGTGACCTGATGAACAAGCGGCTGCTTTGCAGTGCTTTCAATTCTCCGGTATCCGGCAAAATCCAAGAGCCAGAATACTGCTTCTTTTACACTCATTCCGCCAAATACACGCAGGAAATCTATCTGTGAGCCGCCATTGTTTCCCTTATCAAACTGCCTTGACCATCTGTACCAGTGACTTCTGTCATAGATACGGATTGAGTCCATTTCCTTTAAGGTATGATATTTTCCAATCCTCTTTACGGTATAACCGAGGCTTTCTGCAACAGCACAGAGGTCTACGCTCTTTGCTATGGCAAGTTCCTCCTCTGTAAATCTTCCTTCCATACGCTCACCTTGCCTTTCCCTGCTCTGCCACAAGCGGTGACTTAATATCAAGTTTTCTGTAATCCGTACTGAGTGTAATTCTTGGATTATCAATCATTCCCTTTTCCTTGAAACTAAAGAAAGCACGATTATCCCCTCCCACAATGATATGATCCAAAAGCGGAATTCCGATAAGCTCACACAGCTTATTCATACGGTCTGTCATCATCGTGTCCGCCTTACTGGTAAATATATTTCCTGACGGGTGGCAGTGGATTAACATCATACTGGCAGCATTACTTAAAATACTTGCCTTGAATAATTCTCTTGGGTGTGCCATCGCTTCATTCAGCGAACCGACACTTGCAAAATGCACATTAATAGGCTTTAAGTCGGAACTGAGATTTACAACACACACCACTTCCCTGTCGAACTGGCACATACAGTCTCCCATTATGGCAGCTACTTCTTCCGGCTTATTAAAGGACTGCTCCGAATAAATCGGAGCCTTCTTTACAAGCCTTATGGATACAACATCAAGTTTGAAGTCGTTCTTCTCTGTCACGGGAATCCGCCTCCTCTCCAAACTCAATACGGATAATAAAGTCACCTTTCTGGCTGTTTATAAGAGCAATCAGTTCTTCTACGGTAAGTTCCTGCTCCATAACTGCCTCCTATCTCGCCTTTTCCTTTGCGTCATATACAAGCTGCGGCTCTGCCACGATACCGTCCAGTCTCTTGTTCGGTGTATCCGTTGCAAGTGTGAGTTTCCTTAAATCTTTATCATAGTGATATACCTGATTGGAAAGTCTTTCTTCCAATGCCACCTCCTGCATATTCACCTCTGCCACCATCTGTGCAAGCTCCTCCGGTTCGGTCAGTTCAGTAGACACCGCAAGAACTTCGTGCACACTTGAAGGCAGGATATACAGGTCACTTTCAAGGTTTTCTGCCAGTTCGTGAAGCTCATTCTCATAAAGCATTGTCACTGCACCGTTAATTCCCCTGTCATTGGAAATTACCCAGAGAGTCTGCTCCGGTGGAACTTCACTAATCATCATCTCCGCTATTTCCTCCGGCATTCCGTCCCTTAAAAACATATCTTTCATAACATCATTCATACTTCTTAGCTTTGGCGGGAAGATTCTTCTTGTGTTCTCAGCCGCACACTTAAAAAGCTGCTCCTCATTCATACCCAGTCTTTTTGCAAGGCTGTTCGTGACATTTGTACTCTGAATGCCTCTGTCATCGACATTTACCACAAATTTATAGATAATGGAAAGGTCCTGAAACTCCCTGTGTGGCACCTGCTCCAGAAATGACTTGTTCTGTTCCGTATTAACAAGCTGAAATACTACCTTTTCATTGGCGTCCCCGTATAAGCTGTCAAAATCAACAACGGGTGGTTTCTGGGCTAACGCTCTTATCATAAAGTCACCTGCCGCCATCAGTGTTTCCTCAAGATCACCACAATTCTGGTATTTCTTGTACATATCGTTGATATAAATAGTAGGAGAAATATTAGTATCTTTGCCTCTGATAGTGATACCGTCATAGGTCATATTTACCTTTTCCACAGGCATAACTACAAGCTCCATACCTTTGAAGTTATCCGGCATATAGTCCATAAACTTCTCTTTTACTACTTCCTTAAAAATCTCATAATTCATCATATCTGCTTATCCTCCAAATAAAAAAAGCGGGGGAACATAAGTCATTGGCTTACATTCCCCCGCAAGGTTGATTATTCTTTATTTTCTCTTTTTCTTTCTTCCACGAAGTCCTGCTCCGATTCCTGTGATAAGTGCAAGTGCACCAATTCCAAGATAAAGAAGTGGATTTGCATTATCGCCTGTCTGTGGAAGTTTTGGTTCTGTCGGTACATTGACAAGTGAAAGAGTTGTTACTACAACATCCGGTGCATTGTCATCATATCGAAGTGTTACATCGTGAGCTGTTTCATCAAGGATATATCCGTCAGCAGCCTTTACCTCAACCACTGTATAATGGATATCTTCCTTGAATGAGCCGTCCTCATTGTAAGTACAGATTGGAAGTTCCTTGCTCTCTGCGTGACCATTCTTGTCAGTTGTGAGTGTATCAAGTACATTTCCATCCTTGTCCCTTACTTCAAATACAACGCCCTCAATCGGCTTTCCGGTTACTTTGTCTGTTTTCTCAATGACAATCTTACCAACTGCCTGTTCGTCCTTCATAGATACCTTCTGGATTTCTGCTGTTTCCTTTACTTCAAAGGTTACATCATTAGCCACCTTATATCCATATGGAGCACTCTCCTCACGGAGTGTGTACTTTCCGGCTGGAAGTCTTTCAATCATATGAGTCTTTCCTGCCTCAGATGTCCAGCTTTCAACCAGCTTTCCATTCTCATCAATCACAGAAAGTTTTGCACCCGGCAATTCTTTCTCTCCGGTAATATCAGTCTTTGAAATCTCCACCTTAATCGGTGCATTTTCAAATGCTGCCTCAAACTCGATAACCTTTACCTTATCTCCCTGATATGAAGCATCCACATCAAAAATCTTATCAGACTTCACATAGCCCTTTGGTGCCTCAATCTCTTTGACATAATACTGTCCAAGCGGAAGGTCAGAAGTAAATGTTACTTTTCCGTCCTTGCCTGTTACTGCTCTTTCAATCTGTGTATCTGCCTTTACGATTACCTTACCGTCCTTGTTTACGATGTCCTCTTTCGCAAATAAGCCAAATACAGCACCTTCAAGGGCTTCCTTCGTTTCTGAGTCTGTCTTGGTTACAGTAATCTGAACTCTCTGACGCTCATTTGTCACATCCATTCCTGCGAAAACAGCCTTTGTATTCTGGTCGATATAGGAAAGGTCAGCGTCAATCGGTGTATCATCCAGTACAAATCCCTCAAGTGTCTTTGTTTCCACAAGGTAATACTTTCCAAGTGGAAGGTCATCAATTCTTGCGACACCCTTCTCATTTGTCACGATAGTTGCCACCTTGTCTCCTGCCTTATGATATACAGTGTCAAGTCCGTCAGCACTTACGATGTCCTCTTTTGCATATACATCAAAGGTTACTCCTGCAAGGCTGTTTTTGAAGAAGTTGAAAATAAAGTCATACCAGTAACCCTTCATAAGAGTGATATCTGTCACAAATTCCCCGTCCTTATTGATAACGATAGAACCTGTAGGCACTTCGTCCTTCATTTCCACTTTCTGTACTTTTCCGGTATCCTCTACTGTAAACTGGATATCTGTTGCTTTAAGGTATCCGTATGGAGCAAATTCCTCTCTGAGTGTATAAGTCTCCCCGACAACCAGCTTTTTGATGATATGAGGTTCCTTTGCGTCAGATGTCCAAGTGTCGATCACATTTCCGTCCTTATCAAGCACGGTAAGTGTTGCCCCTGTAAGCTCTGCCCCGCTTGTGATGTCAGTCTTTGTAAACTCAAAGGTTGTAGGAGTATTTTTATACTCACTGTTATAAACAGCAGTCTTTACCTTCTGTCCCTGATACTCTGTATCAAACTTCACCACTTCATTATTTGTCACATATCCTGCCGGTTTTTCAATTTCCTTTGCAACATATTTGGCAAATGGATAATCCTTAACAAAAGCAATCATTCCATTTTCATCAGAAACTGCCTTTTCAAGAAGTGTACCCTTCTCGATGATAACCTTGCCATCTGCATTTTTAATGTCCTCATCTGCATAAAGACCAAATACTGCCCCTGCGATTGGTGTATTATCTTCTGCGTTCAGCTTCGTAACCGACATAGCAAGTTTCTGTCTGTCATTAGAAAATGTCAGGCTTTCCTTGATAACCGGAGTCTTATCATCAACATAAGTGAATGTTACTTTCTGCTCATTCGGATTTAATACATATCCGTATGGTGCTTCCACTTCTACAACCCTGTACTGTCCAAGAGGAAGATTCTTTGCTACTGCCTTTCCGTCCTCTCCTGTTACAAGTATTGTCACAAGGTCTCCCTTGCTATAATACTTAATGCGGTTGCCGTCTGCATCTTTCTGGTTATCTGCTGTGTAAATATCCTCCGCAGCGTACACCTCAAATTTTGCTCCGGCAAGTGAGCCTTCCTTATAAATAAACTCTTTCTCATATGAGCTTGCAAGAAATCCGCCCTTGAAGCCATCAAGTATCTCTCCTTTCTTTTCTACGGTAAGTTCTCCAACCGCAGGGGCATCGGAATATTCCACGGTAATGATTGCGTCATTGGTATCCCCGTCTGTCTCAAATGCTGTGTCAGTATCAACAGAAATGTTGACATACTTATTGTTTACCACATATCCAAATGGTGCAGACACTTCCTCAATGCGGTAATTACCGATTTTAAGTGCTTCCGGTAAGATTAAATCTCCGTCCTCATCAGTAAAGAATGAAGTGTGCTCTACCTTTGAAGGATAAGTTGTGTACTGCTTTACATATTCGTTCTTATCAATATTGAAGATTTTGAACTCTGCATTAGGCACAAGTACCGTCTGCTTTGTATCGGAATCTTTCTTGATAACACGGAGTTTTGCAGTAAATTCCCTGTCAAGGAATACTCTCCAAATCTGAGGCTCTGTTGGGTGGTTCTCTGTAATCTTTACCTCAAATGGCTTGATTGTTTTCATATTGTGTGGAGTCTTTGACTCTACTACCACATAAGTTCCATAAGGAATTGCAATGGATACTGCGTGTCCCTTACTGTCTGATGTGATTGTTGTTGCTCCGTTTTCCCCGATTACTACAGGAGTAGCCTTATCAAAGTCATAATTTCCATCTGCCTTTACGGATAAAGAAGATTTTAAGTATGCTGTGAACTCTGCACCTGCAAGTAATCCTGCTTCTGTATCATCGCCATTGTCAGATACCTTGATAAGCTGGAATGGCTGCTTGATAACCTGCTCTGCCGATGTTGTGCTTCTTGATACCTCTGCAACAAGGTCTCCTTCGTAATCACATACCACATCGTGCTCCTCCTCGTCTAAAAGGTAGCCCTCAGAAGGTGTGATTTCCTTTACATAATACTTGCCAAGATAAAGGTTGTTTACCTCAGCTTCGCCATTCTCGTCTGTAGTAAGTATTGCCACAAGGTCTCCGGCATTGAACATTACGCCTGTTGCTCCGTCCAGGTGGTTGATTGCTTCCCTTGCATAAAGACCATAAACTGCTTCGGAAAGACTTGCGTCTCCCTGTGGAACTGCCCTTCCTGTTTCCTTATCTACCTTGTAGATATGAATTTTTGCTGTAGTTCTGTCATTAGAAAATGTGTGACTGAATGTTGCCTTTGCCTGTGTTTCCGGTAATACATTGAAGTTGAAACTGTACACATCTTTGCTGTTTCTGATATACGCATATGGAGCCTGTGTCTCTGAAATATAATATCCGTTAGAGATTGGCAGATCCACGCTGTAACTTGCCTTTCCGTCCTCACCTGTAGTTACTGTCTCAAGAGCTGTGCCCTTTGTTACAATAACCTGTCCGGCATAGTTCTTAATGTCATTTCCGGCATAAAGTGTATATTTGCCGCCATCAAGAGGGTTCTCTGTATCAGAGTCCTTCTTTACAACAGATACTTCCGCCTTCTGTCTTGTATTCTCAATCGTAGTTGATTCATACTGGACGGTAACTGTCTGGTCCTTATACTCAACTGCTACAGTCTGTGGTGTAGTATTGATTGTGTATCCGTCAATGCTCTTAATCTCAGTTACCACATAAGTTCCAAGATGAAGGTCTGATAATACAACCTGTCCGTCAGTTCCCGTTGTAAGGCTTTCTGCCACTACATCTCCTGCATTGTAAACCTTTGTACCGTCTGCCTTGTAGATATCTGCCCCGGCAGTCACCTTGAATGTCGCTCCCGGAAGTTTCTTTTTCTCATAAGTGAAATTGCTTCCGTTCCAAGAGCTTAACACTTCACCCTCTTTATAGATTGTTATTGCTCCAAGCTGTTCCTTATCTGTTGCAGAGATTCCTGTTGTCTGTCCTGCTTTTACAGTAAGTGTATGAACCTTACCGGAAAAGACATATCCCTTTGGTGCAGTAATCTCTTTTACATAATAAGTACCTGCAACAAGTGCTGCTGACTTTGCATATCCATTACTGTCTGTTGTCATTGTCTGTACCAGATTGTTACAACCGCTATCAGCGTAAATACCATAAACAGCACCAGAAAGCTTCACTCCGCTTGACTCATCTGTCTTTATAAGTTCGCCATATCCGATATTTTCTGTCTTAACCTTGATATATGCTCTGACCGGATCAGCGGTAGGCTTTTCCGATACGAACTCCTGATAGCCATCTTTTTCTGTAAGCCAATACACACAACTCGATGTTGTATCAACTCTTCCTGAATTAGATGTGAATTTCCCCGTTGTTGCTGTAGTATTCACATCCTTTGAAGAAATCGTAATAGTGTTATCAGACTTATCTATAGAATACCCTTCTATATCAAAATCAAAGTCTGATAATACTTCATTTGTATCTGTTAATTTTATTTCAAATCTCTGATTAACCTCATTCCATTTCAGTTCATAAGTATCTGCTCCACTTGGTCTTTTTGAAGCAAAACTTGGCAATATTGCATTATATGAATTATAAATGTTATCTCTTAATCTTTCATAATATTCATATGAAGACTCAGGATTAGGAGCTGTATTACACAATTTTTTCGCCGCTGAATCAGCATCATCAGTTCCAAATATATCTGCCATAATAATCCATACCATTGACTGTGTAGCAATATACTCATCACTTTGGTCATTGGTAGGTGCTGCAGCTTCATTTGTTCCATACCCGTAATACAGGCAATAGCTAAGCAGTTTCTGCTGTTCACTGGACATTTCTGTGCTAGGATTATCATAACTATTCATCAACTGACCACCATCAGCTCTCAATCCAAAATTTATACAATATGCTGCATTTCCATCCAGCACAGAATATAATATTTTCCCATTATTAAAGCTGGGATGCAATTCACTTACAATGCCTGAATTGCATACTGAAGCATTCCAAAACGCCATATTCGCCTGTGGACTAGCTGCAAATACTTTAATTACACCATTAGAACATAACGATGTAACAACAGATAAAAATGCCATTATCCAAGCAGTTATTCGTTTTATTTTCTGTTTCATATTCTCTTTGCCTCCTTAATTTACGCATAAAAAAAGAAAGACATAAGTTTTTGGCTTACATCTTTCTTCTCTCTGCTTCTATTCTGTTTTACTATCTGTGACATCGAAACTCGTAAAAGTCTGTGCCTCCTGTTGTGTATATTCCCTCATAACTGATATAGAATACCGGATCATTTTCCAGTAACAGCATACCAGCGATATACTCTGCAATCGCATCTTCTGCCAGTAATCGTTTCCCTGACAGGGTGCTTGCGGTATTAAGGTCTGTTTCAACAAACACACTGTAATAAGACTGTTCCATACCGTCATAAGGATAATACTCATTGTATTCTTCCTGCGTTATCTTCCCTGCCGCAAGAAGATTATCCAAGTTCTGCTGTGTGGTAATCATTCCTCCTGCCTGACATTTTGCAGTTGCAAGCGAAACTACATTTTGCGGATTGTATGCCGCAAAGCCGGACTCCTCATTGGAATTACTGCTTTCTTCACTTCCACCCTGACATTCATTACTGTCATAACTTCCGCCATCATTACCAAAATCAGTGTCATTTTTCTGTTCCGGTTCTTCTTTCGGGCTGAAATTATTCTGTGAAGCAGGCTCCTCTTTCTCTGCAACCTGCTTCGGCATACGATTTTCTTCCGGCTCAATAGTCTGTACTTCTGACTCAGATTCCGCTTCACTTACAGCTTCCTGTGTAGCCTCTGCCTCTGTCTTGGTAACTGCTTCCGTAGCCTTTGTTGCCTCCTCAGTTGCCTTTATACTTTCCGTCTGTTTCTCTGTCTGATTACTGGCATTGTCTTTGCCGCCATTACAGGCTGTCATAGCCAAAGCCAGTATTACGGATAAAAATATAATATTTATCTTCTTCATAAATTCCACCTATCCCTTCTCCGTAAGAGGGATAGGCTTTGTGTACCGTGCCCGTCCACTCTTACAGTGAACTATCTATTTGTAATGCACGGGACACTTCGGTCTGTCCCGTATTCTGTGCATTTTAACCTCCTTGATTATACCAGTTTCTTAAATTTAAAGAAATACTTCACGAGTCTTCTGTTTTTCCTGTAAGCAGGAAAGAAGCCCTTTATCTTCATACTCTCACCTCCCCTCAAAATGTTCCCATTCTCACGAATGAAAGAAATACTCTTGCTACCATACAGAATAGAAGAAGAATTAACCTGATAAGTCCTAAGAACAGCTTTAATGCTCCAAGAACAATTTTAAGTATCCACTTGAGTATCTGTAAAATAGCGGTTCCTACGGCTCCTGCAATTCTTCTCATAATAATCAATCTCCTTTCGACATCCACCCCATTGCCAATCCTGCAACATCTGCGTCATTCATAACATCATCTTCCGGCTGTTCTTCCATATCTTCCTGTGGACTTGCAACCATTACAGGCTGGCTGTTCTTTACTCCAGCTAATGCTCCGCCCAGTAAGGATATGACCTCTTTTCTTGCCTCAGTCATTGCAGAATACTCAATTTCTTTTTTTATCTGTTCTATCTCGTCCCTCGTTACAAACTGCTCATATCGCTTTTCTTCTTTGGACGGAATATCGTCCTCTCCATAGTGGTCAATATAAAACTCACAGGCTTCAATCAAAAACTGGTTCTTTGACTTATAAATCTTTGGATTAAGCCCCTTTATGACCTCATTGATTTTAGCGTGTTGCGGATTGAGCAGGTTCAGTCGGAATGTGCTCTCCATAATGTGCCTTCGTGCCATATGACCACCCCCTATGCAAATCTTTTAGCAGATTTCAGTCCCATAATGGCAAGCTGCTCATAACCTCTGGCATTTGCCTTTACATCAAGGATATAAGAGATATTCTTTGCATCGTGATTGCTGAAATTCTTCATTACCACTGCTCCGCCACCTACAAATACAATCGGTGTGGTTTTAAGGTTATACCCAAACTCACGGATTGAGTTATATACCTTATCAACAAAATCCTCTATC
>OCHJ01002542.1_pt1 | contig 9660 bp, 5 predicted proteins | sample 1538381 | NCBI WGS metagenome assembly OCHJ01 (sample SAMN04571688, study PRJEB22368) | human gut metagenome | biome: human gut; material: stool | host: Homo sapiens | place: Luxembourg | collected 2012-06-29 | reverse complement strand
GGACATTTTTCAGGTGATATTGGGCTTATTTGTTCACACATATCTGATATTTTATTTGTGTTTGTTACAACTACTTCATATGCTTTTTCTTCTCCTAAATATGCAAATTCTTCAAGCATTTCTTCAGTTGTTCTTAAATACAATGGTGCTTGCATATCTGCATCATCATAGCCTTGACCCGCTTCCAAAATTCTTCTATATACTTCATCTTGAGGGTCCATAAAATGAACATCACAAGTTGCAACAACTGGCTTATTTAATTTTTCTCCAAGTTTTACAATCTTTCTGTTTATATCTCTTAAACCTTCTTCATCTTTTATAATTTCTTTTCTTATTAAAAAATTATTATTGCCTATTGGTTGAATTTCTAAATAATCATAGAATTCTGCAATTTCTTCTATTTCTTCGTCAGATTTTCCAAGTTCAATTGCTTGATATAATTCACCCGCCTCACAAGCACTTCCTAATATTAAACCTTCCCTATATTTTTCAAATAAACTTTTCAAAATACGTGGTTTACGGTAAAAATAATGTAAATGTGAAAGTGAAACTAATTTATATAAATTACGTAATCCAACATAATTTTTAGCTAAAATTATTGCGTGATATGTTTTTAATTTTTTATATTCTTCTTTTTTAGCCTCTTCTGTACGACTAACTTGATCAATATCTTCAATCTTTTTAGCTCCACGTTTATCTAACATATCTAACATTACTTTAAATACTTTAACTGTTGTATCAACATCATCTAAAGCTCTATGTGCTACTTCAACTTTTATTCCCAAATTATCAGCTATTTTTCCTAGTTTATATTTTTTATATTCTGGGAATAAGTCTTTTGCTAAACTCAACGTATCTAAATATGTATAATCAAAATCATATCCTAAAACTTTCGCATTTTGTTTTAAAAAACCTATATCAAATCCTGCATTATGTGCAACTAATACTGCATTTTTATCATTTCCTATAAATTCTAGCATTTTAGGAAATACTTTTTCTATTGTTTCTGCATCTGCAACCATTTCGTCTGTAATATTAGTAACTTCTGTAACTCTTTGTGGTATATGTTTTTCCGGATTTACAAAACAAGAAAATTCGTCTAAAACTTCTCCATCTTTTACTTTCATTATACCAATTTCAGTTATTTTTTCTGTTACAGCTGAGAACCCTGTTGTTTCTAAGTCTAGCACATAATATGTAACATCTTCTAAATATTGTCCTTTTCCATTTTCTACAACTGGATTTTTATCTGGTGCTAAATATGCTTCAACTCCATACAAAATTTTCATATCTGGATTGTCATATCCTAGCATTTTATGTGCCTCTGGAAATGCTTGTACAACTCCGTGGTCTGTTATTGCTATTGATTTCATTCCCCAACTCATTGCTCTTTTAATTAAATCTTTTGCAGATGTCATTGCATCCATTTGGCTCATTTGAGTATGCATATGTAGTTCTACTCTTTTTACTTCACTATTATCTTTTCTTACTGTTTTCTTTATTCCCTCTGCCTCAACTATATTGTTTACCATTACAGATAATTCATTTGTAAAACTATCCATTCCTGCAGTTCCTGCTACTTTTATTCCTTTTGCACCTTTTATTCTTTTCATAATTCTTTTTGCACTATCTTTATTTAAAAATGCTTTACAGGTAATTGTGCTTGTTCCATCATATAAGTCAAAACTAAATAATGTTTTTCCTGATTTTAATGTTCTATCTTCTGAATATATCACTTCTCCTTGTAATGCAACTTTTCCGTCATCTACTCCTAGGTCTTGAACTTTTACCAATGGTTCTGTAATATTTTCTGTATTTCCTAAAATTATAGGTGTATCATCTCTTTCTTCTGGTAATTCTGGAACTTCTATATTTGATTTTGCTATTGTGTTTGCTATTACTGTTATATCTCCTGCATATGTATCTAATCCCGCTTTACCTATTGCTTTTACAGTTTTAGCTTCTTGAATTTTTTCTATTATTTCTTGCCCTTCTTTTAAATCTTTTGCAAATGATTTTACTGTTATTAATCCTGTTCCATCATAAATTTCGAAAATAATCATTCCTTTACCAGATTTTGTTTCTCTAACATCTGATGTTGTTACTCTTCCTTCTAATGTTACTCTACCATCATTTGCTGAAATATCTTTTATTTTTATATGTTTTTCTTTAGCTTTTGATGGTTTTCCCATAATATAATCTTCTGGTATTGGAGTTTCTTCAATTGGTGGCATATCCATTTCTTCTGGAATATATCCATCTATATCTGGTGGTGGTGGCATTGGAGGATAATTTTCATCACTTGCATTAGTATTATGTTCTGATTTTTCTTGTGCTATTGCCCTTTGCTCTTCTTCCATATGTGCTACAATATTTGCTTGTTCTTCTTCTATTCTTCTTTTTATTTCTTCTAATGAATCTTTTGTTATTTCTTCTGTAAGTTCTACAGTGTATTTTATTCCAAATAAATTTTCTAAAACTTTTATTAATTCTTTATCTGTCTTTTTAGCTCTTAAAAAATCTGCACCTTTTATGTGCATTTTTATTAAAATATTGTTTCCATTTTCTTCAACATCACTTTTTAATAGTAACATTGGTTTTGTTAATGGATATTTATGTGACATATATGCTATGATATTTCGCCATTCTTCTTTTATTGATTTCTTTTTTACTGATTCGTGATATTTTATTTTTATATCTATATTTTCAAATTGAAATCTTTCCCTTAGAAATTTTTCGAAAAACCATATTTCTTTTATATCTAAATATTCGTCAAAATATAAATCTACTTCTAATGTATTTGTTTTTTTTACTACATTTAATGATGTTATTTGTGCATATTTTAAATTAGAATTAGTTTTATAATCACTAAAAACTTCCCCTATTTTTTTTAGATTTGCCATTTTGATTTTATTCCCCCAATTGCAAATTAAAATTGACAGTTGTTACAACAACTCTCCTTTTCGACAAAACTTATTTTATCACAAAACTATCAATGAAAAAAGCGAACAACATATTTTTTTAATAAAACTTTCACACTTTTTTACAAATTCCATATTATATATTATACAAAGGATACAGAAAAGAAGAAAACATATTTGTTATTTGGAAGGAGGTCTAGACTATGCCAGAAAACAGAGGTTGTGGTGGTTTCGGATTTGGTGATGACTGCTGCTGGATTATAATCCTTATATTATTAATTTGTTGTTGCTGTGGTGGCAACAGAGGCGGATGTTGCTAGTTATCTGCTAAAAAAAGCAGTTAAGTATATTTTTTATACTTACTGCTTTTTAATCATTATATTTATTTAAAACGCTTTCCTTTGCTACGTTTTCGTGGTCTAACATCTTCATAATTTTCTTCTTTATGATCATATCCACTTAAAAACATTTCTCTTGCTTCTTGCTTAGACATTACAGGCTCTTCTTCACATTCTTTATTTATAGCTTCTTCTCTTTTACTAAAATCAAATTCATCTTTATTGACTTTTTTAAAATCATAGTTATTTTCATTCTCATCTATAAAGCCATCATCTCCATCACTTGAATATGGCATCATATAATCTTCTACCCATGCACTATTTCTTCTATGTCTTATTACTAGATATATAATAATTGCTAATATTAGAATTGCAATAACTCCTCCAATTATCAATACCTTTTTTTGTTCTTCTTTTTTATTTGCTTCTTCTTGTTCTTTAGCTAAAGCTTCTTCATCAACTGTTGATTTTGTTAATGTTACTTGATATGTAGCAACATTATTTCCCTCACTATCAGATACTAATATTGTTATAATATTTTCTCCGTCTTTTAAATCGTCATTTCCTGTTATATCAACTACATATTTAGGTTCTGTTGCAACTGCTTTTACATCTATTTTATTTAAATCACCTGTATATTTTGCAGTATATTCATATACATTTGTTTTAAATTCTGGTGATAATTCTATATTTTCTAATTTTAAACTTGATAATCCTTCTCCTTCGTCTGTCGCTGTTTCTGTTGTTCCATTATTGCCTTCTTTTGTTACATTTATGGTATATGTTTTTGTTGCACCACTTTCTGCTGTTACCACAATTGATAATTCATTCTTACCATCTTGCAATTTTTGTTTACCTGTTCCACTTATTTTAGCTCCACTGTTTTGTGCTGTTGCATAAACCTCTACTTCTGTTACATCTGCTGAAACTGTTACATCATATGAAGTTTTACTTGGTGTAAAACCTGAAAAATCATTTGGTTTTATTCCTAAATTAGATAAATCTGCATTACTAGATTTTGTTGTAGTTTTTGTGCTTGATGCATTACTACTGCTTGTTGTATTAGTAGTTTTTTGTGTATTTCCTGATTGTGATCTTGTATTTTTGCTAGTATTACTACTTGTGCTACTATTGGTTGTTTTTGAATTAACTGTATTTTCTTGAACTCCTTTTAAATTTCTACTGGCTTTAATTAATATTTCAGTATTGTTCATATTTACAGTATAAAAAAATATTCCAAACATTGTACAAAATATGATTGTTAAAAACACTATGAATTTTATATCTGTTATTTTTCTTTTCATATTATAATTCCTCCTTAGTTTCTTTATGGAAAAAATTATATCATTTTCATTTTTTTTAGTCAATAAAAATTAAAATTTTACATTTAAACACAAAAATATTTATAAATATGATATAATCGTAAAAAAACAATAATATTTGGAGGACACAAATGATAGAATTACTTTCTCCTGTTGGAGATTTTGAATGTCTAAAAGCTGCTGTACAAAATGGAGCTGATAGTGTTTATTTTGGTGCAAATTTATTTAGCGCTAGAGCCTTTGCTCATAATTTTGATGAAGCAGAATTAAAAAAAGCAATTGAATATGCAAAATTAAGAGGTGTTAAAACCAATTTAACTTTAAATACATTAATCAAAGATAATGAATTTGATAATGCCATAAAATTAGCTAGTAAAGCATACGAATTTGGAATTGATGCAATTATTATCCAAGACCTTGGTTTAGCAAAAAAGCTTATTGAATTATTTCCTGATTTACCTATGCATGGGAGTACTCAAATGACTATTCATAATTTAAATGGTGCTTTAAAACTTCAAGAATTAGGTTTTAAAAGAGTTGTCCTTTCAAGGGAACTTTCTTTAACTGAAATCGAATATATTTGTAAAAATACTTCAATAGAAATTGAATGTTTTGTACATGGTGCTTTATGTATTTCATATTCTGGGCAATGCCTATTTTCTAGCATGTTAGGTGGACGTTCTGGAAACCGTGGCAAATGTGCTGGTCCTTGTAGGCTACCTTATAAACTTATTGAAAATGACAAAGCCATAGATTCCGGATATTTATTAAATACTCGAGATTTGTGTGGTTTAGAATTTTTGCCACAACTTATAAATGCAGGTGTTGACTGTTTAAAAATAGAAGGTAGAATGAAGTCCCCTGAATATGTAGCAACAGTTACTAATATATACAGAAAATACATTGATTTAGCATATTCAAAAAATGATTTTAATATTAACATAGAAGATAAAAAGACTTTACTTCAGGCTTTTAATAGAGGTAACTTTTCTAGTGGTCATTTGGACAGTTCTGAAAATAGAAATCTTGTTTTCAAAGAAAAACCTAATAATATGGGATTATTTATTGGCATTATTCAAAAATACAATTCTAATAAAGGACATATTACTTTAAAAATACAAGAAAAGTTAAATATTGGAGATACAATTTCAGTAGGAAATGAAAATGGTAGTTATAAAATTTCTGAATTGATGAATAAGAATACTAATTTAAAAGAAACTCAAGTTGGTCAGACAGTTACTATTGGTCGTATGAAAGGAAATATCAAAGTTGGTGATAAAGTTTATAGACTAAGTTCGAAAGAATTAACTACTATTGCTAAAGAAAGTTATAAAAAGGAAGTTAAGAAAACAGCTTTAAACTGTACAGTTTCTATAAAGAAGAACACACCTATATCTATAAATATAAAATCCTATACTAAAAACGGAATATACAAAAACTTAGATATTTCATGTAAATTAGATTATATACCTGAAATTGCTCAAAATAGACCACTTGATAAAGAAACAATTATTAAGCAAATATCTAAAACAACTGACACACCATATTATTTTAAAAATATTAATATAGATTTAGATAAAAATTTATTTTTACCTAAAATTAGTATTTTAAACGAATTACGTAGAACGGCTCTTTCAAATGTAGAAAATTTTGCTATATCTAAAATACATAGACAATTACCTGAAAGTTTTGTAGATTATATTAGTAAAGAAACTGATTCTACTACTTTAAATAACATGAGAAATTTTAATAACACAAAAATTAATTCTAATGCAACACCTAAAGTTTCATTACTTTTAAATGTTTTACATAGTGACTGGAATTACAACAAACTTGAAAATATTGACAGTATCTATATTCCTTTAAAATATTTCACAAGTAAAAAATATTCTCCTGTGCTAAAAATCATTAGTAAAAAATTTGATACTTATATTTATATGCCAACAATTATAAAAAGTAATTATGAAAATTTATTTTTAGCTAATGCTGAAGAAGCTGTAGAAAAATACAATATTCAAGGTTTTGTAATTTCTAATATTGGGAATCTCAATTTACTACACAGTTTGTTTAATAATTTAGATGAATATTATAAAGTAATAGCGAATTATACTTTTAATGTATATAATTCTGAAACTGTCTTAGAATTAAAAAAACTTGGAATAAGTTCATTTACATTATCACCAGAATTAGACAAACAAACTATTACAAGTTTATGTAACTATAATTATTTGCAAAAAGAACTAATTGTTTATGGTAAGGTTCCTTTACTTAATATAAATTATTGTTTATTACGGTGAATCTAATAAATGTTATCCTTCTTGTACAGCAAAATGTAGAAGTACTAATACTTATTATTTAAAAGACAGGTTAAATATGAATTTTGAAATTTTACCTGATAATATTCAAACTGTTACTACTATTTATAATAGCAAAATAACTTCTATACCTGGTAAAATATTTAATGTAGATTCTGTAAGAATTGATATTTTACACGAATCTATTCCGGAAATTAATGCTATTACTACTGTTGTAAGAGATGGAAAACGTATTGAAGGTAAAGATTATACTTCTGGGAATTTAAATAAAGAAATTTAACAGTTGACAAATTTTTACAATTAATTTAATATGTATATTCCAACTTGCTAAGTGGCATGGAGGAGATTACTTTTTTGAAAAGTTTCATAAAACTGCTAGCATTATATATAGTTTACTTAATTGTAAAAAATTTTGATGATTAGCAAAAGAAAAGACTAGGTTCCATCAAACCTAGTCTTCTAAGTTACTTTTTGAAAAGTTTTTTGCAATTGCTATAATTATATTAGCATACATTTTATTATATGTCAAACTTTTTATTTTATTCAAAACAATTATGCTTTTTATTCTTGAAATAATTCATTTAATGCTTACTACTTAATTGTATTATAAGCTCCATATTATCATCTTTAGCAGCTTTATTTTTTCGTATAGCTCCACATTTTTTGCATTTAAAAACAATAACATATCCTTTTTTACTATCTATCTCTAAGCCTATTGGTTCTAATACCCCATGGCATTCTTCTTGCCTATCCCCCGGATTTTTATCAACATGTTTAGAGTGTAAACAATATGGACAATGATTTCTACATGAATATCCTAATTTGCTTACTTTTTTTCCGCAATTTTCACATATAAATTCTTCATCTATTTTAGTAAAATTTCTGTTTTCCATTTTTAACCACTTTCTATTTAATACTCAAAATCTCCACCACCAACAAATTCTTTTAATAATGAGTTTGTTGGAACTTCACTTGCAGGAATTGATCTTATATATTTTAACAATCCTAATAGTCTTTGTGCTTCTGCATGTTCTGGATGCTCAATTGGTATCTCCTTTAATAAAGGTGTTGCAATTCCTTTTAATACACCCAATTCATAAATCAATGATGTATTAAATATTACATCTGCACTTTCTTGGAATGGAAAAATATTTTCTACCTCTCCTCTAGTTACACTTGGCCAAGTATCAATTGTATGTTCTGCTGAATATCCTCTAAATTGATAATCTCTTACTATTCTTCTTATTAGCCTTACATCTGTTGAAGAAACTTTTGAATATCTATCCATATTTAAAACAGTTAAAGCACTTATATAAATTTTAAATTTTTGATCTTGAGGAATACTACTTGTTAATCTATCATTTAAACAATGAATTCCTTCTATAACTAAGACTTCATCATCTTTTAATTGCAAATATTTACCATTATATTTTTTAGTTCCCTCTAAAAAGTCAAATTGTGGCATTTCTACTCTTTCACCATTTAGTAATCTTGTTAAATGATTATTAAATAGTTCTAAGTCTATTGCTTCTATACATTCAAAATTATAATCTCCATTTTCATCCCTCGGAGTATCTTGTCTTTCCACAAAATAATTATCAACAGAAATTGTTACTGGTTTTATCTTATTTACTCTTAATTGAATTCCTAATCTTTGTGCAAATGTTGTTTTTCCAGAAGATGATGGTCCTGCTATTAAAATCATTTTTATTTTTTTGTCTTTAGCTATTTTATCAGCAATATTAGCAATATTTTTTTCATGTAATGCTTCATCAATCATTATTACATCTTTAATTCTTTTTTCTTTTACAGCATCATTTAATTTATATACTGTATTAATATTTAATATTTTATGAATTTCATTATATTCATTATATGCCCATTTCATTTTTTTATTTTGTATAATTTTAGGCAATTGATCTGGCTTTCCGGCACTTGGATATCTTAATAAAATACCCTTATCATATTTTATTATATCAAATATTTTAATTGCTCCTGTTGTTCTTGCTAATACTCCATAACAATAATTAAAATAATCTTCACAATAGTACATATAAATTTTTTTATTTGATTTTAAATCATATTGTAGTTTTCCTCTTGCAGTTTGAGTTTCTTTATAAAATTGTTCTGCTTGTTCTCTATTCATAACAACTTTTTTTATAAATAAATCTTTTCTTACAATATCTCTCATTTCTTCATTAATTTTTGCAACAATCTCATCTGTAATTTCTATATCTCCTAAATCGCAGTATACTGCATTTTCCATTTGATAATTAACTGTTGCTCTATTATCTGGAAATAATTTTTTTAATGCCATTGCAAATATATATATTAATGTTCTTCTATATATTTTTATTCCAATTTTAGAATTTATTGAAATTAATTCTACTCTACCTTCAAAATTCATATGTCTACTTAAATTTACATATGAATTATTATAAATAGCTCCTACAACTGTATTTTCACTATTTTCAATTTCATTTTTAAATATGTCATATATTTTACTTCCTTTTTCTACTTCTAAAACTTTATCTTTGTAACGTATTTCCATATAAAATCCTCCTTTTGTACTAATCTATTTTAACTTAAAAATCCTTATAAGTCAATTAGATAATACAAAATAGAGAGCAGTTTATTGTTGTTGTGTCAATGATGTGAAACAAAAATATATAAAATCACCATATAATTAAATTGCATAATTAATCATTCCAAATACTTCTAGTTCACTACGCTTTTCTTTGGGTGTTAAATATCCTAATACTGC
>OCHJ01002537.1_pt1 | contig 9685 bp, 4 predicted proteins | sample 1538381 | NCBI WGS metagenome assembly OCHJ01 (sample SAMN04571688, study PRJEB22368) | human gut metagenome | biome: human gut; material: stool | host: Homo sapiens | place: Luxembourg | collected 2012-06-29 | reverse complement strand
GCATCGCGGCGTTCCTGTTCCTCTGGTTCTTGGAGAACAACCGCATCCTCTACCGCCCCGACGGTTCGCGTCTCTTGGACAACAACACGTTGGTGGCCCTAACGCTGATGATCGCCGAGAGCCGCACCGAGGAGAAGGACGTGATGACGAAGGTGGTGGTGAATCTGATAAATAAGAATAACTAATCTATATCATTCCAACCTCGTAGTATATTTATTTGCAAAAAACAATATTCCCAAGATTGTGTGAATTATTGTGAGAGTTTTTCAATTGATGTTTCTGTGGCTATCTTTTTATAGAGAGACAGAAAAATTTAAATCCGATTTCATTGAAAAAACTTATTGTATATATCTTGCCCCATCCTTCTATATTGGCTGGATTTATATTGCTTAAAATCAAAATTGTTGACACCTTCTAATTGAGATGTATAGTTTTGTATATCACCTACTTTATTGTTCGCAACTAATAAACGAAGTACATTTAAAATACCATTAATAAAAGTAACCGTCAAAAGCCCAACAGATGTGTTGGAACTGTAAGTATTCCACTTCTCGTTATCTATATTCTTCTTTAGAGCAATAAAGATATCTCGGATTTTTTTTACACAGAATTCTATATATTCATTAAGCAATTGGTAATCATCCACCTCTTTTGCTTTCAAATTATTTTTATTGGGATGAGTCCATATGCTAAATAAACTATCACTTCCAGACTGATCATCAAGTTTAATTAATGGCTTAAGACCAAAACTAACAATCGAAGCAGTTTTAACTTTCCCTTTTTCAAAGGAGTATTGCTCGATTAGATTATTAAGAGGGCCACTTTCATTTAGTTTCTTGAGTATACTTTTTCCAATAGCAACGCTTGAAAACGGAGTAATTAACAGCTCGATCTCTTGCTGTAATTTTGAACTGACTTTTGTTTGATTAAGATTAATCTCGAGAAACATATTTGCCTCAAATTTTCTTCGACGCTCTTTACTTTCTTTGCGGGGAAATATGATACCCGTAACTAATAGATTTTGGACTTTTCTTAACCGTTTAATTATACTTTCATAAGGATCATCCCCTTCATGATACGCATATGTTCTATGTTGACCATCAATTATGCCTATAATATTACACATATCGTCAATTTCAATAGTTGCTGGAGTAACATTAGTCGAGGCATTATTTCCTTCAAAGTCTCCATTGTCATTTATTTGTATTATATTTCCAGTTTGGTCTAACAATTTGATATTATCTTCAGATATTGTAGATATAATGTTGTTTATAAAAACTCTTTTCTCTTCAGTAAGATATTTTCTCATGTTAGATATTTTTTTACTGACGAGCATTCGTTGATAATACCCAATATTTTCCTTTTCTCTCCAGCCTTCTTGTCTTAATACATATGCCCGTTTAATTAACGATTCTGCATCTATATAAAATGATACTATTTTATAACCTTCTTTAAATGAACTTTTTTCTTCAGGTAAAATATGGCCAGAAAATTTATTAATAGAAGTATTTCCCGATCCTAAAATATTCTCCCCAAATTCACTAAATGATAGGCCGATAAATTCTAAAAATTCATACTTACTTGATCGTTTAATGACTTTGGTTAAGCTTTTAAAATATTGAACAATATGAAAATCAAAATATATTACATTTTTTACAGCCGCCTTATGCTCTGCTGATACATCTTTTTTAGAACAATATAATATTTTTATTTTAAGTTGATTAATGGTATATTTATCTTTTATGTTTTTTTCGTAGTACTCTCGAAAACTTTCTAATTTGTTTTCGGATAAAAGAAAATTAATAAATGCACGAGTATCTTCATTAACTTTATTATAAAAGACACTTTTATTGATTAGATGATTGCTGTCCTTTCCTATTGTATATTCTGTTAATAAAATAATATTCTCGCACCAAAAGATATCGTCAAGTTCAGATGTACGGCCTTCGTAGATGAAATTCTTCCCATCTATATAATTAAGACGATTAAACCCTATATTTTTTAAGATGTCTCTGATCTCTTTTTTCTGCTCACGCTGCTCTTTTCGAAATGTTAATTCTGTGGCAGATAATTTTTTAGGTTTCTTATTTTTAGCCATAGTTAATCGAAGTCTTGTTCGTTCAGATCTACTTTTATTGGACTAATAACTTTGACTTTTGAGGAATATAAGTCTGTATTCTTTATATATGAGTACGAATTTGTTTTTGAATATCCATATTCAATATTCATATCAAAATCTTTTTTAGCAGTAAATCTGAATATGGCATCAATTCCAAACTTAGACAACGGAGGCTTGGCAATAATATTTTGTATTTCAGCTAAAACGACATTTCTACTTATCTTTCCAATAATAGTATATTCAACAATTGATTTACCTAAATTACTATACCCCTTTCTGTCTACATATATTTTGAGAAAATTTATGTTAAGTACTTTTTCAATATTATTTAAAAGCACTCTGCCATATTTTAATGCCCTTAAATCTAGTATTTGGGTCTCGAATTTGCTTTGTGTACAACTATTATTTAATGCTTGATATTCAATTTGCCCTTGATGAAGAGTTTTTGCTAAATATTCTTTGTGCATATTAATATAGAATGGATTTAGCTCAAACCCAATATAATGTCTACTCATATAGGCAGATTGAGACAAAACTGTTCCACTTCCCGCAAAGGGGTCCAAAATTAAATCTTCTTCATCTGTACTTATTTCGATCATTGTTGCCACCATTTCTTTGGGAAGAGGACAAAAATGCCGAATATATTTATCCCCCCATGAACCTTGAACTGGAATAGGATATTCCCAAATCTCATCTAAGGCTTTCCCTTTAGGGTTATAACGTTCTGGATATTTTACCCACCATCTTTTTAGTTGTTGTGTATCATATATACGGACCCGATCTTTATTTGATTTGTAATTAGCTGTTTTCGAGAAAAATAAGATATACTCGAATTTTCTTTGCATAAAACCTTGTGTTGACCATGGTACGGTTTTATCTTTCTTCCATATTATGACTTCTTGTAACAACCAACCTATTTCATTTAATTTATTGGCTAAATCAAATGGTAGAGGAACGACAACATTGTTGCGCTTAAAAGTATCTATGATTATCCATAAAGTCCCATCTTCTTTAGTTTTATCTTTAATTTGCCTAAAGATATTTTGCAGATCATTTAAATATTCGTCATATCGTTGACCATATCCCACTTGATTTTCTACACCATAGTCTTTCATGTCAAAATATGGCGGAGATGTTATTGTAGTTTGAATTTGAATAGAATCTGGGAGTATTTCAGATATCTTCCTAGAATCAATATTATAAACCTTATCCATAATTATCATATTTACATCTCTTTCAACCTATCCAACAGCTCATTAACAGTAATCGCACCGTCCATCTGCTGCTTGTCGAAGACCATGAAATAGCGATACTTTTCGCCCGCTTTGTTGGCCCATGTGGTACCTAACTCTACCTTGTTTCGGCTGTCGGAATTGTCCAGTTGATCCCCTTTAGTTTCGACAAGAATTGTCATGTCGCTTTTGAGTCGTACGATGAAATCGGGATAGTGATTGTAGCGAGTATAGCCCTTAATACCGAATCCCGAGCCTCGTTCGGGATTTCGATGCCAGAATAATACGTTATCGAGAGCTGCTATGGCGTTGATGACTCTATATTCCCAACCGTCTATATCCCCCTCTTCGGTATATAACCCTTTTGACAACCCCTTCGAGATGGAACGCAACGTTATTGTTTCGGGCAATTTGTAGCGCGGTTCGCATTTAATCTGTCCCGTGTCGAGCCATTTTTTGAATACCTCCTTTTGGTGCTTGCCCAGCAGTTCGCCGATTTTGTTGCGTATGGCAGCCGTAGTTTGCGGTTCGAATGTATATAAATCGGCAATCTGCTCGGAATCGAAATCCTTGATTGCCTCCTTGATATAGCGAGCGATTTGCGGTTCGGCGATTTCGTCGAACCGGATGTTTTTGGCAATCGCGGCGGCCAACTGCTCTTTCTTCGCTTCGGGCGGCAGGGAGACGAAATGCTCCTTAATGACGGCCAGCTGTCTGGTCGACAGATTGAACCGTTCGGGCCGGTACTCGTCGTTGCCGACCTTCGCCAGATCGACTCGCGCAGCCTCGACGTCCGCCCGGGTGAAGTCGACGTTATGGTCCTGTTTGTCTAGGTCGAAACCTTCGTTCAGCATCGATTTCTCCAAGGGTATGTATGCCCCCTCCTCCTCGAATATCGAACCTTGATTTACACGCCGGACGAATACCGGAAGAACGATCTTCGCCGCTTCCTCTCTGAAAAACTCCTTTATCGGATATTGCTTGATCATATTTTTCAGGTCATTCGGGATGTCGTCGTCATAGTTGGCGGCGGCTTCCATTTGTTTGTCGTACTCCTCGCTCTCCTGCCGTGCAAAAGTTTCCAGTTCGGCGGTCGTTCGGGGCGTCGGATTGCCGATGGCTTCCTTGATTGCCTCGGCGTCTATCTCCGGTAGGTCGTCCGTCTCGTCGGTCGCCGGGGCGGCGGGGCCGCCCGGTTGCGGTTGCGTTCCTGCCGGTGTGGCTTCGGCTACCCGATAATCCTTCTTGCTGAACCCGGCGCGGTTCAGGCTGTCGATGATGTTCTCGATCGTCGCACGGAAATCAGCCGACGAGGTGAAGACGTAGGAGAGATTCAACAAATCGTCCCGATGTTTGACCGTATAGGGAAGTCGCAGCACCCGGCCGAGAATCTGCTCGACATCCACGCGCGACGACTTGTTGGCCAACGAGGCGAGGATATAGGCGAACGGACAGTCCCACCCCTCTTTCAACGCATTGACCGTAATGATGTAGCGCACCGGGCAGTCGCGGGACAGCAGGTCGGCGTTTTTGATTTCGTCCTTGCTGGCCGTCTTGATTTTTATCTGCTCTTCGGGAATCCCGATATCGATCAGCCGCCTCTTGATTTTGTCGAACGTAATGTTGTCGTCGGCCGTTTTCGGTTGGGCCTGAAACAGCACGATGGGGCGGATATAGCGTCCGCCGTCGGCTTCCAGCGCGATGGCTTTCCGCTCTAGGCTGCGTTGCAGGTTGATGGCGCTCGTTATGACGTCGGAGGTCGAACGATGGTTGTAGACGATAACGGGCAACTTCACCATGTTGGCCTTTTTGAGCTTCATGGCATCCACGAAGCTGATGATGTTGCTCTTCTTGCGCGGCGTGGCCGTCAGGTCGAGGATAAAACACGGATTGATCGCCTTGAGCATGTCCACGCGCAGGTCGGCCTCGAAGTTGTGGCTTTCGTCGATGATGACGACCGGATTCAGATACGACAGCACCTGAATCAATCCCGTTTCGTCCGATCCTGCCACGCGTTTGGTCATGCTGTCGTACAGCTTGGCGTACTCCGCCAGATTCTCGTTTTCACGGTAGACGCGACGCCCGTCTTTGTTGTTGGCGGCGAACGACTGTACGCTCAATACGAAGATGGTCAGTTGTTCGCGGATCTTCACCGGGGCGATGTCGTGGCCGAACAGCGCCGCCTCCTTGTCTACGACCTGCACCGCATTGCCGAAATGACTGTCGATCTTCTGCCGGTAGGGGTGCGACGGATCGTTCAGGTTCTTGTAGGTCTGCTTCAGGATCGTGTCGGATGGCACGAACCAAGCCACGACTTTCGACTTTTCGGCCGGCATCCGCTCGAAAATCGTCCGCAACGCATTGCAGGCTATGAAGGTTTTGCCGCCGGCCGTCGGAACCTTCACCGTCACGTGGGGCACACTCGTCACGCTGTTGTCGTAAGGACGCAGGTAGGCGTAGTCGAGCGATGCCAGTGACACGCCTTTGGCGCTCCAAAAATTATTGAATGCCACGTCCAGCCGTTCGTCCTTTTCCAATTGTTCGAGAAACCGTTCGAGGTCGGCGATGACTTCGCGTTGATATTGTTTGAATTCCATAGTCTAAAATCGTTTGATGTCGCGCGGGATTTTCTTGAATACGATGTTTTTCGCCGCCATGTCCTCTTTCGACAGCGTGCAGACATCGGCATAAATCACATACTGTTCGGCACGCTCCGTCACGATATGCAGCGTATCCACTCCGAGCGTCGTCGGACGGTCGCGTTCGTAGTAGAAATAGTAACCCGTGGCGTTATAGGTGTCCAGCAGGTATTTCGACGCTTCGGTGCGCTCGCGCTCCAAGCGCTGTTTGGTCTCGGTGTAGTAGATATACTCGCGAATCTTCTCCTCGCTGATGCTTTTGTTGAGGCTTCCCTCTTCATCGAACATTCGTTCGCCCAGCTCGTAGTAGTCGAACGCTCCGCCCGTACCGGATGTTGCGTTCTTACCTTCGCCATAACCTTGCATGACCCGGCGAACCCGTTCGGCAGTAATGCTTTCGGCATAATCCTCCATCTCCACAAGGATAAACTTGCGGTTGCCGCCGTCTTTCTTATTCAAATTCAGCACTGCATGGGCAGTCGTTCCCGAACCGGCAAAAGAGTCGAGGATAATATCATCGGGACTGCATAAGAAGTTTATAATATATTCGATTAACGAAACATCTTTGGGATAATCAAAAATTTTTTTGTCATTAAAAATAGCTGTTAATGTCGCACCTCCTTGTTCGGTCGTTCCAACGCAATCTTCATCATCAATTAAGTTTCTCGGTACTTCCGAAGAATATGCGGCTTTGTCATACCTCGGGGCTAACGATCTACCTTTAAAGATGATTTTCGTTCCTTTCTCTATCTCGTTCCCAAGATTGTCTTGTGTCCAAATAAATCTGGATTCTAATTCTATATCGTTTTCAAATTTACCATTTCTAAACCATACGTCTTTAAGTAGAATAACTTCATTTTTCTTTGTCCCGTACACTCCTGCTTTGAAAAAGAAATCATCTTTCATTGTTGAACAAACCACCGTGTGCGGGAAAATCAATTTTTTTACTTGATTTGTAGTTTTAATCAACGGATTATCAGCTTCATTTACTTTATATAATCCATTAAACCTCTGTATTGCATTTGTATTTTGAGCATAGCTAAGCACATACTCTAAACACTTTTTTGTCCTATGGGAAAGATTTGATGGCGAGTATGTTTTATGCCAAGAGAATATGTCAATAAAATTATTCACTCCGAAAATTTCATCGCAAAGCAGTTTCAGATTGGCGAGTTCATTGTCATCAATCGAAATAAATATCGCTCCGTCCTCCGCCAACAACTTATGCAGCAGTTTCAGCCGGGGATACATCATGCAGAGCCACTTGTCGTGGCGGCTCAAATCCTCGCCCTGCTTGCCCACGACCTCGCCCAGCCACTTCTTGATTTTCGGGTCGTTCACGTTGTCGTTGTAAACCCACTTTTCGTTGCCCGTGTTGTACGGCGGATCGATATAGATGCACTTGATTCTCCCCTCGTATTCGGGCAGCAGCGATTTCAGCGCCTCCAGATTGTCGCCGTGTATGATCTTGTTGCCGCTCTCCGTCTGCGTCCTGTCGTTCGCGTCTTCCGCCCGGAACCCGTACTTGTGCTCCAGCACCCGATACGGCACATCGCGATGATGATTGACAACCTTATCTTTTCCTATCCAAGTCAGTACAGGCATATATTCTTTCTATTATTACCAATTAATTCCTTCGGGGTTACTTGAAAAATTTTGTTATTTCGATCAATAATTCCAAATTCGTCTGGTAGCGATTACAAACATAGGCTTTACTATACTGAGACTCTTACTCAGCTTTTCTGCTAATCAAGTTTTTTAATACCTTTTATTCAATCACTTGTTTTATTAGGTTCATATGTCTATTATTCAATAGGAAGCATATTTTGCATAAAGATATACAATTTTCAGCTATAATAAAAATAAAAGAAGAGAGCCATTGTTCTCCTTCGGACTTTAATCGTCTCTCTTTTTAGATATTTAGCTTATTATTACTTGAGATACAGGTTTTCAATCACCCAGTAGTTCACAGCTCCGTAACATTTGACACGGTGGCACGAGTGGTGTTTATGAGCGGGCGGAGTCGTAGAACAGAACATTTAAATCACGAGGTCCTCTTCGTTATGTAGTCTATCATCTGCACGAGCGGTATTTCATATCTACATCTCTTCAGTTAACGATGGATGTGGTGGTATAATTCGGGATGTATTAGGTCACTAGAGAGGATGATGAAACGAGACTGTCTCATGTAAAGCAAGGCCCGGGAGGAGTAAAATCAATAAGGTGAATAAGCTGTTGCAGCGATAGCACCGCAGGGATTGAGTGTAGGACAGAGTTGAAGACTAGCTGTCCGATAACAGTCAAGGAAACGGCTAGTTTTATATGGGTTCGTTCGATGTAGCAGGTGAGGGTTTGCTCCTTCGAACGAAAGGATGGCCCGCGTGTTTGTTGTATAAGATGTATCTGGCAGGGCGGTTGTGGTGTACTCATCAAGCTTGCAACCAAGTGTGGCGATCTGCTTTTTTATTATCTTGATCCGCTTATAAACATTTGTATATAAGTATTTTGAACTTGTTAAAGTTTGTGCTGTTATCTCTTTCTTACACCATTATTGTTCGGAGTGTTGCCACTTCTTATCAAGATTTTAGGAGAACGCACAATAAGTCGTTAGGCAGTTGGTTGTGGTCGTCAACCAAGTGATCGAAACAGTGGCCGTCGGTTGTCTTCGCCTGACGGAGGATCAACTACAGCACCGTGCAGATATTCGGGTTGCTGAATTACCATTCGATTCTCGAACTTATTGGACTGGTAACCGTTTAGCAAAGACGATATCCTGCACGTAGGAGGTACCACCGTACATCTGAAACTCGGGGACAATATTTTCATGGTATAGTGCAACCATTGGCTTGAGGCAATCGGGGCAGCATGTTGCGCGAAAGGCAGGTGTTGATCGCCTTGACGACCTGATTGTAGTTGTTCCCCACGCGGGAAATCTGGGCGATGTACTCGTTCAGCCGGACGAGGTAGCGCTGTTTCGTGGGGTCGGCCCTGACCACGCGGAACGTCTCGTCGAAGATTCGCCCGACGATGAAGCGGCTGCGGTTGTGCTCCAGGCCCGCCCTTCACAGCATCCGCTCGAAGCGGATATGCTGCTCCTCGGTCAGGCGGAAGGAGTATTTGCGGCTCTTGTTGTCCGATGCACGGTTCTTTCTCATCGTTCTCTCGTTTTAAAGGGTTTTACATTACCGAATGCCGCGGCCCCGCAGGGCGAGCACCTTTGTCGGACAAACGCCGGTTTGTCGGACAAAGGTACAGCTCGCTGTTCCCGCTGCGGGAACAAAACGCCGCACTACGGATCGCTCGTTCCCCGCATCGAAAATCATACGCGGATCACTCCGGCAGCACACGGTTTTCAAGGTGCAATATTACGACGCCGCGGCGAGAGCGGCAAACCCTTCGGACGGCCTCCGGCGGTCAGGAGCGGCCAGCCGATTCGGGGGCCACGATGGCGTATTATCTTGCGGACGGAAGCGTGAACGCATTCCCGATCGAACGCACGTGCTCGTGTTCGCGTGGACGGATGTACGCACGTACTCGCGCATGAGCGGATGCACGAATACGAACATTCTCGCACGGCCTCTTGCAAGCAAGAGCGAAAGCGAGCATCCACACACGCACGATTGCCGGCATCCCTTCACGGATTTGTGCAGACGATCATGTCTTCACCCGTTCACGCACCGCTTCACCCCCCCCCG
>OCHJ01002523.1_pt1 | contig 9728 bp, 9 predicted proteins | sample 1538381 | NCBI WGS metagenome assembly OCHJ01 (sample SAMN04571688, study PRJEB22368) | human gut metagenome | biome: human gut; material: stool | host: Homo sapiens | place: Luxembourg | collected 2012-06-29 | reverse complement strand
AAATATGATCTTAGCAGATACCATTCGTATCGAACAACCTCAATCTGTCTCTGTATTACAGCTTGAGATCCCAAAAAATCTAGCAACACCGGAAAATGTAAAAAAAATGTCAAGAACCATTCTAGGCTCAAATAAATACGATCATCTAATAAAAAATTTCAAAAAGCAATGCCACTTTGATTACGATATTTATGGCATTAATTATAATTCAAAAAAAGATCCAGAAATCCAAATTGACGCTTCTGGTTTCTATGTAATTTTACCAAATCCAAAGCTTTTTGGTGCCTATGGGATTAGAGCTATCTATCATGCAGATTTTGGTCAACCATTAGGTTACTGCACACTTAATGAAAAAAAAGTATTGCTAGATACGCAATGCCAATATGTAAACAACTGGTGCGATGAAAAAGCAAATGTAATTGAAACTATGTATGACGACTTTCGCGTTAAAACAATTTATAAATGTAAGTCTGACGGCATAGAATATCTAGCTTACGATATATGCAAATATTACAAAGGAATTCCATTCGATGACATTAGCTACTCTACCGACCAGGAAAACACCATAGATACTATATCCTACTTTTCAAATATTTTAAACATTACCACCCTTGACCAACCCAAGATCGAGGGTATGCGCAATAATAATTTTTGCTTTAAAATCAAAAGCGAAAAAACACATAATGATAAATTAATAAGTTTGAAGCGAGCATTAAACCTTGCAGAAACGCAAATGTCTGGGGCACATAAAAGTGAAATTATAGACATTGACATCAAATATTCAATTTGTGAAACCGCGCAAACAACTTACACCGATACTGGTAAAGAAAAAATAATATGCTCATATGAAGCCCGTCCTGTGTGGTCTTTCATCATGGATAACAAAGAACATCAAACCAAAAATGTTCAATGGTCTCGAAAATTTATTAATATTGATATGATCACCGGAAAAGTTGAATATCATGAGTCTGATAATTGGGATGATTGATAAATAGCAATATAAGAAAGGCAGTGTTATTATGAAACGCACAAATTCCTGTACAACCAAAAAATCATTTGCGGAAATCAGCATTTTTCTTGCCAGTAAATGGTTCTTCATTAGCATATTTGTTGTCACCATTCTATGCTATATGACCCCAGTCTATTATGGCGATGGTGTTTCTGAAATGTCAACCTTAGAATTATTACGTCTAAAGGCTAACCCCTCTTTTGCCATTGAGCCTATGCAGTATCAAATCTCGGTTATCCTTCCTAGAGCAGTGCAAGGGTATTTAGCAATGTACTATCGGCTCTGCCATTTATTGTTTTTCAACAGGCTGAAAAATCCGGACGTTATCAACGATTCTATATGTTCCGCTCCACCTCCTCAAGACAATATTACGGCAAAAAATGGCTATTCGGCATGGTGACTGGCGGACTTGTTTTGCTGTTTGGAGTAATACTTTTCGAATTGTCCTTTATCGCGATGGATTATTATATCTCCGGCAAATCTGTTGAACAACTATTTTACATGCAATATTACGCCGGTATCTTTGTATATGGTGCAGTTTCTGCTATACCTGCTATGTTGATTAGCTTTTTGTGCTGTAACCTTTATTTTATCGTATGTATACCATTTATCGCAGTTTTTATGTGTAATCTGCTTGTTTCTTATTTGTACCGCTTTGCGGACAATTGTCCCATTCCACATTTCGTACAAATTCAAGGGAATTTATACAGTTTTGGATTTTGTTATATATTCAGCGATGTATTATCGTTTGTACAGCTTACAATAGAAATGATCGTGCTATTGACGGTCTCCGTAGGATTCGTAGCATTGCACAATCACCTTAAATTAGATCTAACCGATTAGCGAAAGGAGTTTGACCATGAAAACATTTAAAATGATGCGTAGCGAATATTTATGCTGGCTATTTAATTCCAGAATTATTTTGCTTCCCTGTGTCTTTATCATAGTGTATACCATGATCACATCGGATCTCGTCAAATGTGCAAATAACATGGGTGCACCAATCAATTTATTAGAACCTTTTATTGGCATCTGTAATTCTGCCACATTTCTTGGATTTATACCGATTGTTTTTTTGGTTCTAATAGCAGATTTTCCTAGAATCGATAATAATATGATTTTCAAAATTTATCGTGCAGGAAGGATAAAATGGGTGTTATCACAGTTGCTATTTTTACTTGCTGCAGACGTTACTTTTGTATTTCTATTATTTGTTGGCATTACACTTCCAATACTACAGCGCGGATTTTGGTTTAATGGATGGAGTGATGTTGTCACCGACATGACTCGAGTTTTTCCTGAACTTGCTGACTCGGATATTTCAAAATTTATTCCTGCCAACCTTTACTATCAAATGCTTCCCTTCCGTGCTGCGATTCTTTCCAGTGTTTTTTTAATATTATATCTATATTTGATAGGTATGATTATGCTAGTCATAAAAATACACGGGCAAGGCACTTTCGGAATTGTAATTCCCGGTCTCATTGTAATTGCCGGATCAGGATTGGTACAGCTGGGACATGTTAATGCTAAATGGCTGTTGCCCGCTGCTCATGGGATCGTGCGAACACATTATTCCACCTATTACCGACACATGGATTGTACACTGACAACATCCTTTTTGTATTTCTTCGGAATAATCGGGATCCTGCTTGTTCTTGTTCTGATCCAAGCACGTAAAATCAACTACACCAATATCATTCAAGTCGAATAAGGAGGACTACCATGACAAATAAAACAACTAACTCGTTCATCCAAGTAAATGACATCGTACTGCGTTTCAAAAAAGATATTTTGCTAGATCACGTTTCCTACCAATGCGAGCAGGGGAAGATTCATGGCATTGTCGGACGAAACGGCAGTGGTAAAACATTACTGATGAAATGTATCTGCGGATTCATCCGTCCCAATGAAGGGCATATTTATGTCAGAGACAAGGAGATTGGTAAAGATATTGATTTTACTCCGGATACGGGAATCATCATTGAAACCCCGGGATTTATTCCTTATTATTCCGGCTATCGTAATCTCAAAGTACTGGCTGCTATCAACAATCGTATTTCACGAAAAGACATTGAAAACGCCATGTATCAGGTAGGACTTGATCCAACAATGAAAAAACGTGTCGCAACATATTCACTCGGCATGCGTCAGCGTTTAGGTATTGCACAGGCAATTATGGAAGATCCCTCTTTAATTATATTGGATGAACCATTTAACGGTCTGGATAAACATGGCGTAGAAGAAATGAGAGAATATTTTCTATCTCTGAAAAAGAAAGGAAAAACCATTCTACTCACCTCACACAACACAGAAGATATTGAGTATTTATGTGATACCGTTGTAGAAATGGATCACGGCAAATTTATATAATCTAGAATCATAGGAAGGTGGTCAAAATGAAAAAAATTTATTTTGCAACAGGCGTTTTATTAATCAGTATGTGTATGCTATTAGCATGTGAAAACAAGAACGCATCCCAAGGTGACAGAAAAAAAGCAGAGCAGTCAAAACAAGCAACTGAAGCTCCCAAAGATGCAAAAGTTGCCACCGCAGAAAATGGCAAACATACTGAAAGTAATGACGTAACCGTTGATGTCCAAAAATATCATAATACTGAGAAAATTGTTTCCGAAAACGACTATGCGATATCCTCCGATCTGCAGGACATGAGCGAAGAAGCCCAAGAAATCGTTGAAGCAAAAATACGCACTTTTCAGTATGTTGTTATTGATGGGGATGCTTGGACAAAAATTGAACTGGACATTCAAAACAGTCTGTCTGGGACCTTGAAAAAAGGCGATTCCATTACTTTATATCAGTCTGGCGGTTATGTCCCTTTGACAGATCACATTGCATATTATGAGGATGCATTCCGATACAAAGAATGGTCCAAAGAGAAAATAAACGACACTATTTTGCAGGAAACCATTAATGGCGAAGGCGAACCTGTAGTAGGTACAGAAGCAATATACTACTTAACCAAATTTAAGAAAGATGGAATCCTAAATGGCAATTATGGTCGAGTGTGTGGCAAATATGCCCAGTTAAATAAAATTAACGATAATTCGTATAAACATGAGCAAATGAGTGGCAGCAACAGCTCCGAAAAAGTGACCATTTCAGACATTAAGAAAGAACTCCACGAATAGCAGCCAACTCATCGTCTGCTCAAAATCTTCGGGTAACATAAATACAATATCGCAGCAAAAAGACCAATGACAGCAATCAGAATACCGAGCTTAAAGCCTGGGGAAACATATCGAAATTCAACGGTGTGTTTCCCCGGACTGCATTTAAATTGCATAAACGTATCGGCATATGTTGTATAGTTGACTTTTTTACCATCGACGAGAATAGTCCATCCCTTATCATAAGGAATGGAGGTCATAACTGCCTGCTGATCGTCAGCCAAAGTGATGGAACCGGTAATTTTGCCGTGGCTGTGAGACTTGACCTGAAGCGCATTCCCAGCTAACGATTGCATCGTTTCTCTAACAGTTGCCATATCTAATTGGACAATTTCGGCATAAGACGGTCCATACGTATTGCCATCATCTGTTGTTACCACCTGAACCGTTACCGTTTCGTTTTGTTTAAAATTGCCCAGATACAAAATACAGTTGGTTTCATTGGAAAAATAATCTCCAATATAAGTCCCGTTCACATAGACATTGGCATAAGGCGAATTACCCTCCATATACAAATACATAGGGTTATTTGAAGCAGCAGTTATCTGATAGGTCCATGTATTCGCAGCTTCCTGTGAGTATGTAACATTGCAATTCCAAAAATAATTTTTATGTTTGCCGGTAATTCCTGTTACGAAGGAATTTTCATTGCTAAATACACTCTGTTGTGCGATATTATCCGCTTTGCGCAGATCAGATACCGCATAAGCAAAAGGAAGTGCCATATTATTTTGATAAGAAGCGGCCATGTCGTTTAACGTGTTATCCTTACTGTCTATAGTTGCATATACTGCAGACAGATCACGCCGTGAAAGAACGTATTTACATCCAAACAAGCTGTCAGTCAGAGGCGTGGAACCATAGCCTGAATTCCAAAAATAAGATTGTGCCAATCCTAAAGTTTTTGTCAATTTGTTGACATGAACATTAAACGCAGAGGAGTAATGTGTCATACCGTTATAACCGAGCAGCATCGCATCGTTTTTAGAAAATTCATAGGTCTGGTTAATGCGGTACAAATCTTTATCTTGTTTCTGAATCTTTTGCACCAATGTTTGTGTTTCTTTGATAAATTTCGTATATTCTGCCATTTCGGTATAACCAAACTCCTTGTCCAGACCGTCGAACATTTTGCGGCCGTTACCGGTCATATCAATGATCGTGCCAAGCAGGCAAAGGGTAATCGCTGCCGATAATACATATTTTTTATGAACAAGCTGCGTGATTACCATAATACTCCGCAACGCCATATAAATCAGCGTAAAACTGCACAAAAAAGCATAGCGATATGGAAACCAGTTTGGATACTGGAAGCCATGCCACACTTTGTCCAAAGGAATATAATAGAAACTGATCGCAAATAATATCAGCATTGCTGCCATTCCAATTTTTTCCCGCAATTTTATCTGCCGCAATAAAAAATATATCACAGCAAGCAGCAAAAGCAACAGTCCCGGATAGATCGAAGGAAGCCCGCTATTGGTAATGCTGTCGTATTTACCGGGAAGCAATTTTGTGAAAAGATTCTGGAATACAAAATTCGTAGATTGCTGTGGTTCATAACCGGTAAATCCAGAGTCCAATTTTCCGGACATGAGTGCTTTGAGAGCCGGCAATAAAATAGGCGCTGTCATAGCAACTGCGAGCAAAGCAGCAATTACAAAATGCAGTAAGCGTTTCCAATGTTCTTTATTAGAGTAAACCTCACTAATTGTGGAATGACCCGAAACGTGTTGACGACTTGAGCGAGCGTTGTAATCACGAATCCACATGATCAGAAAATATAGACCGGTAAAAATACCGACCATATATCCCGTATAATAATTACTCATACACAAAAGTGCATAGCAAATAATGAAACAGATACCACGTTTCCCATCCAATATTTTTTCTGCTCCCAGCAATACTAGCGGGAGAAAAATAACGCCATCGAGCCACATAATACTAAGAGAATATACCATAGTGTAAGACATAAAAGCATATCCGATCGCAGGGATCAACAACGCAAAATATCGCTGGCCATTGTATTTTCGGCGCAGATAATTCGCATATATCACAAAAGTCAGTGAACACAGTCCTATTTTTAGGACCGTAATAATTTCAATAGCCACCGGCATTTTGCTGACTGGAAATAGTAACGTCAAAAACGAGAGCGGACTGGAAATATAAAAAGCGAATACTCCCATGTAATTGCCGCCCATAGAGCGTGCCCAAGAGAAAAATAAAGAATTATCTCCATGTATCATACTACGCAGAGAAGCCAAAAATTCCACATTCTGATCGCGCATATCCATGATCAGCATTGACTTCGTACCAAACGGATAAAAATGATTTGCTTTTAGGATGAATAGCATCATCAGTTCGGCAAGAAGAAATGCCGCACTATAAAGTAATACGGATTTACTGCGTGCAGAAACTTTAGAGGTTTGTTCGTCCTCTGCAGAATATTTGGAAGCATTATTGCTCATTTTAGTATGGTTCTTTTTATGATATGTGGATATTGTTTTCTTTTTGGCTTTATGCATAATAACCCTACACTCCTTTTTTCGGCTCTATCCTATCGTTCAACACATCAATGCAAAATTGCCGACAAATTATTCATAATACCGGCCGCAACTTCCGGGGCGTTCATGGTATAAACATGAATATGTGAAATGCCGTTAGCGATCAAATCTATGATCTGATCCGTTGCATAGGCGATACCAGCCTGCTTCATTTTGGCTGGATCATCTCCAAACCAGTCAACGATGGATTTGAATCGCGCAGGAACACAACTGCCAGACAATTGAATACTGCGTCCCACTTGATTTTTACGCGTAATCGGCATGATCCCTGCAATAACCGGAACCAATACCCCCGCTTCGCGCAGACGATACATATAATTATAAAATATGCTGTTATCAAAAAACATCTGTGTTGTCAAAAATTCACAGCCTGCGTCTACCTTCTCTTTAATATGTTGAATGTCCTGTGCTTTGCTAACCGCCTCCGGATGTCCTTCCGGATAACAAGCGCCGCCAATACACATTTCCGGTGCAATTTGTTTGATATAACGCACTAATTCAACTGCATAATGAAATTGATCAGGCAATGGGAATTCAGCGTCTGCCGGAATGTCTCCTCGAAGTGCCAATACATTTTCAATCCCGGCCTCCTGCATACACTCCAACTGTTTTTTTACAGTTTCTTTGGTAGAGGAAACGCAGGTTAAGTGTGCCATAGATGGTACATCATATTCCGCCTTAATTTCCTGTGCAAGCTGTACAGTGTATGCACTGGTGCCGCCACCCGCACCATATGTAACGCTCATAAAGTCCGGATGTAATGCGGCAATTGCGCGCACCGACTGACTTACTTGTTCTACTGCTGTATCCTTTTTCGGTGGAAAAACCTCTAATGATAATGTCACTTTATCTTCCTGCAATAATTGTGTAATCTTCATTTGCTCCTCCTGTTATTTCTCTCCATGTTGTTTGCGGTATGCATGATCAGCATAACCATTTTGGACAGCTCAATCCCTCATGATCATCACAGGCATTTTAGGCAGCTCAACCTCTCATGATCATCACGGTCATTTTTGACATCCAAGATTCAACACCGAATCTGATCGCGTCCATTTTCTTTTGCTTCGTATAGTTTTTGATCTGCGCAACGAAGAATATCGTCAATTTCATCTTCTGCTTTTACAGAAACAAGACCCATGCTCATTGTCACTCGAATCTGCTGCTCCTGATATGTAATCGTCTGATTACGAAGCGTATCCAATATGCTTTGCAATATGTGTTCAGCCTGCTCTATTGTGTGACTTTCTATAACGATCAAAAACTCTTCTCCACCCCAGCGGCACACAAAACCATTTGCTAATAATTGTTCCTTTAAGACTCTGGCAACGTGAATAAGCACTTCATCACCGGCTTCATGCCCATAATTATCATTTACTTTCTTGAAAAAGTCGATGTCTCCAATTGCCACACAATACTTTATGCCGCTTATCTGCATTTGCGCTTTCATTTTAAGTAAATTTTTGTCGCCATAACGACGATTGTATAATTGTGTCATTTCGTCATATTCCACCTGCCGGCGAATAGACTCCTGCATCTTTTTGCCGCTGCGCGCCAGATCGCCGATTTCATCTTCTACTTTAAGCAAACCTGCCGGCATCTCTGCTTCAAAATCATCTTTGGTCAACTTTTTCATAAACTGCTGCAATATGCGTATTCGTTTTGTCAATATGCGTGTATACGAAATGCTGATCGCACCGATCACAAAGATTGCGGCGATACTCAATAGCAAAATCGGGCGAACTGCCATCCGAATATTTTTTTCAATATCGGTTGCTTTCCTGCATACGCCTACCATTCCAAAGCAGGTGCCATCTTCCAAAAAAATCGGCTCATAGTAAGCAAAATACCGCTCATCTCCTACATTTGTCGTACTGCGATAAAAATGCGCTTTTTTCTTTTTCAAAACATCTTTCGTAATCACCGAAGAAACTGCTGTATTGATAAATAAACGTCCTTTGCTATCCCGAAGCGTTGTCTGCAAACGTACATCCTGACAAAAAAGTGTCACTTCCACACCCATAATTTCTTTCATGTTATCAATAAATTCCGTGTCTTTTGTAATATCTTTTCCGCCTTTATAAATATGATAATTTCCTTTTACATCTTTATTCAACGAAAACTCACCTGGATAATTCTCGTCTAATATTTTTAAGATCAGTTTCGTCTGCTGCGTCATCTCTTTTCGAACATGACCTTCCATTTTGTCAGAAAATGTTTGCATGCTGACCACCATCAACACAATACCCAGCACCAAAATCGGCAACACCGCCAACGCAAGCATTTTATCTCCCAAACCATTTCCTCTAAACTCTCTCTTTGGTATCTCCATAGCCATCCTCATTTCTGTTTGCTAAACTTTAAGGATCCATATCCCCCTATTTGCTGTGCATGCTTTTTTTGCACCTATCGGAGTTTCAAAGAAACTCCTAAGATAAACTCGTCAGAGTTTATTATATCATATAACCACACTTCTTTCAGAGCTTTTTCTCGCATTACATCCTATTTCCCAACAAATATTTTCCATTTTAGTAGTGTCTTTTTACCCAATTTTCCTTATAATATATCCATACATACAACTCTAAGATCTGTACAACGCAAACTTCCCACACAGTGGCTGTTCACTAAAGCCCCATAATAAGTATTACGGGACACGGAAATGTAAATTAGTGTGTGAAGTTTGCGTTAGGAATATTTTTTGAAGGAGGTTTAAGTCATGAAGACTCGTGAAGAAGTTTTAGCATATGGGTTATCCTTTCCTTATACGTATCAGGATGCCCCATTTCGCGATACCAACTGGCAGTTGGTTCGAGTTCACGGCAGCAAAAAAGTGTTTCTGTGGACTTATGAAAAGGACAGGCAAATACGGATCAATATCAAAGTCGATCCGGAATGGCGCGACTTTTGGCGCAATGCCTACGATGCTGTACTGCCCGGTTACCACCAAAACAAAGAGCATTGGAACAC
>OCHJ01002521.1_pt1 | contig 9734 bp, 9 predicted proteins | sample 1538381 | NCBI WGS metagenome assembly OCHJ01 (sample SAMN04571688, study PRJEB22368) | human gut metagenome | biome: human gut; material: stool | host: Homo sapiens | place: Luxembourg | collected 2012-06-29 | reverse complement strand
GCAACCGTACCGCCGCCGATGTCCGTTCCGCCTTCTCCCACGCTGGTGGCAACCTGGGCACCTCGGGCTCCGTCGCCTTCCAGTTTGAGCGCAAGGGCCAGATCGTCGTCGCCAAGGAGATCCTGGACGAGAACGCCAAGAAGGAGACCATGATCGCCAACGGTGCTGCCGGTGACGAGGATGAGTTCATGATGGCCATCGCCGAGGCCGGTGGCGAGGACTACGAGGACGCCGGCGAGGAGTGGATTGTCTGGACCGCTGCTAACGACGTCATGGCTGTCTCCAAGGCGCTCGAGGAGCAGGGCGTCCAGGTCAAGGGCTCCGAGACCACCATGGTCCCGACCACCCCGACCGAGGTCTCCGGTACCGACGCCAAGAAGGTCCAGCGCCTTATCGACCGCCTCGAGGAGCTCGACGACGTCCAGGACGTCTACAGCACCATGGACATGACCGACGAGGTCATCGCTGCCCTCGAGGAGGAGTAGCGCCCACACGGGTTAAGCCGTGCATATCTGGGCATAATGAAGCGAGCATGCAAGCCTCGTGGAATAGATGAGCCGGATCCGCGTGCGTAGAGCACCGGACCCGGCTCTTTTATAATGATGTGAACCGTTTTGTATTTCGAGTGCCGAGATTTGAAGGGAGCGCCACGTGCGCGTACTCAAACGAGCCCTAGCGATTGTGTATCTTGCCGCCGCCATCGTGGCGCTAGGTACGCTTGTCTGCCAGTTTTGGGGACCGTATACGTATCGCTTTATGCTACTGTTGCGTGACACCATGCCTCGCGTCGTCGTTACGGTGTGCGCCGCCATTGTGGCACTTGGCGTGCTCATCGGGTTTTTCCGCCTGATGTTCGCGCGTCGCGAGCCGTCCTGCGTGCATCCGGCGGGGGAGCGCAATATCGAGGTCACCCTCGCAGCGCTTTCTTCGTGCGCTCGCACTGCGGCAGAGCGCGACGATCGCGTGATGGTCGAGCATGTCGAGGCCCGCGTCCAAGGCTCCGACGATTCGCACGTCCGATTTAAGGTCGAGGCTATCGCGCTTGACGATAAGGACGTGGCATCTCTGGCTACTGCGATGCAGCGGCGCATCGAGGAAGCTTGCGACACCATGCTTGGCACGCCGGGCACGACCGCACGCGTTCGTTTTTTGCCGTCCAAGACTACCGTCCAGACCGTGGAGGTTTCCGGTGAGTGATACCAATCAAGACAAGACCGCTCGTACGCCGCGCCTGACGATTGACCAGAGCGCCACGCCGGCGAACGAACCTGTTGATTCCAAAGCAGAGGCAACCGAGTTACAAGACGCGGCAGCCGCGGATTTTGACGAGGCTATGGGTCTCATCAAGGGTACGGGCGCTGCCATCTGGAGCTATGCCGTGCGTCATCCCAACACCACGCTTGGCGCCGTCGCTGGCTTTATCCTCGCCGTGTTGGTGCTCACGTTGGGCCTGTGGGACACGCTCGTCATTGCATTCTTCGTGCTGATCGGCGCCGTGATCGGCCAAATTCGCGACGGCGAAAACGGGATCGTCAACTTCTTCGGCCGTCTGTTTAGCGGCCGCTAATATGTATTCGACTGTCGCATCCGCGGCAGGCATAAGGAGGAACCATGGCTTTTAATACGAAGGTCGATGTGGCCGATACCGAGCTCGAGGAGAACGAGGCGGCCGTCGCCGAAGCCGAGGATGTGACGCTCGAGGATGAGGCGCTCGTCGAGGCCGAGTCCGCCGATGACGCGGACGAGGATGATGAGGAAACAGACGAGTCCGAGGACTCGCTGACCTATTCCAACGGTGTGATCGAGAAGATCGTCGCCATGGCCACCCGCGAGGTGCCGCACGTCCTGGGCATGAAGGGTAACCTTATGCACTTTGTGCAGGAGCAGTTTGGTGCCGAGAATCTGACCAAGGGCGTGACGGTTGAGGTCACCGATGACAATCGCGTGGTCGTCAACATCTCCGTCATTATCGAGTACGGCGCCTATGCGCCCGCGATCTTCGACGATGTCAAGGCACGTGTCACCGAGCGCCTTGCCGCGATGACCGGCCTTGAGGTGGCGGGCGTCAACCTGCGCATCGAGGACGTCATCACCCCCGAGGAGTACGAGCACCGCACCAGCCAGCACGAGTAACCTTCCAAAAAGGGACAGGTTTGTTTTGGCAGGCTTTATCTGCGAAAACGTTAAACGGCCGACCGCGCAAGCAAAAGCGTGGCCGGCCGTTATTTGTATGCCCCCCGATGTGGGCATACCGCTCGTCTAACTAGGGGTTGCAATCGTCGCGTTCCGCGTTACCCTAATGGGCGCATTGTTTCCAAATTGTTAACGAGGGGTTGCCGTAATGGCTGACGAGCACGAAACAGAAAGCAAGGCATGGGCGATTGAGGCCGCCGCGGCAGAGGCGGCATCGCGTGCTGCCGAAGAGGTGCATCGTCCTCCCGTAGTGCCGATGGAGCGCGTGGTTGATCGCACCGATATCGAGCGCGGCGAGCGTGCCGGCCAAAAGCGCAGCCAGGAGCCGGGTTTCCCGCGCTTTTTTGCCGAGCTCAATCTGGGCCTGATTCTTACGGCCTTTGCCATCGTTGCGTTTAAAACCCCTAATCACTTTGCTTTTGGCGGCACCTCGGGCGTGTCGGTCATTCTGTCCACGCTGTTCCCGACCCTGCCCGTCGGCGTCTTTATGTGGATTATCAACGCGGTTCTCGTCGTTTTGGGCTTTATCTTTTTGGAGCGCAAGGCGATTCTTTGGAGTGTCTTCGCCTCGTTTGCGCTGTCCGCCTATGTTTCGCTGTTTGAGCTCTTTATTCCGACCGATGTCTCGATGACGGGCGATATGTGGCTCGACCTGTGCTTTGCCGTCATCTTGCCGGCGCTCGGCAGCGCTATTGTCTTTGACATCGGCGCCTCGACGGGTGGCACGGACATTCTTGCCATGATCCTCAAGCGCCGCACCACGCTCGAGATTGGCCGCGCCCTGCTGCTGGTCGATATCGGTATCGTGACCATCGCGGCCTTTTTGTATGGCCCGCGTGTCGGTCTGTATTGCGTGCTCGGCCTGTTTGCCAAGACGCTTGTGGTCGACAAGGCCATCGAGAGCATCCATCTTCGTAAGGTCTGCACGGTCATTTGCTCCGAACCCCTTAAGGTCGAGGAGTTTATCGTCAAGCATCTCAACCGCACAGCGACCATCAGTCGCGGCTACGGTGCCTTCTCGGGCAAGTGCGTGACGGTGATTATGAGCGTGCTGAGCCGTCGCGAGGCCGTGCAACTGCGCCGCTATGCGCGCGAGGTCGATCCGGGTGCCTTTATCACCATCGTCGATAGCTCCGAAATCGTCGGCAAGGGCTTCCGCGGCACGAACTAGCCCTGGTGCGCACTTTGAATCATTGAATAAAGCTACCCACGTTGCAAATCGGTCATCTTGGGGTATTTGTCCCCATATTGGGCGATAATGATGCCAAAGACATCGTTTGCGATCCAGGTGATTCGCTCTAGATACGAAGGGATGATTTCGATGTTCTGTTCGCAGTGTGGCGCCCCCATGGGCGATAACGACAAGTTCTGCGGCGTGTGCGGTGCCCCTAATACCGAGGTCAAGGCCGCCGGTCCCGCTCCGCAAGCTCAACCTCAGCCGCAGGGTCAGCCGTTTGTCCAGCCGCAGCCGCAGCCGTTCGTTGCGCCCCAGCCGGCTATGAACGCGCCCAAGGGTTGCATGGCTCAGGCCTTCAACGACATGCTTAAGGTTCCCGGCGCCTTGGTTCGCGTATGCCAAATCGCCTTTTTGCCGGCGCTGATCTGTGTTGTCTCGGTGCTGGTGCTGTTTATCCCCGTTATCGGCGGTATCGCAGCGGCCATTGGCTTTTTGCTCGCGTACGTGGCAAGCGTGTGCGGCGCGGGCTTTGCCATCGAGTGGGGTCGTGACCTGTCGCTCAAGGATGATAACGGCATGGAGCGTCCGCTGCTGCGCTCGACCTCGTTTGGATTGGGCATTTTCTCGTCTGTCATTACCGGTGTGCTCGAGTTCGTGGCCATTATTCCGGTGATTGGCGTGGTGTTCTCGGCTATCGAGAGCGTCGTGATCGGTGCCGTCGGTTCATATTATTTCAATGGTTGGAGCGGTCTTGAGGGTGCCCTCATCGGTTCGATGGGGCTGCTTGTCTTTGCCATGATCGTGTCGGTGGTACTGGGCATCTTCTTTAAGATGTTAGGTGATGCCGCCGTGATGCACTTTGCCGTCGCGGGGCGCGTGGAAAGCGCGTTTTCGCTCGAGAAGGTCTGGAAGTCTTATAAGGCCAACCTGGGCAAGCTATTCTGCGCCTCGATTCTTCCCGAGTTTTTGACGGGCATCGTGTCGCACATCATCACGTGGATCTTCACCGCCATCTTTGGCGCCATTGCTACGTTTGGTATGTATAGCTATTACTATCGCCCCACGGGTCTTGAGGCAATCATCGAGGGCGGCGGCATTACGCTCATCCTGTTCTTGATGATCGTTGCCTTTGTCACGGTGTTCCTGACTGTGTTTGGCAAGATGCTCAAGTATCGCGCCGTTGGCTACTGGGCCGCGCGCTATGCCAGCGAGTGGGCCGATGAGGATGCCGACGATGTTCTGACGTTTGTGCTTCCGGGTGAGAAGAAGCCTGCTCCTGCGGGATTCAATCCCACGGCCGCCACTGGTGCAGCCCTGCACCGGCACCCGCACCTGCCCCTGCTCCGGCACCCGCGCCCGCGCCAGCACCTGCCCCTGCTCCGGCACCCGCGCCCGAGGCGACGCCTGCGGAGCCCGATTGGGATGCCGTTGCCACGCCGGCGGATGAGCCGGGCGATAATCCTGCTGCCGAAAACAATCAAACCGAATAGCCGGTCGAGGCGCCCTGGGCAACTGAGCCCGGGGTGCCTTTTTCTACTGCGAAAGCAAGAAAATGCCTGGGAAAACGGTTGCAGCAAAATTTCTCGGAAATTGGTCAATGTTGCGCAACAACGTCGCGGCTATTATTGAGAACGTAGACGTGTAAGGTTTGAAGGCGTGCGACGCCTTAGGAAAAGGAGAGGCTCATGTTCTGTCCCACTTGTGGTTCTCCCATTTCGGATGATGCCAAATTCTGCCCTGTTTGCGGATCCGCCGTTGGTGCCGCTTCTGCCGCTCCGGCCCCGCAGCCCCAGCCCGCTCCGGCCCAGGCTATTCAGCCCGTGCCCCAGCCTCAGCAGCAGTACACCGGTCAATACGCCCAACAGTCCGCATCCGCTCCGATGGGCTATGGCCCCATTAAGGCTGACCGCAGCCTGATCGGCTGGCTGCTGCTCTCTCTTGTGACCTGCGGTATCTATTCGTTCTACTTCCTGTATTGCTTGGCACGCGACGTCAACACGTTGTGTCAGGATGACGGCGATTACACGCCGGGTCTGGCGGAATTCATCCTTCTATCGTTTGTGACCTGCGGCTTCTACGCGTACTACTGGTATTACAAGATTGGCAACCGCCTGCAGGCCAACGCTCCTCGCTACGGCCTGGTGTTCCAGGAAAACGGCACCACCGTTCTTCTGTGGCAGATCTTCGGCGCGCTCCTGTGCGGCCTTGGTCCCATCTTCGCTATGAACATCATCATCAATAATACCAATGCCATGGCAACGGCTTACAACACTCGCCTTGGCGCTCGTGCCTAACAATAAGGGCGGCGTGAACAGCTCCCAGGGACATAGGGGCACGGCAGAGCTCCTTCGCCGCGCCCTTTTTTGCACCGGCGCGCTCTTTGTCGCCTGGCTCGCGCTCTACCTGCTCGATATCGGCTGCATTTTTCGAATGATGACGGGCGCTCCTTGTCCGGGATGCGGCATGACGAGGGCGTGGCTGGCGGCGCTGCGTCTCGATTTTGCGGCGGCCTTTGCCTACCATCCGCTGTTTTGGGTGGTGCCGATTGCGTTTGTGCTCGCGTTCGTGCGCGAGGAGGTGGCATCGAGCAAGCTAAAGCGTGGTGTCGACATTGCAGTCACCGTGTTGTGCATGCTGGTCATCGCCGTATGGATCGTGCGCCTCATCAATCCGGTAGATGCCGGCCTACTCTTTGGCGGCCATGCGCCCGCCGGAGTCCCCGACGACATCATCCACCTCGAACCCCCACGCTGGCTCACCATCCTTCGCTCTTTCCTGTCGTGACGGAGGACGCGCTAGAAAAGCGGTCGACACATAAGCGGGGGCGAACGTTGAGATAACGTTCGCCCCCGCTTTGCTCTAGCCAGGTTGTTATGGGTGGGCGTGATGGCTACTCGTCGCGCTTCTCCTCGTGGCGAGCGGCAGCCCGCGCATCGTGGATGCCCTTGATTGCAGCATGGCGAGCGGTGCGAGCATCGTGCATGGCGTCGCGCGCCTCAGCGGCTGTTGCCTTGGCAGAGCGCAGCTTGGCGGCCAAGTCGGGGTTGGTCTCGGCAACCGCGGCGATCGTGGGGCCGTCGAGCTCCTCTTGCGTGGGCTCGGCCAAAAAGTCGATAGCATACTGGGCGGCCACCATGGAGCCCTTTGCCAGCACGGTCTCGTCGATCTTGTAGAAGCAGGAATGTTGGGCGTACGTGGCACCAATCTTGGGGTTGCGCGTACCTACAAAGGCGAGCACGCCCGGCACGCGGCGCAGGTACTCCGAAAAATCCTCGCCCGAAAGCGTGCCACGGTAATGGCCTTGACCGGTGGGGCCCAGGCACTTGATTACAGCCTGACGGCAGCGCTCGCTCGAGGCGACCTCGTTTTCGACCTTGTAGTTGGCGATGGTGTAGTCGGTGAGCTCAGCCTCGGCGCCCAGAGCTGCCGCGGTATGCTCCACGATGCGGCGCATGAGCTCCGGCATTTCCTCGTGGGTCGAATCGCCGTAGGTGCGCACTGTGCCGGCGATAACGTTGCGCGCGGTGCCGCCGTGCAGCTCGCCGACGGTGATGACAGCCGGCTCGTAGGGGCTAATCTCGCGCGAGACGATGGTCTGCAGGGCGTTGACGATCTCTGCCGCAACCATAACGGCGTCGTGGCCGCGCTGGGGCATGGCGCCATGGCACGAGGTGCCGCGGACGTCGATGCGGAACCAGTCGGTATTTGCCATGCGTGGGCCGGGCTCGCAGCTTACGGTACCGGCGTCGACCTCGCTCCAGATGTGCGCGGCGTAGGCGCCATCGACGCCGTCGAGCACACCCGTGCCAATCATGAGTTTGGCGCCCTGGCCGTTTTCCTCGCTGGGCTGGAATACGATGCGAATCTCGCCGTGGATGTCATCGGTCATGTGGCGCAGAATCTGCAACGTGCCGAGCATCATGGCGATATGGCAGTCGTGACCGCAGGCGTGCATGCAGCCCTCATTGACGCTGGCGAACTCCTCGCCGGTCTGCTCAGTGACGGGCAGGGCGTCGATATCGGCGCGCAGCAGGATGCGGCGGCGCGGCGTGCCGTCCTCGCGGTAGGCATCCGGCGCGGTGCCGCGAAGCGTCGCCACCAGGCCCGTCTTGAGCGGACGCTCGTAGGGGATATTCATGGCGTCGAGCTGGTTGGCGATGTCGGAAGTCGTGCGCTCCTCGGCAAGGCTCAGCTCCGGGTGCTTATGGAAGTGCCGGCGCTGCTTGATGATGTAGGGTTCAAACTCGGCGGCGATATCCTGGATGGCTGCGGTGACGTCGTCAGCCGCGCGAGCCTCGGTCGCCGCCATAATCTGCTGTGCCTTGGTCTTCGTCATGGTCGATTTGCTCCTTACTGGTTTATCGCAAAATCGTACAGGCTCTTTCCAGTATGCCACCTGCCACTTGGCCTGGCAAAGCTGCCGTTTGCCGCTTGGCATTTTGTAACCGAGGCGGGGGAGTACACTCGGGGGTGTTGAATTTTCTGCCAGAGATGGGGATGTCCATGCAACATATCGATCGGATTATCCGCTCCAAGAACGTCTTTACCGCGCAAGACGGCATCGATACCGCCCGCGAGCTGGCGATTGCCATCGCAGGTGACCGTATCGTCGCAGTCGGTGCGCCCGATGACGTGATCGCCGCCGCGCCTGCCGCCACGCCGGTTCTCGACTACGGCGAGCAGTTTGTCTGCCCCGGTTTCCATGACGCTCATCTGCACTTCTTCCATACCTCGGTCGGTTCCTCGCCGTACATGCTCATGGATATGGGCACGTCCGAGGCGGCACTGGTGCAGCACGCGCTCGAGTTTTCCCAGGACCTGCCCGACGACGCCTGGGTTGTGACGCAGGGCTGGCGCGACTACCGTTGGGACCCGCCCGAGCATCCTACCAAGGCGTCGCTCGATGCGGCATTCCCCGATCGTCCCTGCGTTATGTATTCGGGCGACGGGCACACGCTTTGGCTCAACAGCCGCGCACTCGAGGCGCTCGGCGTCACGCGCGACAGCGAGCCGCCAGCGGGCGGCAGTTACGACAAGGACGCAAGCGGCGAGCTCACGGGCATTGCGCACGAAGCGGCTGCCATGCAGCTGCTGCCGCGCTGCCTTGAGTGGCTGGGCGAAGGTCGCATCGCAAGCGCTTACGCCGATCAAATGAGGCGCATGGCCGAGCAGGGTATTACTTCGATCTGCGATATGTCGCTCATGCCCATGCCGGGCTGCGATTTTATCCGCGACGATGTCTACGACAAATTGCAGACGGCCGGTAGGCTGGGCATTCGTGCCCATCTGTTTCCCACGCTGCTGGATGACCAGTCGCGTCTGGAAGAGCTGCAGGTACGTTACGCGAACAACGCGCTGCTTTCGGCGCCGGGTTTTAAGCAGTTCTTCGACGGCGTGTCGAGTGAACACACGGCATATCTCACTGAGCCCTATACCAATCCGCGCTTCCCGGGTGACCAGGGCCGTCTGACGGTCCCGGCTGAGCGCATGCGCAAACTGGTTCTGGCGGCCGCGGAGCGCGGTCACACCGTGCGCATCCACGTCATTGGTGACGGTGCGATTCATGCCGCGCTGGATATCTTCGAGGAGGCGGCCGATCTGTACGGCCTGCCCCAGCACGGCCATAACACGCTCGAGCACCTGGAGAACCTTCTGCCCGAGGACATCGACCGCCTGCGCAAGCTCAACGTGGTTGCTTCGAGCCAGCCCTGCCATATCACGCTCGACCCGGGTGGTCCGGAGCGCGATCTGGGCTTGGAGCGCAGCCGCATCATGTGGCCGTTTGCGACCTATAAGCAGCGCGGCATCCGCCAAGCCTTCGGCACCGATAGCCCCATCACAGCCGTTACCAGCATGAACGTGCTCTACACGGCTATCACGCGCCAAGACCCCAAAAGCCACTGGCCCGAGGGCGGCTGGTTGCCGAGCGAGCGCATCGATGCGGCAACAGCCTTGCGCAACTACACCCTGGGCAGCGCCTATGCAGCGGGCGACGAGCAAAACCTCGGCAGCTTGGAGCCCGGCAAGTATGCCGACCTGGTAGTCCTGGACCAAAACCCGCTCACCATCGACCCCCAAGAACTTCAAGCCACCAAAGTCCAAGCCACCTACCTGGCAGGCAACTTGATTTACGAGCGCTAACCCCACATCCCACCCCTCAGTTGCGGTGAAATAGTCCCTAAAATCGGCCTTCAAGCCCAAAAACAGGAACTATTCCACCGCAACTTAAAAGAGCGCGTCCCAACAACGTGCCCCCTATCTTGTGCATTCCATCCGCATCGCCATTTTGCTGCACTGACTTTTCTGAATGCCGGGCCCTAGTTAGTCAACCTGGCTCCCGGGGCGGACCGGAGGGCATGAAGTT
>OCHJ01002513.1_pt1 | contig 9769 bp, 7 predicted proteins | sample 1538381 | NCBI WGS metagenome assembly OCHJ01 (sample SAMN04571688, study PRJEB22368) | human gut metagenome | biome: human gut; material: stool | host: Homo sapiens | place: Luxembourg | collected 2012-06-29 | reverse complement strand
GGAGAACGGGTCGCCTATGTCTGCGACACCTACCATCGGTATGGCAAAGAACACTGCTCCTCTCACATGGTGGACGAGGAAACATTGGACAGATTGATCGGCGCGGAGATCCTGCGAACAAAGAAAATGTACGAGGAAAACTGGTCGCGGATGGAATGGCTCATTGAGAAATGGACGCCGAAGGCTTCCACGGCCAGTGCCAAAATAAGTAAACTGCAAGAGCACATTCTCTTGCTGGAGGAGGAAGTGGAGGTGATCCTGATGGAACGCATTCGGGATAAGGCCAACGCGGAACGCTACGACCGCATGATCGCCAAGCGCGAGGAGCAGATCGCAGAGGCCAAAAAGCAAATCGAAGAATTGCAGAATACTTCAGAAATGCTCCGCAGCCGACAGGCTAAGCTGAAGCGGGACATCAGCCTGATCGACGACATCCTGCGAGAGAGTAAAATGTCAGAAGCACATCTGAGGATGCTGGTGGAGAAGATACTCGTTCATGAGGAGGATGGCAGGCTGGATTTGGAGATCCGGCTGAAAGCGCCCTTCCGTGACCATCTGGACGTCTTCGAAAACGGAGCGCAGACAGATTGCATCCCCTCAATGGATTTTGACTATGACCGGCTGGGTGCGGCGATCTACGGCGATTATTATGCGGGGTAGGTGATAACAGGTGCGGGTATGGCTCTATGCGCGGCTATCAAACGATGATGACCAAGAGATGAACTCTTTGCTGAATCAGCAAGAAATCTGCCAGGCATTTGCCGAGCAGCACGGGTACATCATCGTGGGACAATCATTCGATGATAATGTAAGCGGCATGAAATTTAACCGCCGTGGGCTGGACGAGCTCATGGCGGCTGTGGACGCTGATAAAATTGACGCCGTCATCGTAAAAGACTTATCCCGGCTTGGCCGCCATAGGACCCAGACCGCATTGTTTATTGATTACCTGCGGGAACACCAGGTGCGTGTGATCTTTGCCACGGAGGGCGTTGATACATTCCGCGACGAAGATGACTTGATCATCGGTGTCCGCGGCCTGATGAATGATTACTATGCAAAGGATATTGGCAAAAAGATCCGGGCGGGATACCGCCAGAAGCAGAAAGACGGCATCGTGATCACGCCGCCCTTCGGCTACTGGAAAGACAAAAATACGGGGCAGATCAAGATAGACGCAGAGGCGGCGGTCACGGTGCAGCTCATCTATTCTCTGTACTTGCAGGGTTGTGGGCAGAAAGAAATTGCCCGGCGGCTCAACGCTGTGGGGCGAAAAACACCGGCGCAACTCCGGGCCGAACGGTGCGGCAGAGAGGTTCGGCATACGCACAAAACCCGTGACGGGCAGTTCCTGTGGACATATGCCAGTGTGAAAAACATTCTGGTGGAAGAAGCGTACACCGGCGTGCTGAATAACCACCGCCGGGAGTATAACAACGGTAAGGCCAAGCATATAGACAAAGCCGACTGGTGTCGTCATGAGGGGTTCTTTCCTGTGATCATAGAAAAACAGGAATGGGAGCAGGTACAGCGACTGCTCAAACAACAGGCCCGCCCCGCAAATGGCAATCAGGCCAAGCACCGTTATGCGGGACTGCTGACCTGCCGGGAATGCGGGAATACATTCATTCCTATGATCCGCTGCTGGAACGGCAAGAGCCGTGTAGAATATGTGTGCCGTGGGTATCATCGGAATGGAAAAGCCTATTGCTCCTCCCACCGTATCCGTGAGGAGGTACTGGATGCCGAGGTGCAGGCGTGTGCTGAAACTGTGCGGGAGCAGTGTGTCGAGGAAGTAGAGAAGCTGGCACAGCTGCAAAAAATGTGGGCGTTGAGGAGACCAATCCTCGACGCCCACATTTTGTCGTTACAGGAGAACATGCAGAAACTGGAGTTGGAAATTGATGGGATCGTGATGGAGAAATTGAAAGGAGGCGTTTCCAATCCAAGACCTCGTTAATAATATAGTCTGTCTTCGAATAGTGTTTCACTGGCTTTTGCTATTTTACCGTCTTTCAAATAATAAACAGAAGACATGTGTATTGCCTTGGGTGGTAAATCCCACCTTCCGAACGAGGGAGTCAATATGCGCTTCTCGCACAAAGATGTCCACACTAATGTGTAACTGCTACTTTTCAAAAACTCAAGAAGCTTGTCGTACCGGATATAGAAACCTGTATCATTACCTATTAGCTCTGAACTCTCAAAACATACTAATTCCCCAGCACCATCAACAAACGCGCTATTACTGCCTTTTAAATACTTTAATTGCAATTTTGTATACATTTCCTCGCATGGTTTATGCCAGTAGATAGAAGCTATTTCTGAATTCAAACTATTCAGTTCGCCTTTTCGTTCGCTATAATACTGTTTAACAGGAATTAATACTTTTTCAGGGAAGACACAATTAAGGTGGTCAGAATCGATATTTACCCATTCTAAACCACAATAATATGGGTTATTAAAGAAAGTATGCGCATCAGACCAGTAATATTCTTTGTTGTACATTGCTGAGTTACTTTGAGCTTCAGGCATCCAACGCCCCATAAAGTCAACACCAGAAAGAGCGCAAATGAGTGATTCAGCATATTCATTCTTTACAACATATCCTCTGATTTGATGCCACATATCTTTGCGAGGAAGGTCATATGAACGGAAACCTAAACGCTTAGCTTCTTTCCAATCATATTCACCCGTAAGTAAGAGATATTGATGTGCTCCGGACTGTAGCTTTACGCATTGCTCAAAAGCTGGTGTGTTAGAAAAATCAGCAAGCCATTCCTCATAGGAATTGTTTGGGATGTCATATGAAAATGCTGCGATATCGATATGCAAATTATCAAAACCAGGAGTAACAAGTACCGTTGGATCGATGTTCCGAATATCCGGCTCAAAAGAACCCTTGCAGTATTCCTGATGTGGTTCCCCTATGTCATTGTCGTATACTGTCATCTGATAATTGTCACAGACTTGAGCCGCCAATTCATAAAGTGCTATCCATTGATACTTTTTCCCAATACGCTCCTTCCTTCCAAGCTGAAACCTTAAACCAACACGATCAGTACAATTTCGATCATATTTTCCGTGCTTTTCGACATCATAACCCAGTTCAAAGATACGCTTAATGGCTATGTTTTTTAAATCTATAGGATGTAGTTGTTTCCAAGCGTAAAAATACGATTGAAAGGTATACCTTCCAAAATCACCATAGCCACCAGGTTGACCACTTCGACTGTATTCAACCTTCATTGAATTCAAAATGGCTAATTGTGACCAAGGTAATCAACACCATAAGGGAATTGCTGTATTGTTCTATCCAGTCATGAAAGAACCAAAGAATTAGGGCCATTATGAAAAGAAAAGCCAGCAGTAAAAGATAGTATTTTATTTTGTCTTTCAATTATCACAGCCTCCCCTCAAAGGCGTCTTTCAAAATGCTCTGCCGCATGGCCTCGGCTTGTTGCAGAGCGGTGTCAACGGTCTGTTCGATGCTGTCGCAGACAGATAGTCTGTCCTCAACGTCTTCGACAATTCTCTTCTGCGTGTCAATATCTGGCAATATAACATAGGGATCCAAGAGAGCTTTAATTCCAACATTTCCCTGACCGACATTTCCGGTCTCATAGCCGAAGAACATGCCTCGGTACGAGGGAGAAGCGAGATAATACTGGAAAAACTCAGGCAAGGCAACAGACTGATCGAATCGCAACGCCGCAACACGCTGATTGAGAAGATAGTTGTTTTGATTCCCAACCATCGCTACAAATCCGTAGTCACGTTTCCCTCGAGATCCCGTTAAGGTGATAAGACAATCCCCACGCCGTAATAAGTATTTTTCAAGAATCGAATCATCCGCTTCTAACGTTTTTGTCAGATCCCGAGAGAAATCGAAATGACGTTCTTTGACATTTCCAATTTTAACAACGACATAATTTCCGTCCGGTGAATACCTGCTGCTTTTGAACGCGAACCCACTAATAGCTTTTGAGAATTCTTTTAGTTGTTTTCTCGGATAATCTCCCTCAAACGCCTCTTTCAACACAGCCTGCCGATACACCGCAAGCTGTGCTTTTGTTTTCTTCAGCGTTTCCACTCCGGCGTCGAGTTGGGAGAACAGCTCCTCAATCCGGGCAACAATGCACTCCTGCTCCGGGATGGGTGGGATACTGACACGGATTTTTGAATACTGCTGAATCCAATACCGCTTATGGGTGCTATGATCAAACTGAATGATCTGTATGCGATAATAGATATACTTTGGCAAAACCAGCTCGGTTACAGGGGTCAATATCTTCATCGCAGACGATTTGACTTTGAATTTAAAATTAACATACTGGCTTGCCGTAGTAAAATCATCAAATATGATGACAGGAAGTTGATCGTATATTCCTTCTTTTTCGTCAGTATATCCGAGAATAAAAGATTTCCCAGCAGTCAACACAGGGGTTTCATAAGCATCGTTATAATCGGTCGATTCAACGATATATGGGGTGGGCTGTTCATAATAGAGCAATTCACCAAGCTCATATTCTTTATACTCCATAATGAGATGCCCTCCTTATGCCACCAGTTCCACGTTCATTTCCTGCAAAATCGCCTCATAGCTGTCTCCGAACACATCGTAAAACCTGCCCAGGCCGCCCTTACGGTCAAAAGGACTGAGATCAAGGTCCTCCGGCTCAATACTGAGGGAAACAGCGATGTGATCCTTGATGAGGCGCAGCCATTCCATCTGCTCATCCGTAAAATGGATATGGCCTGCGTTCCGGCGCAGCGTCCACTGCATGAAGTTATAATTCACCTTGTCCGCGAACGGCGCGAGGTGATCAGCATAGCCCATCTCAAAACGGATGATGGAGATCAGGTCCGTAAGCTGCGCCACGGTGCCCCGCTTGACCTTTTCCGGCTTCCTGATGGCATAGCATTCCCACAGGCGCTCGATGGTGATGTTCTGCGCCTTCAGCTTTTCATACAGGGCTTTGAGCTTTGTAATCGCCATGGGACGGTCCTTATACCGTTGATCGTAAATGATCCGCAGGGCAAGGATCTCATCCTTGTTCTCCTCGATAAACGCATGGAAGGTCTTGAGGATGCGGTCTGCATTCGCCTGCTTGTCGGTATCATACCCGGCAAAGAGCACCGTGTCGATATTCACGGAATCGATGACCTGCTCATGGCTGCGGCGCACATTCTCGATGTAATCGCGAATATCCGGATTATAGAAGGGCTGCACGGCCTGTTGGATCAGCGCCTTCTTTGTCTCATCCATGCGGTGCTGCTCGTCCTCAGTCGACTCATGATCGTCGGATAAATCGACACCGGCTTTCGCGGATACGACATCTGGGTCAAAAGCATCCAACAGCCGCTGGGCGATGTTCCCTGCGCTGCTGCCGACGGTGCTGCTGAATTCGGTGCGCTCCCGGTCGGTCATCTGGCTGTTGAGCCGGATCACACGGTTTGCAAGGGATGTGAGGGTGTCTTCATCCTTTGCGCCCATGGCCACCGTCAGCATCAGTTCCTTCATGCTGACGGTGGGCTTGCGCTCCAGCGTGCGTGTCTCGGTCTTTTTGGATTTCGTGACGCCTACGGCGTCCACGATCACAAAATGATCCTTGTTCTCCGTGGCGGACGGTGTGACCTTCTGCAGGTCGTCCTTGCCGAGGGTGCGGGTGCCTCGACCCTTCATCTGCTCAAAATAATTCTTGCTGCGAACATCGCGCATGAAGATTAGACACTCGATGGGCTTCACGTCCGTCCCGGTGGCGATCATGTCAACGGTAACGGCAATACGGGGATTATAATCGTTGCGGAAGGCGCTGAGAACAGTCTCCGGACGATCCGCCTGACAGGTGATCTTCTGGCAGAATTCATTGCCCTCGCCAAACTCCTCCCGGACGATCTGAATGATATCATCCGCATGGCTGTCGGTCTTGGCAAAAATCAGCGTCTTGGGTACTTCGCGGCGATGCGGGAAAAGCTGCGTGAACAGGTTGTCCCGGAACGCTCGGATCACGGTGCGGATCTGGCTGGGATTCACAACGTCCCGATCCAGCTTTGCCGTGGTATAGATCAGGTCCTCGTCCATCTGTTTCCAGCGCTTGGCGCGAGTCAGGCGGTCCCGGTACTCAATCTGCTGCTTCAGGATCATCGCGCCGTTTTTCGTCACGTCGGTTTCAATGAGGAAAATGTCCTCGCCCACATTCACGCCGTCGATGATGGCCTGCTCACGGGAATACTCGCTGACCACGTTCTGGTTGAAAAAGGCAAAGGTGCGTTTGTCCGGCGTGGCGGTCAGGCCGATGATGAAAGCGTCGAAATACTCCAGCACCTGATTCCACACGTTGTAGATCGACCGATGGCATTCATCGACAATGATGCAGTCGAAAAATTCCGGGGGGTACTTTTCGTTATAGACGACCTCTTTTGCGGCCTGTGTGTCGGCTCCGGCCTGCTCGAAGAAGGATTCTTCCTCTGCGGATTCATCCATTTCCTCACCCTTCAGGATGGAGTACATCCGCTGAATGGTGCTGACGCAGATCTGGATGTCATTGGGGATATAGGAGCTGTTCAGACGGCGAACACCGTAAAGCTGGGCAAAGGAGCGGTTGTCGTCATTCGGCGTATAGGCAAGGAATTCCCGCTCCGCCTGCTCGCCCAGTGACTTGGTGTCCACAAGAAACAGGATGCGCTTCATCTTGCCAAACTTCAGCAGACGGTATGCTGCCGTGATTGCTGTGAAAGTCTTGCCTGCGCCGGTTGCCATCTGCACCAGCGCCTTGGGGCGATTATCCGCAAAGGAAGCATCCAGATTCCGGATCGCTGTGATCTGGCATTTGCGGAATCCGGTGGTGTCGAAAGCCGGGAAGCGCTTCATGTTGTTGCGGATCGTATCGTCCTTTGCAAGCAGGGCCAGCAGCGTTTCCGGCCTATGGAAGGAAAATACACGCCGGGAGCGATACTTGACATCAGCATAATCCGTGAAACGGGTAAGCTGCCCGGTGGCTTCATAGGCAAAGCGGATCTTATACTCGGTGGTTATGTATTTGAAGGTGCTGTTGGCATAGCGCCCGGACTGGCCCTCGACGACCGTGATGTTCTCGCCCAGCTCGTCCTTCTTCGCTTCAATCACGCCTACGGGCTTCCCATCAACAAAAAGAGCATAGTCAACTGGCCCGGTACTGGTGGGATATTCCCGAACAGCAACACCGAGAGAAGCCGTGGGATTCACTTTTTTCAGGTCCTGAACGACCCATCCGGATTGCGCAAGACGGGCATCAATCAGTTGTCTGGCTCTTTCTTCAGGGGTCATGTTGGTCGCCTCCCAGCACAACAAAAAACAAATCACACTTATATTTTGACATAGTATTATATCACGATTCAGCTGGATAATCTACTGCTTCCGCAGCTTTTGCGAAGGCAGTTTTTACGTTTTCTAATCCTTTTTTGAAAAGTGGTTAAGTTTTCCTCTTTCCCGTGGCCGTATATTAAGGAGCACATCTTTTTTCGGAGCAGGGTGGTTAAAGCAGTCACCTTTTCTCCGTAGGGTGAGAGGATCTGCTCTCCGAAACGATATAGATCGGAGGTGATCACAATGTACGGAAAGCTGCATCAGGTGTGGAGCCTTTTCTGCCCCGTACCCGGTTAGCATCCATACACCAAGTGTGGAGGTCATGGAGTTCTTTTCCTAAAGGTCTATATAGCGAGGAGCAGCTTACTTCCTATGAAGCACAGGTGGATTACTACACCCGCTTCATTCGCTCGAATCCTGATTGGGAGTTTGTGGATGTGTACACGGATGAAGGGATCAGCACTTTGAACACAAAGCACAGGGACGGCTTCAATCGGATGATCGAGGACGCGCTGGCCGGGAAGATCAACCTGATCGTCACAAAGAGCGTCAGCCGCTTTGCCCGGAACACGGTGGACAGCCTTTCCACCATCCGACTGTTAAAGGAACATGGCGTAGAGGTTTTCTTTGAAAAGGAGGCCATCTGGACCTTTGATGGGCGCGGAGAATTATTATTGACCATCATGAGCAGCCTTGCCCAAGAGGAGAGCCGCTCCATTTCCGAAAATGTCACAATGCCGTATTCTTCTTTCCTCGGTTACCGCAAAGGGGCGGATGGCCTGCCTGAGATCGTCCCGGAGGAAGCGTCCATCGTCCGGCAGATCTACACGCTTTTCATGCAGGGCAAGACGCTCAACTGGATCGCAAAGCACCTGACGGAGCAGGGCCACCCGGCGATCATTGATCCTGACCAGTGGGAAAAGGTGCAGACGGAGATGGCAGTCCGTAAATCCAAAGGGCGGCACCATAACAGCCTGAGTCCATTCTCGGCAAAGATCGTCTGCGGTGATTGCGGGGAATACTATGGTCCCAAGGTATGGCACAGCACTGACAAGTACCGCCGCGTGATCTGGCAATGCAATGGGAAGTTCAAAGGTGAGCATCGCTGCAGCACACCTCATTTATACGAGGAGGACATCAAGTGCCTGTTCCTGCAGGCTGTGGCGGATCTTACAGAAGCGCGGGAAGTCCTGATGGAAACCTGCCAGATGTTGCTGGATGAATACCTGAACACGGAGTCCCTCGATGCAGAGAGTGCCGCATTGGAGACCGAGATGGGGGCCGATTGATCCTCATCACGGGCTTTCCTTATTGAAACGATTATGGCCGTTTGAAACGTTTGCTTTTCCGGCCAGCGTGCTTGTTTCGGGAAAATACCTTCTGAAAGGAGCTTGATTATGACGGACGCCTGTACAAATGCACCCAATCACAGCAGAAAGCCTTGCTGTAAGCGGCTTTCCAGGCAAAAAGAAACGGACCAAACATCAACACATTGTATCAATGTTTGGTCCAATTATGGTACGGGTAGTGGGGGTCGAACCCACACGAATCACTTCACAGGAACCTAAATCCTGCGCGTCTGCCAATTCCGCCATACCCGCATATATAAGCGGCAGGAAAAACTGCAGCTATTTTTTATTGTTTGGTACCGCAAAGGGTCAAGATGAAGCACAAATATGTTATTTGTGTCTATGCTCGATTTTATCGGTTATGCTCCCATCTTTGTTGATTTTTCTGGTCGCTTTAATAATAGAGCCATCAGGCTGATTGAATATCTTAGTAACACGGGCAGTCCACTTGCCAGCAAAAGTTTCGGTCTTATCAGGTGTTATTCTGGGGAATGCGGGTAAGTTGCTATTTTGTTTTCTCAGCTTTCCCATCGGCATATCCTCCTGCAAATTCATCCATTTGCAAAAACCTACACTGAGGTGACATCACCTAAATCTCGCATGTCTGCCAATTTCATCATGCCCGCATAGCAATGCTATTCTACCACAGCCCCGCGCAGGGAGCAAGCAGAAAATTGCAGTCCGCTTTTTGAAGGCTGCGGAGACGAGGAAACGGTGCATTTTTTATTTTGTCCTGCGTTTGCATAACGAACGGGAGACACACGGTGCAAACCCTGTGTCTCCCGCTTTCTTGATTCGTTTCCGCCGGGCGGCTGCGCCGCCGTCCGGCGCGGCCTTTTTCAGACGTACTTCTGCGTCACGGTGTCGAACACGCCGCGGGTGGTCAGGCGCAACGTCGGAATGACCGGCAGTGCCATGAACGAGAGCGTCATGAACGGATCGACGCCGCGGCTCACGCCGAGGGCGAACGCCTTTTCCTTGGCGTTTTCCAGCTCGCGGTTGACGTCCACGAGCGGCTCCTCGCTCATGATGCCCGCGATCTGGAGCCGGACCTCGCCGAGCACCTCGCCGT
>OCHJ01002510.1_pt1 | contig 9796 bp, 3 predicted proteins | sample 1538381 | NCBI WGS metagenome assembly OCHJ01 (sample SAMN04571688, study PRJEB22368) | human gut metagenome | biome: human gut; material: stool | host: Homo sapiens | place: Luxembourg | collected 2012-06-29 | reverse complement strand
CGTACCAGCCGTGACCCTGGGGCTTCCCATGCCCTCGCCCCTTATAATGCAGGAAAGGTCATAGTCTGAAAGCTGTGCAATAAATTCGTCCATTGTGTTCTTGCCGTTCTTAACGTCCCAAAGCTTTATGCCCTTGTCACCGGTGTATGCTATCTCTTTCGGAAGCTTCTCCAAACGCCTTGCACTTTCGTCTACCTCAGATACAGGCACAGCCTCTCTGCCAATGCTGAAAGCTCCGCCCTCGCAAACAGGCTTTATCCTCTCAAAACTCTCCACAGGAGCAAGCGCCTGAGTGAGCCTTTCTGTTACCAGATCCTCACCCTGCTCAAAACTGCAAGCATATTCAGCACTTCTCACGTCACTGCCCACATAGAATTTATATTCCCCTGCTTCAAGCACATAGCATGACTTGTTGCCCGTCACACCCGAATCGTCATAAGAAGCAAGCTTTGCGATATCCACTGCTATCTCAACCACCTGCTCTTCCTGCGGTACAAGCTCCCTGGTCTTTTCAAAACCGCAAAGCACTCTAGCCGCCTTGCCGAGCCTTCCCTGCGGAGCTTCGCAGTAGACCTCTATTACCTCTTTGCCCTTGTAAGAACCGATATTTTTCACCGATACAGAAAGCTTCACAGCCCCCTCTGTTATCTCAGCCTTTTCCGTCTTTATCTCAAACTCAGTGTATGAAAGACCAAATCCGAACGGATAAAGCACCTTTTCTTTAGCAAAAGTCTCAAAATAGCGATATCCCACATAAATATCCTCAGCGTAAATATCCCTGTTTTTCTCCCTGCCGAAATTAGCGTCCGAAGGGTAGTCTGACGCCTTGGATGCGATAGTGTCAGGAAGCTTTCCGCTTGGGCTGACCTTTCCTGTCAAAACGTCCGCTGTACCCTTTCCGCCTGTCATTCCCCCCTGCCAAACATAAAGCACAGCGTCAGGGGCAATTCTGTTTATGTCGGTCATATCGATGATATTTCCCACATTGAGAAGCAAAACAACTTTCTTGAAATTCTTCCTCACCACCGTGAGCATAGCTATCTCGTCATCGCTTAGCAAATAAGAGCCTGCCTCCAGCCTGTTGTCCTGCTCCTCGCCTGCCGTCCTGCCTATTATCACAATGGCAGTTTCACAGCTTTTTGCAGTTTCTTTGACAAGCCCCTCGTCAAGTGGCATCTCTTTCTGCGACCAAGGCTCTCCGCCCCAGCCCTCGCCTAAATCGAATGGGTTTTCCTTGTCCCATTTTCTGTATGTGTCAAGAAGCTTCTCATTGACCTTTACACCGTTATCAATAAGCCCGTCCAGAATGTTCACTACCTTAGTAACATTCACCATTCCTCCCGAGCCTGTTCCGCTTTTATAATAATGAAACTGTATGCGTCCGAAAACAGCCACCTCTTTGTCTGTATCAAGTGGCAGAGCATTATTTTCATTTTTGAGCATAACGATTCCCTCAGAAACCATTTTCGCCGCCGTATCAAGATATTTGTTCCAATCAAGCATTCTTTCCATAGCTTTCACCTTTCCATATTTTCTATTGAATTTCAAAGTGTATTATAGCACAACCCTCCCACCTATTCAATAAAGATACTATGAACAATGGGTTTACTTTTTATATAGCATATCCTGTCCTCAGGAAAAATATTGCACAATGTGTTTATTTGTGCTATAATGAGTATATATGACTGCACCGCACGCTCCTTGTTCGGTGTTCCTTATTAAAAAAATTATTATCGGAGGGGTAAAAGTGGATAATATCGTCACTGTCGGCGGACACATAAACGCATCTATAAACTTTGCCATGCAGCAAAACTATGTCCCTGTCATAAGAAGTCTTGTAGTAAATAACAACTCAGAGGAAGTCCTTGAGAATATCGGACTTAAAATAACCTTTGAGCCTGAGTTTGCAAAGGAATTTACATATCATATCGGCTCTATCCCCGCAAAAAGTTCTGCCGAAATATCCCCCGTGAGGATATCTACCAACACAGATCTTCTTTTCTCTCTTACAGAAAAAATGGTGGGCAATATCACCATTGAGGTTCTTCAAAATGGTGAAAATATCTTCACCTATCAGAACACAATAGAGCTTCTCGCCTGCGATCAGTGGAGCGGTTTGAACATAATGCCTGAGATGATAGCCGCATTTGTTACGCCAAATCACCCTGCGCTCTCATCAGTTATTCATGAGGCTTCCACGTTCCTGAAAAAGTGGAAAGGCGACCCCTCTTTCACAGGCTATCAGACCAACAACCCAAACAACGTGAAGCTTCAAATGGCAGCAATTTTTGCCGCCCTTGTTCAGCAGAAAATAGTCTACAACGATCCCCCTGCAAGCTATGAAGTCATAGGTCAGAGGATACGCCTGCCGCATAAGGTCTTGGAGCAAAAAATGGGCACTTGTCTTGACCTTGCGGTGCTTTATGCCGCCTGCCTTGAAGCGGTGGGACTTCACCCTCTGCTGTTTTTCATGACAGGTCACGCATTCTGCGGCTGTTGGCTTGAAAACGAAACTTTCGCAGATTGTTGCGTTGACGATGTTTCTGCCATTGAAAAGCGCATTGCAGAAAATGCCGAAGAAATGCTCCTTGTGGAGTGTACAGACTTTGTTGACAGCAACGTTCACGATGTCGAGCGTTTCGACCATGCCATGAAACACGGCAAAGACCATATAAGCAACATGGAATTTCAGTGCGTAATAGACATTATCCGCACCCGTGGAAGTGGCATAAGACCTATCCCACTGCGTCCCGAGCAAACCTATTCAGGTCTGCAGCTTGCCGAAGAATCCGACAAGCCAAAAGAGATTCTCGCCCCCTCCGAGCTTAACAGCTCGCTTCTTGGCAAAGTGGCAGAGAGCAACGATAAGCCCGTCACAAAAATGCGCATATGGGAAAGAAAGCTTCTTGATTTCAGCCTGCGAAATTCTCTTTTGAACTTCCGTGTCACAAAGAACACCATGCAGCTTATGACCGCCGACCTTGGAAAGCTTGAGGACGAGCTTGCAAGCGGAAGTGACTTCCGTATCATGGAAATACCTACCGAGTGGACAGTTTCCACTCGTGACGCAAAAATATTTGCTATCGAGAACGAAAAGGACCTTGTGACAAATATCGCCGAGAACGAGTTCAAAAACAACCGCATAAGAACGTTCCTTAATGAAGCCGACCTTGACACCGCCCTTAAAAACCTCTACCGCTCCGCAAAGGTGAGCATGGAGGAAAACGGCAGCAACACCCTTTTCCTCGCTCTGGGACTTCTCCGCTGGTATGAAAGCGACCTTTCCGAAAAGCCACGCTATGCCCCTTTGGTGCTTATCCCTATAGATATCGTCCGCAACACACGCAATAAGGGCTATATAATAAGGAGCAGACAGGAAGAAACTCAGATAAACGTCACGCTTCTTGAATATCTCCGTCAAGACCACGGCATCAGTATCACAGGTCTTGACCCTCTCCCACTTGACGAACATGGCATTGACCTGCCCCTTGTTTTCAATACTATCCGTCAGGCGGTTATGGGCAAAAAGCGTTGGAACATCGAGGAATATGCCTTTATCGGTCTGTTCTCGTTCAGCCAGTTCGTAATGTGGAACGACCTTCGCAACCGCTCAGAGGAGATAAGCCAAAACAAGGTGGTGTCCAGCCTTATGGCTGGCTCTCTCACCTATGCCCCCGAGGATATAAGCATAACCCCTGAGAATATAGATTCCGACCTTGACCTTGAAAACATGGCAGTGCCAATGAGTGCAGACTCCTCACAGCTTGCCGCCATTGCCGCAGCAGGAAGCGGACAAAGCTTTGTTCTTCATGGTCCTCCGGGAACAGGAAAATCTCAGACTATCACAAATATGATAGCAAACGCCCTCTATAATGATAAAAGCGTGCTGTTCGTCGCAGAAAAAATGGCAGCCCTCAACGTGGTGCAGAAACGTCTTGCAAACCTAGGGCTTGACCCGTTCTGCCTTGAACTCCACTCCAATAAAACAAACAAGACCACTGTCCTTGCAGAGCTTGACAAAGCCCTTGAAGTGGGCAAAATAAAATCTCCCGAGGAGTATTCAGCCGAAGCCGCAAGGCTCAAAGCTCAGAAAGCCCAGCTCAACGATACCATAACCGCACTTCACGAAAAGCGTAACTGTGGTGTGACCCTTTATGAAGCTATATCAGCCTATGAGCGCAGTATATCCGAAAAAGACAAAATATCAGTTTCAAAAGAAATCTTCGCAAACCTGGCAAAAGAAACTCTCGACCGCTTCAGCGACCTTGTGCATAGATATTCAATAGCCATAGCCGAAACAGGCGACTTTGCCGACTTCCCACTTAAAGATATCGGCATTACATCATATTCTATGGAACAGCGTGACAAGTTCCACACTGAAGCCGCCGACCTTGCCCAAAAAGCCACCGCTTCCTCTAAGTGCGCACAAACTCTCGCACAGGCTTATAGCTACAGCGGCGACCTTGACAAGACAGCAGTAAAAATGCTTTCTGACATATACAAAGCTTCCACCGCTGACGGTGAACTTCTTGACGGACTTCTCTGCGCACCTCACTATGATATCACCTTGCAAAAGATCAAAGATACTCTTGCCATAGGAAAAGAGTATACCGCTCTCTGCACCGATATCCTCAGCCATTTTGAAAAAAGCATTTTTGACTTTCCTGCGTCAGAATCGAAAATGCTCTATAAGCAGGCAGAGCAAAGCTGGTTTTTGCCAAAAGCCATGAAACTTGGCAAGCTTGTAAAAAGCCTAAAGCTCCACGCCAAAGACCCTGCTTCCGTTACAAAAGCAAACCTTGGTGAAATTCTCGATAAGCTTTGCACCATAAGCGAAAAGAAAGACTTCCTGCGAAGCCTGCCGTCAGATGTAACAGCGCTTCTCACAGGTATTTACATGAACGAGCAGACCGATTGGAATGTCCTTGAAAAAGCCGTTTCAAAAACCGACAGCATTATGAATGCCATTAAGCAGAAAGCGGGTGCTGACCCTGCACAAATGGCTCAAACTATCGGAAAAGCAAACTGCACTTCTGAAGGACAGGCTCTCTCCTCGTTCCTTGAAAAGCTTTCAGCCTTTGAGGACAGCTTCTCAGCCAACATGACCGCCATAGAAGCAAGTGAAGATTGGCTTGGCTTATCTGCAGAAAAGCTTAATACCTATGCCGAAAACGCCGATAAGCTTAGATATGCCGCCCAGTTCAACAGCGTTGACAAAGAGCTTTCAGACAACGGACTTTCAGGTGTCAGCGAAAGCTACCGCACAGGCAATGTTGACAGCGAAAACGTAGAAAAAGCATTCTCCTGCACAGTAAATTATCAGCTTGCACTTATGATAATAAACGGCGATAAACGTCTTAGCCAGTTCAGCAGTAACAGTGCAAACGACCTTATCACACAGTTCAAAGACACTCTCGATAAATTCTCACGCCTGACTATACAGGAGCTTTTGGCTCGTCTTTCCGCAAAAATACCTGCCCAAGGCTCAGCCTGCGCTTCCACCTCTGAAATGGGCATACTCAAACGTGCCATAAAGAGCAACGGCAGAATGATGTCACTTAGAAGCCTTTTCGATAAGATACCAAATCTTCTCCGCAAGCTCTGCCCTTGTATGCTCATGAGCCCCATATCAGTTGCACAGTATATAGACCCGTCATTCCCGAAATTCGACCTTGTTATCTTTGACGAAGCTTCACAGCTGCCAACAGCCGAAGCCGCAGGCACTATCGCAAGGGGCGAGAACGTTGTTATTGTGGGCGACCCTAAACAGCTCCCGCCAACAAACTTCTTCTCCTCAAATCGGATAGACGAAGAAAACAGCGAAAAAGAAGACCTTGAAAGCCTCCTTGACGATTGCCTTGCTATCTCCATGCCGCAGCAGTATCTCAAATGGCATTATCGTTCACGCCACGAGAGCCTTATTGCCTACAGCAACATGAAATACTATGACAATAAGCTTCTCACATTCCCGTCCCATAACGACCTCATTTCAAAGGTGAGCATTATCCACCCCGAGGGTCACTATGACAAGGGCAGAACAAAGCAGAACAAGGCGGAAGCAAGAGCCGTTGTTGACGAGATAATAAGACGAATGAGCGATGAAAAGCTCCGCAATGACAGCATAGGTGTTGTAACATTCAGCTCCGTTCAGCAAAATCTCATTGACGATATGCTCTGCGAAGAGTGGGCAAACCACCCTGAGCTTGAAGAGCTTGACAGAAAGTCACCAGAGCCGGTCTTCATCAAAAACCTTGAAAACGTCCAGGGCGACGAACGTGACGTTATACTCTTCTCCGTCGGCTATGGTCCTGACGAAAAGGGACAAGTTTCAATGAACTTCGGCCCTCTCAACCGTGACGGCGGCTGGCGAAGACTTAATGTAGCAATATCCCGTGCAAGAAAAGCCATGATAGTCTACTCTGTCCTCCGCCCTGAGCAGATAGACCTTTCAAGAACACGTTCCGAGGGCGTTGCAGGACTTAAAGGCTTCCTGGAGTTTGCCGAGCGTGGAAAGCTTGCCGTAACAGCCCACAGCACCACAAAAAGCACAAGCGACAGCACTGTAACAGAGTGTATCGCAAAAGCCATAAAAGAGCTTGGCTATGGGGTGAAATGCAATATCGGAAGCTCCGAGTTCAAAGTTGATATCGGCATAATCGACCCTGACAACGAAAAGGAGTATCTCTTGGGCATACTCCTTGATGGCGAAAACACTCTCCACAGCTCAACCGCACAGGATAGATTTATCCTACAGCCAAGCGTGCTTAACGGTCTTGGCTGGAATATCCTGAGAGTGTGGACGCTCGATTGGTTTGACGATAAGGACCGAGTTCTGGGAAACATAAAAGCCGCCATAGACAGCGCACCAAAGCATGAAGCCGAAACCGTTCCCACCTCAAAGCCTGCCGTCTATTCCACATCGCAGTTTGAAAGAGAAGAAGCTTCCGCCCTCACATCAGCCTTTGCACAGCCCTATGTGACCGCAGATATTGGCATAATGGGTACATCTGATGACTTTTATAAGCCCGAAAACAAGCAGAAAATAAGGGAAACAGCCGAAAAGATGATCGCTGTCGAAGCACCAATAAGCGAGAAGCTTTTCATGAGAAAAGTTTTCACCGCATGGGGCATAACACGAAGCGGCTCAAGAGTGGAAAGCATCTTTGCCGATGCCGCACAAGGTGTTTCACCATTCGCCACAGCCGATGAAAACAGAGTTTTCCTTTGGAAAAAGGGGCAATCCCCTGAAAGCTATTCTATCTATCGCACAAGCGACGATACCAACAAGCGAAGCATGGAGGATATCCCCTCCGAGGAGATAATAAACGCCGTGAAAGAAGTGCTTTGCCAGCAGATAAGCCTTTCAGAAACCGACCTCGTAAGAGAAACAGCCAAGAAATTCGGCTACACAAGAGCCGTAGGCACAACGGAGAGCGTAATAAGCTACACCCTGAAAAAAGCTCTCACCGCAGGTCTTATCAAAAAATCAGAAAGCGGAAACATCTCCGCAAAATAATACACAAACCAAAACCACCGCCGAGAGCTTTCCTCCCAGCGGTGGTTTCTATTCATATCAGTATTTCCATTTCTCCGAGCAAAGCCGCATCTCAACCATGTGCTTGTAGATACCGTTAGTCTTTTTAAACGCCTCAGGCTCACTCTCATGTTAGCCTGCACCCCGAACGCTGCCTTGTGAGAACACATTAGCGCAGCGATATAAAACACCATTTCAAGAACTGCAAAGGAACTTTTCTTTTTCTCTTTCATAACATAGTTATTTAAACTTGTCAAGTTTTTTTCTTAAAGCAACTCAAAATCTTGTAATAATATCATTTTCATGATATAATTTTATCATATGAATAAACGACAGGAAATGATAAAATGAAAAACATAAACAAAGCGATCGCCTTTGCTAAAAAAGAAACCGTCCTGATAGTGGCAATGCTCTTAGCCGTTATATCTGCATTTTTCGTCACACCTGACAAAGCATATGCAAGTTATGTCGACTTCCGAACACTTGGACTTCTGTTCTCTCTTATGACAGTGACCGAGGGCTGCAAAGGTCTTGGCATTTTTGAACGCAGTGCAAAATTTATCATAAGCAAAGTCAATACCGCATTTCAGCTTTCCATAGTGCTTGTGGGGCTTTGCTTCTTTTCAAGTATGTTCATAACAAATGACGTTTCACTTCTGACCTTTGTTCCCCTCACTCTCACCGCCCTCTCAACTCTCGGTGAATCAGGCAACAAACTTCTCATACCCATTGTCGTCCTGCAGACCATTGCCGCAAATCTTGGCAGTATGCTCACGCCTATAGGCAATCCTCAGAATCTATACCTTTTTGGTGTATCAGATATGAAGCTGGAAAATTTTCTTGTACTTATGCTTCCCTTTACTATTGTTGCAGGAGCGATGCTTTTTCTGTGGACGCTTGCAGTGTGTAAAAAGTCAGGAAAGCTGTCTGTCAAGACAGATATAACTGCTAAAAACTTCGATACATATTCGACTAAAGACAAGACAAAGCTTTCAGGATACGTACTGCTTTTTGTCCTTTGCCTGCTTACAGTTGCAAGGCTTATCCCCTGGCAGATAACAACCCTCTGCGCACTTGCTTTCTCTGCCATTGCTGACAGAAACGTGCTTAAAACAGTTGATTACTCACTGCTTCTTACATTCTGCGGATTTTTCATCTTTATCGGAAATATGGGCAGAGTAGAGATTTTCCGCAGTGTACTCAGCAGCATAATAAACGGTCACGAGCTTTTTATTGCCGTTGCCGCAAGTCAGATAATAAGCAACGTTCCATGCGCTATACTCCTTTCAGGCTTCACCAACAAGCTGAACGCACTTATAATAGGAACGAACATAGGCGGCCTTGGCACTCTTATCGCCTCCATGGCAAGCCTTATATCCTACAAGCAGATATGCCGCAGCCACCCCCATATCAAAGGCAGATATTTCGCATATTTCACAGCCGCAAATATCGCTTTTCTCGCTGTAATGGCTCTGACTGTAAAGATCGCATACTGAAATAAGTTTTCTATACCCTGCCCACTTTATCTGCATAACATTTTCGCTAAATGCCCACACTATCCGCAGGAGGTGTTTTTATGCTTGAATTTTTTGCAGGAACGCTAGTAGGCGGTTTTGTGGGCGTTGTGACAATGTGCCTTTGTATCACCGCAGGCGAAAGCGACCGTCACGATGAACGATGATGTTTTACACAGGTAAACTTCGTGATTTTTACCAAAAAAGCTGCCGCAAAATTTCCCTTTGCGGTGGCTTTTTTTATGCCTGTCCGTATTGACAAATACTCCGCTTTGTACTATAATAGTATCATTGTACTTTAGCAAGTAAAAACGCAAAAGCATAAAAGCTTTAAAGCGACACATGAAGTAAAAGGAGTGTATTGGATTGACAGCAAGGTGGATAGTATTGGTATTATACCTTGCACTTATGATAGGCATAGGTGTTTATTACCGCAGAAAATCGGCAAGCGTCAATGATTTTGTACTGGGAGGAAGAGGTCTTGGAGCATGGTTCACAGCCTTTGCATATGGAACTTCATACTTCTCGGCAGTAATTTTTGTAGGCTACGCAGGAAAATTCGGCTGGAATTACGGTGTGGCTTCCACATGGGTAGGAATTGGAAATGCCGTCATAGGCTCATGGCTTGCATGGAAAGTTTTGGGCAGACGTACAAGGATAATGTCAAAGCACCTTGAGGCAAAGACCATGCCTGAGTATTTTGAAAAGAGATATAACAGCAAGCCTTTGAAGATAGTTTCGGCACTTA
>OCHJ01002492.1_pt1 | contig 9882 bp, 10 predicted proteins | sample 1538381 | NCBI WGS metagenome assembly OCHJ01 (sample SAMN04571688, study PRJEB22368) | human gut metagenome | biome: human gut; material: stool | host: Homo sapiens | place: Luxembourg | collected 2012-06-29 | reverse complement strand
TTCCTCTTTTATTGTTTCTGGAAAAATTCCCTACCGAGTAAAATTTTACACTAAGGTTTCATTCCCGCTGAAGAATTTTCTAAAAGATGAAGGTATCATTTTCGGGCTTTACCTTTTTATTATGGAAAGGCACCACCAGCGGCATGTCGTTCTCAGCCTTCAGGTCTTCCATTTCCTGCCAGGTGAGGTGGTTGGGCCAGAGGGCAAATTTAGCTCTTCCTGTCTGGAAGAAGCAGCGGGCTTTTCCGTAACCGTGAATGCTTCCGGTGAGGAGGACTCCCATATCAGGATGGTCCAAAATCAGCTGACGGCTGGAGGCTCTGGAAAGCTGGGCGTCGGTGAGGAAATAGATATTTCCTTTTTCAATGGTTTCGTTATCCCAGCGCTGGAAGATGGAAAAGGGAAGTTCCGTGATTTCATCATGGACGAAATATTTCCTGTGACCAAGATGGAGCCACTCATCGTACAGTTTGGGCGACATATAAATCCCATGGTCCCTGCCGAAGGTCTCATGGAAAAGGATCCCCATGGAAAGGCCCCTTCCATAATGGGGCACCGGCAGGAGAAGGGGCGCGCCGTCCTTCATGAGGGAGGAAGCGGTTTCTGCCACCTGTCTTCTAAGGTCCCTCCCCCTATCCATCCTGCTGTAGGCGGCGTCAATGACTGCCATGTCGGCGTGAATACCCCGCACGGCGTCGCAGCGGTAGAAAGTATCATTTTCCCGATAATCGCCGGAGAAGAAAAGGCTTCTTCCTTCTACAAAAATATGAAACCACACGGCGCCGGCGCAGTGGCCTGTACGTCCCGAAATCCCGGCTCCAGTTCCAGTTCCGGCGCCGTGGAGTCCAGAATCATGGTATTCCAGGGTTTATAGTGAAGCTGGCGGTAGGTCTGGTTAGACATGAGCACCGGCCCTTCAAATCCCTGTTTCACCAGGTACTCAATGGCCCCGGTGTGATCCCTGTGGGAATGGGTAATGAAGAGGTACTCTGCCTTATGAATCTGCTCCGGTGTCAGGTCCGGTATCCGGTCCAGCCCGTCGGTAGAGGTCCCTGCATCCACTATAAAAGCGTGGCGGTCTCCCTCCACGTAGAAACAATTTCTTCCTTCATCACCGCATCCACCTGCTATAAAAAGCTGCATATCCACATCTCCATCAGGGCTCCTTCGCGGGCCCTTCCAATTTTGATTTCGCAGGCCTTTACCATGGGCCAGTGGCCGGATATTTCCTACAAAACCGTACTTTCGTATCATTAAGACAAATAAAAGGAGCCTTGCAGCATGGTAAGGCTCCTTTGCTTTGTATTTTATTAATACTATTATATAATTTTTATTTACCTTTGTAAAGGCAGAGACATCGGGGAAATGCCGGTTCCCGGGACCCCTTTGTCTTTAATAAGAAGTTTTGGATACGCGGTAAAGAGCGATGTAAATATCCTCTGCTTCGTCTGCCGGTTCATTGGGATTGCCGGGATAAGACACGGCTTTGCCATCGGGAGTATAGGCGCCTTCCAGCTTGTTCAGGATACGGTACTTGATTTTCTGCCCCAGCTGGTCTGCTCCCACTGCCGTATCATACCGGAGGATATAGTCCACCATGCGGTAATTTCCATAATCCGGCCAGGTGAGGGGATCCTTGTAAATTTCCGCATACAGGGTGGCCCGGATGACCGGAAGCTCACCGGCGGAAACGGGATCCCGCTCAATGGTGTCGGCATCGGCGTAGATCCTCTCGTCGTCAGAGGTATACACCACCACATACTTATCATAGTCATTCATCAGCTTTTCCGACGAAGGCAGTTTGTCAGCCGCCATGGATACGCCGGGAATCAGGGCACAGGCAAGAGCCAGCGCTGCCAGTTCTTTTTTCATGGGAAATCCTCCTTTTGAATAAGAGTCATTTTTACTAATCCTATTATACCCTATGAATCGGGCCTATGGCAAAAGGGGAAATCGTTATATTGTTAATTATTGTTATTTTATTTTGGAAATATGCTTGACAATAATAGTAAACCGTTGTATCATAGAATCGTAAACAAAAAGGAAATCACCATTGGCCGTGGTGGTTCCACTCATTGTTACCAATCTTTCTCAACAATCCAACGTCTCCAAAAAAGCCTCCCGCAGGGGAGGCTTTAGACGTGTATGGGAGATGAGTGAGCCAGTGGGCTAGTGAGCTAGTGTGAGCTGGTGATCCGGTGAGACAGCTTTCCGCTATCTGCTGTCCGCCGACTGGCATTTAACGGCCTATGTATCACTAGCGGCAAGTACCAAGATTCTTTGGCTGACCGACCCCGAATGACGAGTCCGGCCGGAAAGGATACACGTAACGTTTGGCTCCTTCCCGCCGACTGGCATTTAAGGAAGCACTGATTAATTCATAGAGTTTTCTTTTATAAGAATTTTTATGCACTGTTTCGTCATGGGCTTCCTTAAATAGCTCGCTATTCGCGTCAGCCCATTCCTCGCATTGCATAAAAATTCAAGAATAAAAACAAACAATGATTTAATCAGCGCTTCCTTAACGACTGCTGTGCCACTAACGTCATGCACCGAGATTCTTCGCCTGCAGCTCAGAATGACGATCCCGCGGGAAAGGGAACGCGAATCAGCCGCGCAGCGGCTGTCACCCCTTCCCCTCTGAACCTTTTTCTATACTATTACTTCAATTCTGCCGTGCAGTGAGGGCAGCGGGTGGCATCGTCGGCAATCACTTCTTTGCAGTAAGGGCATTTTCTCGGTTCTTTGGCCGGTGCCTTCGGGAAGAAACGGTTGATCTGCTTGACTACGATGAAAATAGCGAAGGCCACAATGAGGAAGTCGATGACATTGTTCAGGAACTGGCCATAGGCAATGACAGGGATTCCCATTTCCTTGGCTTCAGCCATGGTAGAAACAGGCACTCTGGACAGAGGCAGGAAGAGATTGGAAAAATCAATGCCTCCCAGAATGTATCCCAGAGGCGGCATGATAATGTCGCTCACCAGGGAGGAAACAATCTTCCCGAAAGCGGCCCCGATGACAACGCCGACTGCCATATCCACCACATTGCCGCGAAGGGCAAAATCTTTAAATTCTTTAAGCATGCTCATGAAACAGGAGCTCCTTTCCCACGACGAGAATACGTTAAAATATTTATCTCACTATATCACAGTTTCCACAAGGAGTACAACAGGATTTTACAGGGAATTTTTCCCATGTCCCGCCGCTTTTATAATAATGACTATTAGTCATATCTAATCAAATGCTTATGCTGTTTTCTCAAGAATCTTTCTCGTCTTCCTTAAAAGCGTTATAATAAGGGTGAACCAAAAGAAGGATTCCGGGCAGGGATACATATAATTGTAAAAGATACCTGTACCAGAATCGTTCCAAACAGAATAAAGGCCGGCCCTGATGCCGGGAAGCAGGCAGGCGGCCGGCATCTTTCGTAAAAAGGAGGAGATTTTTATGTTCCGTTTTACACTGCCAAGAGATATCTATGCAGGTTATGGTGCCATTGAGAAACTAGCTGTGCTGAAGGGCCATAAGAGAGCCTTCATCTGTACCGGCGGCCATTCCATGCGCCGGGGCGGTTTCCTGCAGAAAGCAGAAAAGGTACTGAAGGATAATGGCATGGAAACCCGCATTATGGAAGGCATTGCGCCGGATCCCTCCATCGAGGCTGTCAGGGAAGGTGCCAAAGCTATGAGTGAATTCCAGCCTGATGTGATTGTAGCCATCGGCGGCGGCTCTCCTATTGATGCGGCCAAAGCCATGTGGGTTTTCTATGAACATCCGGAGCTTACCTTCGACGATGTGAAGAAACCCTTCTCTTTGCCGCCCCTCCGGCAGAAGGCCATTTTCGTGGCCATTCCTTCCACCTCCGGTACCGCTACGGAAGTCACTTCCTTCTCGGTAATTACGGACTATAGTACGGGCATCAAGTATCCCCTGGCCGATTTCAACCTGACGCCGGACCTGGCCATTCTTGACCTGGATATTCCGCTCACCATGCCGCCCAAGCTCACTGCCCACACCGGCATGGATGCCCTCACCCATGCCACAGAAGCCTATGTTTCCACCTGTGCCAACGGATTCACCGATCCTTTGGCCAAACAGGCAGTTTCCGACATTTTTGACAGTATACTGGAATCCTATCACGGCGATAAGGAAGCCCGGGGTAAAATGCACATCGCCCAGTGTCTGGCCGGCATGGCCTTCTCCAATGGCCTTCTGGGTATCACCCACTCCCTGGCCCATAAGATCGGCGCTGTGTTCCATATTCCCCACGGCTGCGCCAACGCCATCCTCCTGCCCTATGTGATTCAGTACAACAAGAAGGCCTGCATGAGCCGCTATGCCGACCTGGCACGCATTGTGGGACTGCCCGGCCACACCGATGCCCAGCTGGTTCTGTCCTATGAAGATGCCATCCGGCACCTGGATCGCATGATGGACATTCCTCTTTCCCTCAAAGATTACGGTGTTCCGGAAGAGCTGTACCTGGAAAAGAAGGACGCCATCGCTCACAATGCCGTTCTGGACGCCTGCACCCCGGAAAACCCGCGGAAAGTGGATGATGAAACCATGGGCCGTATCCTGGAATGCGCTTACTACGGAAAACCAGTCACGTTCTGAGAATATCTCACAATAAAAAGGGCTGTGAAAAAATGATTTCCATTTTTTCACAGCCCTTTTTTGGTGCGAGCGAAGGGACTCGAACCCTTATGCACAAAGCGCAGGATCCTAAATCCTGTGCGTCTACCAGTTCCGCCACGCTCGCATGAATAGTTTTATTATATAAGAGAACTCCGCCAGGGTCAAGAAATTCCAGCTCCCCCGAAAAGGGTATAGAAAAACAGTTCCCTAAATTGGAGGAGGATGATTGAAAATATCTTTCTGGTGGGGAACTGTTTTTGACGAACAAAGAGAGGCAGGATTTCCTGCATCTCTATTGTACACCTTTTTTGAGAAAATTTATCAAAATTTATGATAGTCATTTTCTATAAAGAGGTATAAATTTTTTGTCATCATGAGGGCCGCAGCTTTGACGCAGACGGGGAAAAAGTTCTGCGAAACGATCCTCACCGCCCATGGCCTTCACACGGTAATATCTCCTACCACGTCAGAGAGCGTAAAGGATGCCAGCTTGTCTTCCATGGCTTTCTGCACTTCTGCCAGTTTTCCATCCAGCGCATGGTGGATATCCCTTCCCACGGGACATCGGGGATTGGGATGCTCATGGAAGTGGAAGAGACCTTCTTCTTTCAAATTTTCCGCAGCCTCATAGACATCAAGGAGGGTAATATCCTTTGGTTCTCTGGCCAGAAAGGTGCCGCCGGTGCCGCGGTGCACTGTAATCATACCGGCCCCCTTCAGGCGGGAAAGGAGTCGGCGGATGATGACCGGATTCACCTCGATGCTGCCGGCCAGCACGTCGCTGGTAATCTTTTCCTTATGCTGGTAAAGGGCTATATAGGAAAGCATGTGAATGGCAATGGTAAATTGACTGGAAACCTGCATGGTACCTCCTTCATTTCAATGCATCTGATACTGTTATCATAGCAGATTGCGGAAATAAAAGTAAGGCGGGCATGGCCCGCCTTATCAGTCTTCCAGAAAAGGAATCAGTGAAGAACTGCAAATCCGCCGGTCCAGGAAATCTTCTTTCCTGCTGCCAGGGAAATCTGCAGGAATCCCAGCGCTTCCATTTCACGAGCCCGCTTCAGGGAGCCTGCATCCATGACGGAAAGTCCGCTTCCTTCCAGGGCCTGGGCCAGTTTCTTTTTAGCATCTGCAGAGTCAGAAGCTGCCAGTACCACCGTCGGTTCCTTCTCTCCCACCTTTCCTGCCGCGAGCACGCCGGCGAAGGTGGTATTGAAGGCCTTGACCACCAGTGCTTCCGGTACCTTTTTCTGAATTTCAGCGGCTGCAGAGGAATCTGCCGGCACCGCCAGACCGTCGAAGGTATCAAAGTTCACGGGATTTGTAATATCCACCACCACTTTGCCTGCCAGTTCCTCTTTATGGGCAGAAAGGATGCTGTCCACGGCGCCGTAGGGAACGGCCAGTACCACCATGTCTCCCAGGGCCCCTTTGAAATCGCGGCCTCCATAGGTGACCTTCTGTCCTGCCTTTTCAAAATTGCCGCCAATGGCCTTTCCCATATTGCCTTTGCCAAAAATTGTGATTTCCATTTGTATTCCTTCTTTCTATCAATGAAGAATGATTCTGTTCATTCTGTACAAAATATGTAACTTCTTGTGTTACATTTAATATAACAGACTTCCTTACATCTGTCAATCACTATATCGAAATTTTTTCATATTTATTTTTTGCAGGCAAAAAGGGCTGTGAAAAAATAGTTGCCATTTTTTCACAGCCCCTTTGAGCCATTTCATTATTTTTCCTTCGGAACCATATCTTCCGCCCGAAGGGTGCCTTTCTTCCGCCGGTCTGCAAATTCAGCGGTAGCAGTGAAGAGGACATCACTGGAGCTGTTCAGCGCCGTTTCGCAGGCATCTTCCAGTACGGAAATAATAAATCCTACTGCCACCACCTGCATGGAAATATCGTTGCCAATGCCGAAGGAAGCACAGGCCACCGGAATAAGGAGGAGGGATCCCCCTGCCACACCGGAGGTGCCGCAGGCGCCGATGGAGGAAACGATGCAGAGCAGGAAGGCTGTAGGCAGGTCGATGGCAAGCCCCAGCGTATGGGCGGCTGCCAGAGCCAGCACGGAAATGGTAATGGAGGCACCGGCCATGTTGATGGTGGCCCCCAGGGGAATGGAAATGGTGTAGGTGTCAGGATTGAGCCCCAGCCTTTTGCAGAGAGACAGATTCACCGGAATATTGGCAGCGGAAGATCTGGTAAAGAAAGCATATACGCCGCTGTCTTTCACCGTGGCCCACACCAGGGGATAAGGATTCTTACGGGTCTTCAGATACACAATGAAAGGATTCATGACAAAAGCCACCAGGCCATAGGAAACGATGAGCACTCCCAGAAGCTGGGCATACCCCAGGAGCGCGGAAAGACCGGCGGTTCCCACGGAATCGGCTACCAGTCCCATAATCCCCAGAGGTGCGAAGTGAATGACCCAGCTGACCATTTTCGTAATGGCGCCGGCCAGATCATTGAGGCAGTTTCTTGTCGCTTCACCGGCAGTGCTGCGAAGGGCAATGCCAAGAATCACCGCCCAGGCCAGGATACCGATGTAATTGGCATGCATAAGGGCCGATACGGGATTATCCACCACGCTCAGAATGAGGGAATGAAGGACTTCCACAATGCCGCTGGGCGGTGCCAGCTTCGCATCCGGTGCCACCGTCAGATTCAGGGTCGTAGGGAAAAGGAACGACATGCCCACCCCTACCAGGGATGCGCAGAAGGTGGCAATCATGTAAAGCTCGATAATCGGCTGAATGCTGTTTTCTGCATTCTCCTTCTTCTGGGCCATGGCATTCATCACAAGGAAGAACACCAGAATCGGCGCTACCCCTTTCAGGGCCTTCACGAACAAATCGCCGAAAATCTTCACCACCGGAATCACCGGCTGGAAAAACAGGGCTATCACGATACCAATCACAAGACCTATGGCGATCTGCTTAATCAGCGCCACTCCGGTCACCCATTTTTTTATTGTTGTAAGCAAAATAAACCTCCTCTATCCCAATAACATAAAACTTCTGTCCTTCCCGCAGACAGAAGGAGCAGCCCTGCTACCCATAAAAAAGAAAGAACCCCCCTGGACAGGCATTCTTTCCTTGAACTTTTATAGTATACAGCACCGGCCCGTATCTTGCAATCAGTTTATTCTTGAATGATATTTTAGCATAGCTATGCAGGAGATGAAACAGAATTTAAAGGCCTTCCTTTCACTTGGATGCCTCTTCAAAATGCCAATAAAAAAACTCCCCGAAGGGAGTCTTCTTATTTCCTTATTCCTCATCTTCCGGAAGTTCTGCGTTGGTGTACACTTCCTGTACATCATCCAGGTCTTCCAGTTCAGCGGTCAGGTGAGCCATGGTCTGGGCTGCATCGCCTTCCAGCTTTACATAGTTATCAGGCACCATAGCCACTTCGGAGGCCTCTACCGGGATGCCTTCTTTTTCAAGGGCATCGGATACGGTAAGGAATTCTTCCGGAGTTGTGGAGATTTCATAGCTGTCTTCATTGGAGGATACATCTTCCGCACCGGCATCAAGGGCAACCATCATGACCGTGTCTTCATCAGCTGCATCCTTGCTCACAATGATGGAGCCTTTTTTCTTGAACATCCAGGATACGCATCCCGGGGTGCCTACGGAACCGCCGTGATGGGTGAAGGCATGACGGATATCTGCTGCCGCCCTGTTTCGGTTGTCGGTGTTGCATTCGACAATGACTGCTGCACCGCCGGGGCCGTAGCCTTCATAGGTCACTTCATCGAAGCCTGCGCCGCTGGCAGCACCTACGCCTTTGGCGATAGCTCTCTGAATGTTTTCCTTAGGCACATTGTTCTGCTTTGCCTTGGTGAGGGCCAGCTTCAGACGCATGTTGCCTACAGGATCACCGCCGCCCATGCGGGCTGCAATGGTGATTTCTTTGGAAATTTTCGTGGTAATTCTAGCGCGGATGGCATCGGTTTTGCCTTTTTTACGCTTAATGTTTTCCCACTTGGAATGTCCGGACATAGTAAATTATTCCTCCTTTTTATTCCACCAGGGTTCGCCCAGAAGGCGGTCGAGGATAATGGCCACGGCGCTTCTCACACAGAGGTGATTGTAAGTGCCGGCGCCATAAATCGGTTCCACAATGTAATCAAATTTTTTCATCATTTCCTTGGTCATGCCAAAGCCTGTACCGAAGAGAATGAAGATGGGAGTATCCTCGTCGTGGATTTTCCTTCGCATGGCTGCGTAGGAGATAGTATTAGGATACACCCTGGCGTCGGTGGTGACAATAGCCGGTTTTCTGCCGGTTTCTTTTTCAATCCATGAAATCGCATCTTCCAGTGTGGGAACCAGTTCGGTTTCTTCAAAGGCTTCCTTGCGATTGGCATTGTAGTGTACGCCGCCGCCGGTTTTCCAGTGATTCATAATGCGAAGGGCCATTTCACGCTGTGCTTCCACAGGATGCACGATGAAATATTTCTTCACGTCGTAGGTTTTTGCCGTTCTGGCAATGTCATGGAGGTCGTAGTTGGTCAGTGCCGTAGTGACGACTTCCATGTGCTTGTTGTAAATAGGATAGTGGATGAGACCTATGTATACAGGTGCCATAGTCACTCCTCCTTTTCTTCCCTGAGGAAATGCTGATTAAATCAGTGTCTGCTTTTATCTTATGAAAGCGAACTCTAGGAATGAATCAGTTCTTCCTTAATTTCCGCCATGAGTTTTCTGTCTTCTTTGGAGAGCTCCTGCCCTTCCAGAAGGTCCGGGCGGTATGCCATGGTGCGGCGGAGGGCTTCTTTCCTTCTCCACCGGGCGATGTTGGCATGGTGGCCGGACAAAAGAACGTCCGGTACTTTCCATCCGTTGTATTCCGCCGGTTTGGTGTACTGGGGATATTCCAGGATGGGCTCGTAGAAGGAATCCGTGGCTGCGCTGCCTGCATCTCCCAGAACGCCGGGCACCATGCGGGCTACTGCATCGCTGATGACCATGGCTCCCAGTTCGCCGCCGGTAAGCACGTAGTCGCCGATAGAAATGAGTTCATCTGCCAGATGTTCCTCTACCCGGTGGTCCACGCCTTCATAATGACCGCAGATGAGCACCAGGTGGTCGTAGTCCCGCTGAAGTTCCTTGGCTTTGTCCTGGTTAAAGGTCTTTCCTGCCGGTGACAGGAAGATGACCCGGTCCCGGGGGCCTTTTTCGGGGAGCACATGATGGCAGGCATCAAAAAGCGGCTGGCACA
>OCHJ01002490.1_pt1 | contig 9896 bp, 10 predicted proteins | sample 1538381 | NCBI WGS metagenome assembly OCHJ01 (sample SAMN04571688, study PRJEB22368) | human gut metagenome | biome: human gut; material: stool | host: Homo sapiens | place: Luxembourg | collected 2012-06-29 | reverse complement strand
AAAACCTACGTTGGAAAATCCAACGCAATTAAATAAAGATATATCAAGTAAAGAAAAATCAATTACTGATTTATCAAGTACCCATTCCTTTCCATTCCATTCCCTAAATCCCTTGCCCTTTGAGCAGGGCGAAGCGGCTTCGCCGCCGGAAAGGAAAAGAACGGAAGCGAAAAGCAATAGCGCAGTAGAGATTTACAGGGAGATTATCAAGGACAATATCGAATACGACCATCTCATTCAAAACTGCAAAATTGACAAAGACCGTTTGGACGAGATTGTTGACCTTATGCTGGAAACCGTCTGCACAGCCCGAAAGACAATCCGTATTGCCGGGGACGACTACCCCGCCGAATTGGTGAAATCCAAGTTTTTGAAGCTGAACAGCAGCCATATTGAGTTTGTTTTGGATTGCATGAGGGAGAACACAACCAAAGTGCGCAACATCAAGCAGTATCTAAAAGCGGTGCTGTTCAACGCGCCGAGTACCATTGACAGCTACTATACCGCCCTTGTCAATCACGACTTATACGGCGGCGAATGAGCATAGCCGCACTTTACCGGGAAAGGAGTTGATACCTTGCAGGAGGAAGTAACCCAAAAAACGATTGCCCTATACGTCAAAGTGGGAAAAGGCGCGGCGCGGCTTACCGAACAGGCGTTGCAGAAAGCAATCCAAAAGTTTTTGGAGCAGAAAAGCAAGCCCGCGCATGGGAAACAGACCATGCGGCAGCTTATGAAGCAGAACGCGGGTGTTTCCAACATCGAGATCACCGACAGCAATATTAAAGCCTTTGAGAGTACGGCGAAGAAATACAACATAGATTTTTCGCTGAAAAAGGTTAAGGGCGAGCAGACCCGCTACCTTGTGTTTTTCAAAGGCCGGGACGCAGACGTTATGACCGCAGCGTTTCAAGAGTTTTCCGCAAAGAAGCTGAACAGGGAGAAAAAGCCCTCTATCCGCAAAGCCCTTGCCGCTGCAAAGGACAAGGCAAAGCAGCTTAACGCCGCCCGCGACAAGGTAAAGAAAATGGACAGGGGGCGCGAGATATGAAGCAGATTAACTACAAAAAGCTAATACTTCCGAATATCCCCTATGTGTTCTTTGTCTATCTCTTTGATAAAGTCGGACAGGCGGTGCGGCTTGCCCCCGGCGCGGATATTTCCGCAAAGATACTGAATATCACGCAGGGATTTTCCGCAGCCTTTGAAAGTGCCTTGCCGAGCATTTACCCGCTGGATTTGCTTGTCGGCATTGTCGGCGCGGTGATTATCCGCTTGATTGTCTATGTCAAAGGGAAAAACGCGAAGAAATACCGCAAGGGCGCGGAGTACGGCTCTGCCCGATGGGGAAACGCCGAAGATATAAAGCCCTACATAGACCCGGATTTCCAAAACAACATCATTTTGACGCAGACGGAACGGCTTACCATGAACAGCCGCCCGAAGCAGCCGAAGTACGCAAGAAATAAGAACGTCGTCGTGATCGGCGGCAGCGGCAGCGGAAAAACAAGGTTTTTCGTCAAGCCGAATTTAATGCAGCTTCATTCCTCTTACGTCTTGACAGACCCGAAAGGTACGGTTTTGATTGAGTGCGGGAAGCTGCTGCAACGGGCGGGCTACCGCATTAAGGTACTGAATACGATTAACTTCAAAAAATCTATGCACTACAACCCCTTTGTGTATATCCGCAGCGAGAAAGATATTTTGAAGCTGGTAAACACGTTGATAGCGAATACCAAAGGCGAGGGAGAAAAAAGTGCGGAGGATTTTTGGGTAAAAGCGGAAAGGTTATTGTATTGCGCATTGGTTGGCTACATCTGGTATGAAGCCCCCGCCGAGGAAATGAACTTTATTACCCTGTTGGAACTTATCAACGCCAGCGAAGCCCGCGAGGACGACGAGGAATATCAAAGCCCCGTCGATCTGCTGTTTGCCGACTTGGAAGAACGCGACCCCGACCATTTCGCGGTGAAGCAGTACCGAAAATATAAATTGGCGGCGGGCAAAACAGCAAAATCAATCCTCATTTCTTGCGGTGCGAGGCTTGCGCCTTTTGATATTAAGGAATTGCGCGATCTCATGTCCTACGACGAATTAGAACTTGACACGTTAGGCGACAGAAAGAGCGCACTTTTCCTCATAATGAGCGATACGGACAGCACGTTTAATTTTGTTATCGCTATGCTGCAATCGCAGCTTTTCAATTTGCTTTGCGACAAAGCGGACGACGAATATAACGGCAAATTGCCTGTTCACGTCCGCTTTTTGCTTGACGAGTTTGCGAACATCGGACAGATACCCCGATTTGATAAACTGATTGCCACAATCCGCAGCCGGGAAATGTCCGCTTCTATCATTCTGCAATCGCAGAGCCAGCTAAAAGCCATTTACAAGGACGCGGCAGAAATCATACTTGATAATGCCGACAGCACCTTGTTTTTGGGAGGACGTGGGAAAAATGCAAAAGAGATTTCGGATAACTTGGGACGGGAAACAATCGACAGTTTCAACACTTCCGAAAATCGCGGCACGCAGGTTTCTCATGGACTGAATTATCAAAAATTAGGAAAGGAGCTGATGACACAGGACGAAATAGCAGTTATGGACGGTGGGAAATGTATTTTGCAGCTACGCGGTGTACGTCCCTTTTTAAGCGACAAATACGATATAACGAAACACCCGAACTACAAATACCTTTCCGACTTCGACAAGAAAAACGCTTTTGATGTGGAACGGTATATGTCTACCCGCCCGGCAATAGTAAAGCCCGATGAAGCCTTTGACATATACGAAATAGATTTGTCCGACGAGGACGCAGCCGCCGAGGAATAACGGCGGCATTTTCATTTTCAACAACATTTTTTGAGCCGCAAAGCGGCAGAAAGCGAGGTTTATATGGATTTCTTTAACAGCGCAGTTGGTGTATTGCAGACTTTGGTTATCGCGCTTGGCGCAGGTCTTGGCATTTGGGGGGCTATCAACCTCATGGAGGGTTACGGCAACGACAATCCGGGCGCAAATGCTCATGTGCGATAAAGTAACACTAGAATTTGATAGACAGCAGCCCATTATTCCAATATTATACTTCGACGCTGAAAACAGTATAATCCACTCTATAAACTATGTTATAATTGGAGCGGCCAATTTAGCTAACAAATATGTGTGAACTACACTTTAATCACAAATTAGTGTGATATGCTGATTGAAAAAGGAGGACGGCACTATGCAGAAAATTTTAATCGTTGAAGACGACATAGATATTCAAGAACTTTTGAGAAATTTTTTACAGGAAGTAGGATATGAAATTTCTATTGCCAATGATGGTATGGAAGCTATCTCTCTCTTTTCGACGATACATTTTGACCTGATACTCTTAGACATTATGCTCCCTAAAATTGATGGATTTACTGTTTGCGAGTTAATCCGAAAGCAATCTCAAATCCCTATTATCATGCTGACTGCCCTGAGCAGTGAGGATGAACAAATCCGAGGTCTGGATTTGCAAGTTGACGATTATATTACAAAACCATTTTCCATGCCGATATTAGTTCGCAAAATCGGTGCTGTACTCCGTAGAAGTTCAATGATACCGGAACAGGAGCACCAAACGATTGCCTATAAAAATCTCGTTTTGGATATGGACAGCTATACCGCTGTGGTAGACGGTGCTTCTTTCGACCTCACCCAGCGAGAGTTTGAGGTATTAAGGGAGCTCTTACTAAATCAGGGACGCGTACTTACTCGGCAAAATTTGTTGGATAAGCTGTGGAAATATGATTTTTATGGCGATGAAAGAGTTGTAGATACTCACATCAAAAATCTCCGCAAAAAGTTGGGGATTGACTTCATCCAGACAATCAGAGGGGTGGGATATAAAATTGATAAAGAAAATTAAAGGGAGCTTATTTGCAAAAATTTTTGTAATCACCTTTTTGCTGACCAGCATTTGCTGTGTTTTGACCTACACCGTTATTTCATGGCTTGTTCCAAAGACGTATAGTACAACTCTTGATACAAACTTAGAAAATACGGTAACTTCATTTATTACTGAATTAGAAGCTATGTCCCCGCTGGAAAGTGGAAAGCTTTTCGATGAATTTCTTTTGAATAATAATGGAGTTCTACTTCAATTATTCGACACCGCAGGAAATGAACTAGAACTCCCCTCACAAGGGAGCACTGAATTTCCGCGTTTGCTCACAGGAGGAATAGCAACAGAAAACGCCGATCCGGCGGCCTATCGAGCGACACATAGCTACCTGTTTTCGTTTACTGGGTCAGACACGGTTTATACATTGACGGTTGCCGGGAGCGCCCATGAAGTTGATTTGCTCAAGGATACGTTGGCAAGCGTTTTTCTAATCCTCTTTTTTGTTATCCTTGCGATAGCCACTATTGCGTCAGTTGTTTATTCTCGCTATGTTACAAAGCCGGTACTGCGTCTTAGCGAAGTGTCAAAAGAGATGTCTGAGTTAAATTTTAATTGGAAATGTAAAGAAGATCGGACTGATGAACTCGGTGTTCTGGCTCACAGCTTAAATGAAATGTCGATGAAACTCTCTGCGGCACTAGAAAATCTGCAAAACGCAAATGCGAAATTGCAGGCAGATATAGAACATGAGCGAGAATTAGAACAGGCACAGTTAGACTTCTTTTCCGCTGTTTCGCATGAACTAAAAACGCCAATTACAATTATCAAAGGGCAGACAGAGGGAATGATTCTGAATGTAGGGGATTATCAGAATCGCAGTAAATATTTATCGCGCTCCCTTGAAATCATCAATACAATGGAGAATATGGTACAAGAAATTTTGACCGTTTCGCGTATTAAATCCTCTAAAGTAGGCCTGCGAAAAGAAACGATAGACTTTTCTGCTTTGCTAAAGGGAGAATACGCTTTATTTGAAGATTTAATCGTGCAAAAGGAAATCGACTGGAACGAAGATATTTCTCCTTCTTTGCATATTGTTGCTGATAAAATGTTGATACAAAAAGCAATCAACAATATTATTTCTAATGCCATTTTGTACTCCCCGGAAAGTAGTTCAATTTATATGAATGCGTTTTCTGAAAATGGAGCGGTAAATTTCAGATTGGAAAACACAGGTGTTCATATCCCAGATGATGAATTACCGAAACTATTTGATGCGTTTTATAGAATAGAACGGTCACGCAATAAGAAAACAGGAGGAAGTGGGCTAGGCCTTTATATCGTCAAAACTATTTTAGAACAGCACAATATAATATACAGTTTGAAAAACACAGACAGAGGGGTATTGTTTTCAATCCAATTTTGAAAAATACGGGGCGGTCAAATTTGATTGCTCCGTATTTTTAACTACACATAAAAAACATATTCGCCACAATGGTATCCCAAACAGTTCTGCTACTATATATTCAGAAACAGAAAGGAGTGTTTCAGAATATGAAAAAGCAAAAAATTACAACTCTTTTACTCACAATGGCGCTTTGTGCATCGGCTGTTTTAAGTGGATGTGCTGCAAGCGCGGCAAGCCAGACGGAACCCAACCAGTCAACTACCAGCTCAACACCTTTGGAGGAAGCGAAAGATAGCGGCACTCCCATTTCCTCTGACGAGGCTTCCTCGGCGCAAGCCTACGAGAATGATGAAGTCCTTTCCTCTGAGGAACAGGCCAAAGCAGAGCAAGAACGCCGGGCTGAGATTGCTGAAAAGTATTCTATCTATGCTCCGTATGGCATGACATACGACACGGAAAAGGATCGTTTCTTCTATAACGGGCAAGTCGTGCGTTACTTCAAGGATCAAATCAGTTCTAATGAAACGAATGGTTTTTCCTATGATGACGGCGTGATAGACGTTGAACCCATTAGAGATGAATCTGGAACCCTGACAGGTCTAAAGCAATCCTCGGACGCTGACTTTAATGCTCACACCAAAGAGCAGGAGGCATTGAAAACCGAATTGGAAAAGGCCGGAATTACGGCCGAAAGTGGTAGCTTTGAACAAGGTGATCCGAATTATCGTGATGACAGCCTGGACGCCTACGCCGAATTTGGCGTTTCCTATGACAAGACTTCTAACCATTGGATGTACGGCGAAAAGCCTATCTATATCCTTTATGACAAGGAACATTACACTTTTTGCGACAAAGGTGTGAGCGACGGCGTTAGCTTGAATGTTGTTCGTGACAAGGACGGCAACATTGAAAAGTTGGTTTCTGTGGATAAGAAAGAATTGGAGCAGTTTGTCTCATAAAACATAAATAGCAAAGCCAGCCGAGCCAGTCAACGGTCAAGATGAACGGCGCATTGCGCCGCCGTTGACAGCCCCGCCCGCCTTTGCTGGTAGGCAATCAAGGGGCGACAGCAAGGAGTGCTGCCGCCCCGCACTATTATCAGAGAGGGGGAATTTCCATGACCGAAGATGAAGCCTACAAAGTCCATATCCAGTACACCTTTAACGCCTTTTGCAAGATTGTCATTCGTCACGCAGCCATAGATAAAATTTTGAAGCTGCGCCGGAGGTGGGAATGGGAAGTTTCCCTTGACTACTTGATGAATGAGAAGTTTGTCCAGCTTGCCGAGCCGGAGCAGCTTGAAGAATATCTTTTTACCGCCTGCGGCCAGACCACCGTTCTGTACCATGCGGAACTTGCCGCCGCCCTTGCCCTTTTGCCGGAGCAGGCACAGGAAGAAATTTTCCGTTACTATTTCCTGCGCCAGCCGCAGCGAGTGATCGGCGTACATATTGGCCGGACACGCAGCACAGCGGGGCGGCATATCCAGCTTGCCTTGCAGCGGTTACGGCGGCTCATGAAGGGAAAAGACCATGAGTAAACTTCTCCCCTATGAAACAATCGTCAAAGCCCATGAGGGCGACCCGGACGCAGTAAACGCCGTTCTGTCCCATTACGCCAGATATATCCGATATTTTTCTAAAGTGAACGGTCAAGTAAATACCGAGGTTGAGGAATATGTGAAGCAACAGCTAATTGCCGCGCTATTCAAGTTTCGCTTTGACCGATAAGCTGAAAAACTAAATACCGGCTGTCATTATCGGCGCTACCCAGCAAGTTTACAATTCATCTATTTCCAAGAGCAGTCGGTCATAGTATAATGGAGCCAGCGAAGATAAGGAGATGAATAGTGTCATGGAATATATAAAATATTTAGAGGAACTGATACCCGAAAAGGACAGCCTGAAACTTGTCAAATCTGAGGCCGAGAAATTCTATAAGACACATTCACTTGATGAATGTGTCCACATGGGACATGAACTGTATCAGTCAAATAATTTTCAGATACAGGAAGTAGGAGTTTTCCTGTTAGGATATGCGGCTCACGAAAATTCCGCCGCACTATCATTCTTGAAAAACACAGTAAGTCAACATGATAGCTGGAAGATACAGGAAATTTTGGCTATGGCCTTTGATAATCATTGTAAGATTATCGGATATGAAGCTGCTCTGCCAACCATTCAAGAATGGTTAGCCAGCGATTGCGCCAATGTACGACGGGCTGTATCAGAAGGATTAAGAGTATGGACGAGCCGCCCGTATTTCAAAGACAATCCACAGGTAGCCATTGACCTATTATCTGCTCATAAATCCGATGAAAGTGAGTATGTACGAAAATCCGTAGGCAATGCCATAAGGGATATTAGTAAGAAACACAGCGCGTTAGTTGTAGCGGAATTAAGCACATGGGATTTATCATCAAAAGAAGTTCGGCAGGTTTACAAGCTGGCAAGTAAATTTATTGAAAAATAAATCCGTAAACTTCTGTACTTCCATCATCGGTGCAACTTGACCCGAACTTTCAAAACTGAATACCAGCCGCCACCGGCGACCAGCGAAAGCAGTAAGTCTGAAAAAGATTTGCTGCTTTTTTTGTTGTCTATTTGGCATTTTTGAAATTTGTCCGTATTAAGAAGCAAAGAGAAAATTTCCAGTATTTCCGTCATTTTTGTCGTTGCTGGTGTTGTAGGGAGTGAAAGGAAAAATTCTCTGCCTCGCCGGTTGCCAAAACCCTGTTGGCCGGATTACTAAGGCAAAAGAAATTTTGAAAAATCCCCGGCCAGCGGGCAGACAGCGGCCTTTCAAATGTATCTTTAGCGGAAAGAAAAAAGGCCGCGCACAGCGGGCCGGAAGCCCCGTTCCATTCGCTCTATGTACGGAAAAACCCGAACAGGGGCAGTCTGCGGCTTACTTAGAGCAAGTTTCTACCACGGTGCCAAAATCCGCAATTCTGCGGTTTTGCCCCTCGCGGGAAACTTGTTGGGGAGTGCCTTCCCCAAACCCTGCTATGCGGCTTGCGCCGCAAAAATATTTCCGCAACGGCTACCCAAAAATTTTTAATGTACCCCCTGTTTTTTGCCCCAAAAATGTCCGTTGTAAAGTGAAGGGAGGTTTACAGACCATGCCAAAGAAATACAACACGCCCCACCGCAGCCGCGTTGTGAAAACCCGGCTGTCCGAAGATGAATACGCCGACTTCACAGCGCGGCTTGCGCCCTATGGTATCAGCCAGTCGGAATTTCTCCGGCAGGCGATACGGCGCACCGCCATACGCCCCATTATCCATGTGTCGGCGGTCAATGACGAACTGCTTTCCGCTGTCGGGAAACTCACAGCCGAGTACGGCAGGATCGGCGGCAACCTCAACCAGATTGCCCGGTATCTGAACGAGTACGGCGCACCCTATAACGCGCTGTCCGGCGAGGTACGCGCCGCCATAGCCGACCTTGCCGCCCTCAAGTATGAAGTCCTAAAGAAAGTAGGTGACGCGGTTGGCAACACTCAAGCATATCAACTCTAAAAACGCCGACTACGGAGCCGCCGAGCAATATCTTCTCTTTGAGCATGACGAGTTTACCATGAAGCCCGTCCTTGATGAAACCGGCAGGCTTATCCCCCGCGAGGACTACCGGCTGTCCACGCTGAACTGCGGCGGGGAGGATTTTGCCGTTGCCTGTATGCGGGCAAATCTCCGCTATGGGAAGAATCAGCGGCGGGAAGATGTGAAAAGCCACCACTATATCATCAGCTTTGACCCACGGGACGGGCCGGACAATGGCTTGACCGTAGACCGGGCGCAGGCATTGGGTGAGAAGTTTTGCGCCGAGCATTTCCCCGGCCACCAGGCTCTTATATGCACCCACCCGGACGGGCATAACCACAGCGGCAACATTCATGTTCATATCGTCATTAACAGCCTGCGGATAGAGGAAGTGCCGTTCCTGCCCTACATGGACAGGCCAGCCGACACGAAAGCCGGCTGCAAGCACCGCTGTACCGACGCGGCCTTGCGCTACTTCAAATCCGAAGTCATGGAGATGTGCCACCGGGAGGGGCTTTACCAAATCGACCTCTTGAACGGCAGCAAGAACCGTGTGACCGACCGGGAGTATTGGGCGCAGAAAAAGGGACAGGCCGCGCTGGACAAGCAGAACGCCCCCATGATTGCGGGCGGTATCACACCCCGGCAGACCAAGTTTGAAACGAACAAGGAGAAGCTGCGGCAGACCATACGGAAAGCCCTTGCTACTGCCGCCAGCTTTGACGAGTTTTCTTCTCTGCTGCTGCGGGAGGGCGTGACCGTCAAGGAGAGCCGGGGGCGGCTGTCCTACCTTACGCCGGACAGGACGAAGCCCATTACCGCCCGAAAGCTGGGCGACGACTTTGACCGCGCCGCTGTCCTTGCCGTTTTGGAGCAGAACGCCGCCAGAGCCACAGAAAAGACTGCGGCCATACCCGAATACCCCCGGCGTGGGAAAACCGGCATACAGCCCACAAAAGCCCCTCAATCCGCCCCGAAACAGGACGGTGTGCAGCGGCTTGTTGACATAGCCGCCAAGAGAGCCGAGGGCAAAGGCCGGGGCTATGAACGCTGGGCGACCATGCACAACCTCAAAC
>OCHJ01002480.1_pt1 | contig 9944 bp, 10 predicted proteins | sample 1538381 | NCBI WGS metagenome assembly OCHJ01 (sample SAMN04571688, study PRJEB22368) | human gut metagenome | biome: human gut; material: stool | host: Homo sapiens | place: Luxembourg | collected 2012-06-29 | reverse complement strand
TGCGTGACAGGCATGTATTCTAACCAACTGAACTAACGCACCATAATTTCATTTCCTTAATTGCTTTCTCTCTCGATTGCGGTTGCAAAGGTAGGCATTTCTTTGAAACCTGCAATAGCTACGATGAAATTTTTTTGCTTGATTTTATCACTTTTCCTTTTATATCCTCATTTTGAGAACATTGGAATATGAAAAAAAATAAGTTCTTGCAGAGCTTTTTGTGAAAGGGGATTGGGATGGTTTTGTAATGAAAACGAAGCTTTCTGTTGCTTGATTTAAACTTCTTGCTCGAAAACTTCGTTATTTTACAATAAATCGTTATTTTTGCAAACTCAAATCGAGAAAATTGTAATTTGAAAACGATAAAAACGATAATTTAGGATGATGAAAACGGCTAAACTGTTACTTCACTGTCCCGACAAACCGGGAATTCTGGCAGAAGTGACAGACTTTATAACGGTAAACAAGGGAAATATTATCTATCTGGACCAATATGTCGATCATGTGGAGAATATCTTTTTCATGCGTATCGAGTGGGAATTGAAGAACTTCCTGATACCGCAAGAGAAAATTGAAGATTATTTTGCTACGCTGTACGCACAGAAATATGAAATGTTTTTCCGTCTCTATTTCTCGGATACGAAACCACGTATGGCAATATTTGTGTCTAAGATGTCACATTGCCTGTTTGATTTACTGGCACGCTATACGGCAGGAGAGTGGAATGTCGAGATTCCTCTTATTATAAGCAACCATCCCGACTTGCAACATGTTGCTGAACGTTTCGGAATACCTTTCTATTTGTTCCCTATTACAAAGGAGACAAAAGAAGAACAGGAGAAAAAAGAAATGGAATTGCTGGCAAAACATAAGGTGAACTTTATTGTACTGGCGCGTTATATGCAGGTGATTTCAGAGCGGATGATTGATGCCTATCCCAATCGGATTATCAATATTCATCACTCTTTCCTTCCGGCATTTGTGGGAGCAAAACCTTATCATGCAGCATTTGAGCGTGGTGTGAAGATCATTGGCGCTACCAGTCATTATGTAACAACAGAATTGGATGCAGGACCGATCATTGAACAAGATGTGGTTCGTATCACTCATAAAGATACTGTAGAAGATCTTGTAAATAAGGGGAAAGACCTGGAAAAGATTGTTCTCTCACGTGCCGTGCAGAAGCATATTGAGCGCAAGGTACTGGCATATAAGAATAAAACAGTGATATTTAGTTAAGGTATATTCATGAAAGTAGCGATTATCAAATATAATGCGGGCAATATCTATTCGGTGGATTATGCGCTGAAGCGTTTGGGCGTGGAGGCTGTGGTAACGGCGGATAAAGATGAATTGCGTGCGGCGGACAAAGTGATCTTTCCAGGTGTGGGCGAGGCGGAAACAACCATGAAGTTTCTGCGTGCCAGTGGTATGGATGCATTGATTAAGGAACTTAAACAGCCTCTTTTAGGGATATGTCTGGGTATGCAAGTGATGTGCCGCCATTCTGAAGAAGGAGGAGATGTGGACTGTCTGGGTATTTTTGATACGGAAGTGAAGCGTTTCGTTCCACAGAAGCATGAGGATAAAGTGCCTCACATGGGTTGGAATACGCTCACAGAGACGAACAGTGGCTTATTCAAAGGCTTTACAAAAGAAGAGTTTGTCTATTTTGTGCATAGCTTCTACGTTCCGGTCAATGAATATACAGCTGCTGTGACGGACTATATACAACCGTTTAGCGCTGCCTTGCATAAGGATAATTATTACGCTACCCAATTCCATCCGGAGAAGAGTGGAGGTGTGGGAGAGCGTATCCTACGCAATTTTTTAGAATTATAATTAAGTAGATGCATATATGATAGAGCTTATTCCTGCAATAGATATTATCGACGGAAAGTGTGTACGCCTTTCACAAGGTGACTATGACAGTAAGAAGGTGTATAATGAAAATCCGGTGGAAGTGGCCAAAGAAATGGAAGCACACGGTATTCGCCGGCTTCATGTGGTAGACTTGGACGGAGCGGCTTCTCATCATGTAGTCAATTATAATGTTTTGAATAGAATCACCTCACAGACTTCCCTGATAGTTGATTTCGGTGGTGGTGTGAAAAGTGATGAAGACTTGAAGATCGCTTTCGAGAATGGGGCACAGATGGTTACAGGCGGCAGTATTGCGGTGAAAAATCCTGAGTTGTTCTGCCATTGGCTGGAAGTTTACGGCAGTGAGAAGATAATTCTTGGTGCGGACGTGAAAGACCGGAAGATAGCTGTGAATGGCTGGAAGGATGAAAGTGCTTGTGAATTGTTCCCTTTCCTGAAAGAATATGTAGAGAAAGGGATTCAGAAAGTAATCTGCACGGATATTAGTTGTGACGGTATGTTGCAGGGGCCTTCTATTGAACTGTATAAGGCAATCCTGGAAAAACATCCCGACCTTTACCTGATAGCAAGTGGCGGTGTCAGCAGTATGGAAGATATACGTGCATTGGAGACGGCTGGGGTACCGGCTGTTATTTTTGGTAAGGCTCTGTATGAAGGGCGTATTACTTTGAAGGAAATTGAAAGAATGATGCAGGATTATTGACGAATCATTCTCAATTGAGTTAGATTTAGATTATATATCCTCATGAATATAAATCGTTAAAACAAAACAAAAGTGTTAGCGAAAAGAATTATCCCCTGTCTCGATATCAAAGACGGACAAACAGTGAAAGGAACCAATTTCGTCAATTTGCGTCAAGCGGGCGATCCGGTGGAACTGGCGCGTGCATATAGTGAGCAAGGTGCTGATGAATTGGTTTTTCTGGATATAACAGCCAGTTTTGAAGGTCGCAAGACATTTGCAGAGTTGGTGAAGCGCATTGCTGCCAATATTAGTATTCCGTTTACGGTAGGTGGCGGTATCAACGAATTGAGTGATGTAGACCGCCTACTGAATGCCGGTGCAGATAAAATTTCTATCAACTCTTCTGCAATTCGCCGTCCCGAACTGATTGATGAAATAGCTAAGAACTTCGGTTCGCAGGTATGTGTGTTGGCGGTAGATGCCAAACAAACTGAAAAAGGCTGGTGGTGCTATTTGAATGGAGGCCGTGTAGAAACAGATAAGGAACTGTTTACCTGGACCAAAGAAGCTCAGGAACGTGGTGCCGGAGAAATACTTTTCACCAGCATGAATCATGATGGCGTAAAGACCGGATACGCTAATGAAGCGCTTGCTGAAATGTCTGATAACCTCTCTATTCCGGTGATTGCATCGGGCGGAGCAGGAGCAAAAGAGCATTTTCGTGATGTGTTTTTGCAAGGAAAAGCAGATGCGGCGTTGGCAGCCAGCGTTTTTCATTTCGGAGAAATTAAAATTCCCGATTTAAAATCGTATCTTTGCGCCCAGGGAATCTCGATGCGAACGGTGTAAGGGGATGATAAAATGGTAAGATGATAGGATGCTTATACCGCATTATAATTCGTAAATTGTAATTCGTAATTATATAAAAATGGATTTTGATAAAATGAACGGACTTATTCCGGCAATCATACAAGACGCAGACACCGCTAAGGTGTTAATGTTGGGCTTCATGAATAAAGAGGCTTACGACAAAACGGTAGAAACCGGTAAAGTGACTTTTTTCAGCCGCACCAAGAACCGTCTTTGGACGAAAGGTGAGGAGAGTGGTAATTTTCTGAATGTCGTTTCTATCAAGGAAGACTGTGATCAGGATACATTGCTGATTCAGGTACACCCTGTGGGACCTGTTTGCCATACAGGCACGGATACATGCTGGGGTGAGAAGAATGAACAGCCTGTAATGTTCTTGAAGCATCTTCAGGATTTTATTACTAAGCGCCATGAAGAGATGCCGGAAGGTTCTTACACAACCAGTCTGTTTGAGTCAGGTGTGAATAAAATGGCACAGAAAGTGGGTGAAGAAGCTGTGGAAACAGTGATCGAAGCTTGCAACGGAACTGACGAACGGTTGATCTATGAAGGAGCCGATTTGATATACCACCTCATCGTGCTGCTAACATCCAAAGGATACAGTCTGGAAGATTTGGCACGAGAATTGCAGGAACGTCATAGCGCTTCGTGGAAGAAACACTAAATAATTAATAATTAAAAATTAATAATTAAACGGGAATGGCTGAACCGCTGATACGATATAAAGATGTGGAAGTACACCAACAGGACTTGTGCGTGCTGAATGAGGTAAACCTCGAGCTGCAGAAGGGAGAGTTTGTGTACCTGATCGGTAAGGTAGGTTCGGGTAAGACCAGTTTGCTAAAGACACTCTACGGAGAACTGGATATCACTGCCGGTGAAGCAATGGTACTGGGGTATGATATGAGCCGCATTAAGCGCAAGCATATTCCGCAGTTGCGTCGTAAGCTGGGCATTGTGTTTCAGGATTTCCAATTGTTGACGGACCGCACGGTGAACGATAATCTTGCTTTTGTATTGAAGGCTACGGGCTGGAAAAACAAATCGGAAATAAAAGATCGTATTGCTGAAGTGCTGATGCAGGTAGGAATGGGTAATAAAGGATACAAGTTCCCTAACGAACTTTCGGGAGGCGAACAGCAACGCATTGTTATTGCCCGTGCTATGCTCAACTCTCCGGAGATTATCCTGGCTGATGAACCGACCGGTAATCTGGATGCGGAAACGGGACGTGCTATTGTAGGACTGTTACATAACATCAGCCGCACGGGTGGCTCGCTGGTATTGATGACTACGCACAACCTCCATCTGCTTCACGAGTTTCCGGGACAGGTATATCGCTGTGCAGGTCATCAGATAACAGATGTAACGTCCGAGTATTCGGGAATGATGCCGACTGTAGAAGAAACAAATAATAATATATAATCATTTAATACAGGAACGAAAATGAAAGTTTTAAAGTTTGGAGGTACTTCCGTAGGTTCTGCACAGCGGATAAAGGAAGTAGCCAAATTGATCACTGATGGTGAACAGAAGATAGTTGTACTCTCGGCTATGTCGGGCACAACTAATACATTGGTGGAAATTTCGGACTATCTGTACAAGAAAAATCCGGAGGGTGCCAACGAAATCATTAACAAGCTGGAGGCTAAATATAAACAGCATGTGAATGAGTTGTATTCCACTCCCGAGTATAAACAGAAAGGTCAGGAACTGATTAAATCTCATTTTGACTACATCCGTTCTTATACCAAAGACCTTTTCACACTGTTTGAGGAGAAAGTGGTTCTGGCACAGGGAGAACTGATCTCTACTGCCATGATGAATTATTACCTGCAAGAGTGTGGTGTGAAGTCCATTTTGCTTCCGGCTTTGGAATATATGCGTACCGATAAGAATGCGGAGCCCGATCCTGTATATATTAAGGAGAAACTTCAGATGCAGTTGGAATTGCATCCCGGTGCTGAGATTTACATCACACAAGGATACATTTGCCGCAACGCTTACGGAGAAATAGACAATCTGCAACGTGGTGGAAGCGACTATACCGCTTCTTTGATCGGTGCAGCTATCAATGCTTCCGAAATCCAGATATGGACCGATATCGACGGTATGCACAATAATGACCCGCGTATCGTTGATAAGACTGCTCCTGTACGTCATCTTCATTTTGAAGAAGCTGCTGAGCTGGCTTATTTTGGTGCGAAGATTCTTCACCCCACTTGTATACAGCCTGCCAAGTATGCCAATATCCCGGTGCGTCTGCTGAATACGATGGACCCGACTGCTCCCGGTACTATGATTTCCAATGATACCGAGAAGGGCAAAATTAAGGCAGTTGCAGCAAAAGATAACATTACAGCTATCAAGATTAAATCCAGCCGTATGTTGCTTGCTCACGGTTTCTTGCGCAAGGTATTCGAAATCTTCGAGAGCTATCAGACTTCTATCGATATGATTTGTACTTCTGAGGTAGGAGTATCTGTATCTGTTGATAATACGAAGCATCTCAACGAGATTCTGGACGACCTGAAGAAGTACGGAACCGTTACGGTGGATAAGGATATGTGTATTGTCTGCGTGGTAGGTGATTTGGAATGGGAGAATGTCGGTTTCGAAGCGAAGGCACTGGATGCCATGCGCGACATACCGGTACGAATGATCTCATTCGGTGGTAGTAACTACAATATTTCTTTCCTCATCCGTGAGTGCGACAAGAATAAGGCATTGCAGTCGCTTAGTGATGCACTGTTCAACGAAGAATAAGAGAAATAAGGAAGTACAGATATAATATGATATGGAACGCAAACTACACAAATTGCACAACTCGCTGATAAAGGCTCTTGTGTAATTCGCGTAATTTGCGTTCTTTTCTTTATAAACAAAGTTTTGAAGTATGAAAGGAACATTTCCCATAGATAAATTCCGTGAGCTGCGTACCCCTTTTTATTATTATGATACGAAGGTGTTGCGCGACACTCTTTCCTGCGTGCGTGCAGAAGCCGCTAAATATGGCAATTTTGAGGTGCATTATGCTGTGAAAGCAAATGCTAATCCGAAGGTGCTTACCATTATCCGTGAGAATGGACTGGGTGCCGATTGTGTGAGTGGGGGAGAAGTGCGTGCTGCCATCAAGGCTGGTTTTCCTACAAATAAGATTGTTTTTGCCGGAGTGGGCAAGTCTGATTGGGAAATAAACCTGAGCTTGGACTACAATATTTTCTGTTTTAATGTAGAGTCTATTCCCGAGTTGGAGATTATCAATGAACTGGCTGCAGCTAAAGGTAAAGTGGCTAATGTCGCTTTCCGCATCAATCCGAATGTAGGAGCTCATACTCATGCCAATATCACTACCGGACTGGCGGAAAACAAGTTTGGCATTAGTATGCAAGACATGGATCATGTGATAGAAGTGGCTTTGGAGATGAAGAATGTGAAGTTCATCGGATTGCACTTCCACATTGGTTCGCAGATATTGGATATGGGTGATTTTGTTGCCCTGTGCAATCGTGTGAATGAGTTGCAAGACAAACTGGAAGCACATCGCATCCGTATCGAGCATATCAATGTAGGTGGTGGACTGGGGATTGATTATAAGCATCCCAACCGTCAGGCAATACCTGATTTCAAAGATTATTTCTCTACTTATGCCGAACATCTGAAACTACGCTCTTATCAAACACTCCATTTTGAACTGGGGCGTGCCATAACGGGGCAGTGCGGTTCACTTATCTCGCAGGTGCTTTATGTAAAACAGGGAGCCAATAAGAAATTTGCCATCCTTGATGCCGGTATGACGGATTTGATTCGTCCTGCGTTGTATCAGGCTTACCATAAGATAGAGAATATTACTTCCGAAGATGCAGTTGAGGCGTATGATGTGGTAGGGCCTATCTGTGAATCGTCGGATGTATTTGGGAAGGCGATAGACTTGAATAAGGTGAAGCGTGGAGATCTGATTGCATTACGTTCTGCAGGTGCTTATGGTGAGATAATGGCTTCGAGCTATAACTGTCGTGAGTTGCCGCAAGGGTATACTTCGGACGAACTGGTATAGAAATATCCATGCAAAAAAAAGCTATTTGTGCCATAAGTTAGATAAATCTCTTTATCTTTGTTGAAACATTGCACAAACAGATGGGAAAATTTATCAATCCGTTCACCGATTACGGATTTAAGAAAATATTCGGCCAAGAGATTTCTAAGGACTTATTAATAGACTTCTTAAATGATTTGCTGAAGGGTGAACGGGTGATAACGGATCTCACATTCTTGAACAATGAGCAACTTCCGAAGTATGACGAAGGGCGAGGTCTTATTTATGATATCTATTGCTGTACGGATACCGGCGAGAAGATTATTGTGGAGATGCAGAATAAGTCGCAGTTGCATTTTAAGGAACGTGCACTCTATTACCTTTCCAATGCGATAGTACAGCAGAGTGAAAAAGGTAATGAATGGAAGTTCAATATAAAGGTGTATATGGAGTTTTTTTTATGAACTTTCTATTTGACCACTGTGTTAAATTAAGGACTGATGTAATTCTTGCCGACCGTGATACGGGAGAACTGTTTTCCGATAGGATGCGTCAGGTTTTTATTGCCCTGCCGCTCTTCAACAAAGAAGAGGATGCGTGTGAGAATGATTTTGAACGTTGGATATATACATTAAAAAATATGGAGACACTGAAACGAATGCCATTTAAGGCCCGCAAGGCAGTCTTCGAAAAATTGGAAGAAGTTGCCGATGTGGCTTCTCTTAGTAAAGAGGAGCGGAGACGCTATGAAAATAGTGTAAATGTGTATCGCACTAATTTGTGCGTGTTGGATGCAGCGAAAGAGGAAGGTCGTGAAGAAGGTGCTAAAGAAAAGAGTCTGTCTATAGCTCGCTCTTTGAAGGAACTCAATACTCCCATTGATGTAATTATGAAATCTACTGGCCTTTCCGAAGAAGAGATCGCTGCATTATAAACTACATTTTCGTAAAAAGTACTCATGTTTTGCAAGTTAAGCCTGAAAGGCTGTCATTGTATAGCGTAGAGCATCGCCCTACGTATCGGTTTTCTTTTCTCTTAAGCCCTGAAAGGGTGCAATACTCGGTTACGCCCTTTCAGGACTCATATACAGGTTATGTGTTTACGTAGGGCGATGCCCTACGCTATAAAATAAAAGGCTTTCAGCCTACATGCGAAATTTGAATATAAGCAGATACATTAAGCGTGCACCTTTGTTATAAGGGTTGCACGCTTTTTCTTCCTTCTTTCCTCGCTTTCCTTTTACTTTCTTTAACCCGTTGGCAGAATTAATTCATCCCGGGAAAGGAATGAATAAGACTCACCACAGATTACACAGATTCACACAGATTTATTAATCTAATAATCAGTAAAATAGAATCTGTGTCAATCTGTGTAATCTGTGGTGAATTAATTCATAACCCTACAGAAAGAAATTAATTCCGCCAACGGGTTTCTTTACTTTGTATTCATAAACATTACGCCTTTGAATCCTGTTCTCAGGACTCATTTTGTAGTGTACAACTTTAAAGGATAAGAGTTATGAATACAGAAAGAATTAAGAAAGTTACAGAAAAGATTAAGAAAGATACAGAAAGGATTGAGAAAGATGAAGGGAGGATGAATCTGTCGCTGTATATGGCAGAGGTTATTGAAGAGTTGAAGGATGACAGGAAGCACCCGGCGGTACATACATATACCAGTACATTGCATTCCTTTGCGGCATTTTCCGGCGACGCCATGCCGATGAATGAAGTATTTACTCCCGGGCGGCTGAAAGAGTATGAGGATTGGCTGTTGCAAAGGCGGCTGAGCTGGAATACTATTTCTACCTATATGCGCACCTTGCAGGCTGTGTACAACCGGCTGTCTCCACCCGGCACACCTGAGCATAACCCGAGGCTCTTTGATGATGTGTATACCAAGGTGAAGTCACAGATCAAACGGGCACTGACGGAAGAACAGATGGGCAGATTGATGCACGCAGACCTTGACGTGCTCTCTGAGGAGCTGCAACGCGTGCAGGCCTATTTCCTGCTGATGTTCCTGTTTCGCGGAATGCCGTTCATCGACCTTGCACATTTGCGCAAGCGGGACGTGAAAGATGGCAAAATAGCGTATCGCCGCCACAAGACGGGCAAACAGATCACGTTGCGTATCCCCCGGGAAGCACTGCCCTTACTGAAAGAGTTTAAGGACAAAGATGAGACTTCCCTCTACCTCTTCCCGATATTGAATACTGCACCGGAAGGAGATGATGCCTTGTATGGATGCTATCAGAAAGCTCTGCGGAATTTTAATAAAATGTTGGGAGTATTGGCTAAACGATTATTACCCGGCATCAAAATCAGCTCATATACCGCAAGACATACATGGGCTACATTGGCCTATCATATAGGAATGCCCATCGGAATCATTTGCCAGGCACTGGGGCACTCTTCGATACGTGTGACGGAAACTTATCTGAAGCCCTTCGAAAATGAGAAAGTGGAT
>OCHJ01002476.1_pt1 | contig 9961 bp, 7 predicted proteins | sample 1538381 | NCBI WGS metagenome assembly OCHJ01 (sample SAMN04571688, study PRJEB22368) | human gut metagenome | biome: human gut; material: stool | host: Homo sapiens | place: Luxembourg | collected 2012-06-29 | reverse complement strand
TGGGATTTAGTGGTGCTTGATGAAATCAACTACGCCATTCACTTCGGCATGCTGGAAACGGAAGAGGTGGCAGGGCTGATCCAAGAAAGGCCGCCAAGGCTCAATATGATTCTCACCGGCCGCTATGCGCCGAAAGAACTCATCGATCTGGCTGACACGGTGACGGAAATGACCCTGGTGAAGCATGCTTTCCAAAAGGGCATCCGCGCCAGGAAGGGAATCGAGTTCTGAGAAGATGATAGTCTGTTAAACTGGCAGACATCAGGTTGACAGACTATCAGACATCCGACGTCAGACCATCAGACTGCCAGACATCAGCTGTTCCGCTTCCCGCCATCTTCCTTCGCTATCTCCCTGGCTGACAGTTAAACCAGGAAGGCATCCCTTTGGCGCGTTCTGCCGCCCTGCAGGCAGGGGCACCATCGATAGAGGGCAAGCTCTCCGAACGGGGCCTTGAACGCCCCAATTTTTAACAATGTTCTTTACATAAATGGGCGGGCATGATAAAATTTTCTAAGTTGTAGATATATGGATTACTCAGTAAATGAGGGATGTAAATGGCACTTTATGTTAAGAAATTCGGTGGAAGTTCGGTGGCTACACCGGAAAAAATGCTGAATATTGCAAACCGCGTTCTTCGCGATCGGAAGCCGGGGGATAAGATCGTGATCGTGGTATCCGCCATGGGGGACACCACAGATGATCTTCTGGATCTGGCATCCCAGGTTTCTTCTGTCAATCACGGCAGAGAAATGGATATGCTCCTGGCTACGGGAGAGCAGATGTCCATTGCGCTGATGGCAATGACATTCAAAAAGCTGGGCGTTCCGGCGATTTCCCTGACCGGCCCCCAGGCAGGCATTATAGCCGGCGGCGCTTATGGAAAGGCTACGATTGATGATGTGAAACCGGACCGGGTGCTTCGGGAACTGGAAGAGGGCAAAATCGTGATTGTGGCCGGTTTCCAGGGTCTGATGCCCAATGGCGATGTGGCTACCCTTGGCCGCGGCGGCTCTGATGCTACGGCAGTGGCGCTGGCGGGAGCCATGCATGCGGATATGTGCGAAATCTTTACTGATGTGGATGGCATTTATTCTGCTGATCCCCGTCATGTGAAGGGCTGCGTCAAGATGAAGGAAATCACTAATACGGAAATGCTTGAAATGGCAAGGCTGGGGGCCGGCGTCATGCAGCCTCGCAGTGTGGAGCTGGGCATGAAGTATCATATTCCGATTCATGTACGGTCTACATTTACCGATGAAGAAGGCACCATTATCCGGGAGGTATGCACAATGGATGGAAAGAATGAATCAGTAAGAGGCGTGGCGCAGGATGCCCATGCTGCAAGGATTGCCGTGCTGGGACTTAGAAATATTCCCGGCGTAGCGTACATGGTATTCTCCGCGCTGGCTGAAGACAATATCACCGTTGATATGATTGTGCAGAGCGTAAGAAATTCCAATGATGATAAAACAGACATTATCTTCACTATCGAAGATACGGATCTGCCTGATGCTAAACGGGTTCTGGAGCAGATGCGGGATGAAGGAAAGCTGGAAGAGGTCATTTATGATGATGACACGGCTAAGGTTTCTGTGGTTGGTGCCGGCATGCTCGGCACTCCCGGCGTAGCAGCCCGCATGTTTGGCGCCCTGGGAAGGGCCGGTGTGAATATTGATATTGTGAGCACCTCTGAAATCAGTATTTCCTGTCTTATTTTAAGAAAAGATCTGGATAAGGCAGTGCAGGCGATTCATGATGAATTTTTCCCTGCTGCCAAAGCTGAATAATCTGCATTTTATAACAGAAAAAGCACAGGTATGCGCCTGCGCTTTTTCGTACGTTCTGGAGGTTTTATATGAAATGGAAAATGGGAGATATGGTTCACGGATTTCGCGTGAACTCCATGTCTCATATTGAAGAAGTCAATTCCGATGCGTACCTGATGGAGCACGTCAAGAGCGGCGCCCGTCTCATGTATCTGGACAACGATGATGATAACAAAGTATTTTATATCTGTTTCCGCACCACACCGGATAATTCCAAGGGCACACCCCATATCATGGAACATTCCCTCTGCGGTTCCCGGAAATATCCGCTGAAGGAGCCTTTCGTGGAACTGGCCAAAGGGTCCCTCAACACATTCCTCAATGCCATTACCTGGCCCGATAAGACCATGTATCCCATTGCCAGCAGAAATGATGTGGATTTCCACAATCTCATGGATGTGTACCTGGATGCGGTTTTCTATCCCAACTGCCTGAAAAATCCGCAGATTCTCATGCAGGAAGGCTGGCATTACGAGCTGGAAAACAAAGATGCGCCTCTGACCTACAATGGAGTGGTATACAACGAAATGAAGGGGGCTCTTTCCTCTCCGGAAGCCATTATGGAAGACCGGGCCATGGAAAAGCTTTTCCCCGACACCACCTACGGCGTGGAATCCGGCGGGGACCCGGAAGTGATTCCTACCCTTTCTTTCCGTGAATTTACAGAATTCCACCGCCGTTTTTATCATCCATCCAACAGCTATATTTACCTCTACGGCGATATGGATATTGAAAAGACGCTGGACTATCTGGACAGGGAATACCTGTCTGCTTTCGATAAAAGAAATGTGGATTCCATGGTTAAAACCCAGGCTCCCTTCAGTAAAAGGGTATCTCTCACCGCTCCCTACGGCATTGCGGAAAATGAAAGTACCGAAGGCAAGGCCATCCATGCGCTCTACACCGCTTTCAACGACCATATGACCACCATGGACTCTCTGGCTTTCCGTATTCTTAACTATGTACTCATCGATATGGACGGCGCTCCTCTGAAGCAGGCGGTACTGGATGCAGGCCTTGGCAGCGATCTGTCCGGTTCCTACGGTGACAGCTACAAGCAGCCTGTATGGATTGTGGAAGCCACCGGCTCGGAAGTGGATAAGCAGTCCGCTTTTGCAGATGTAGTGGACAGTACCCTTCGTTCCATTGCCCTCAAAGGGATTGACAAAGACATGCTGGAAGCCGCACTGAACCGCACTGAATTTACAGCTCGTGAAAATGACTACCAGGGAAGGCCAAAGGGACTTTTCTACGGCGTCCGTGCCATGGATATGTGGCTTTACGACAGGAATCCCATGGATGCGCTGCGCTACATTGATGATATGAACACCCTGCGGAAGAACCTGAAAACCAACTATTTTGAAAACCTGCTGCTCCGCTATGTGATTAAGAATCCCCACCAGGTTCTCATTACCATGAAGCCGGAAAAGGGACTCACGGAAAAGGCGAACCAGGAAACGGCGGAAAAACTGGCATCCTTCAAGAGCAGCCTTTCCGACGAACAGCTGGAAAAAATCATGGCCTCCACCAAAGCCCTGAAGGAAAGACAGGCCTCCGGCGAAACAGAAGAAGCATTGAAAACCATTCCTCTCCTTTCCAGAAAAGACCTGAAACGGCCCATAGAAGAAGAGGTGCTGGAAAAAGAAAGCGTATCCGGCGTAGACCATTTCCATTTTCAGGTTCATACGAACGGCATAACCTACCTGAATCTTTATTTCACCCTGGGAAATCTGAAGGAAGCGGATATTCCCTATGCCATACTCCTTTCTTCCCTGCTTAGAAGCCTTTCCACCACAAAGCACAGCTACACCGAACTGGCCCGCCTGTCCAATGCCTATACCGGCGGCATGAGCTTTGCCCTGAACGGCTACGGGAAGGTGAATGATACATCTTCCTATCTGCCGGCTCTTACCATCCGGGCCAAAGCCCTGACGTCCAAGACGGACAAGCTCATGGACCTTTTGGGAGAAGTCATCAATCACACCCTCTTTACCGATGCCAAGCGGCTGAAAGAACTGGTTCTTCAGGAAAAATCGGAATGGGATATGAGCGCTTTCTCCAGAGGCCATACCCTGGTCATGACAAGACTGACCTCCTATTTTTCCAAGGGAGGGGAATTCGCCGAACAGTCCGGCCTTTCCTACTACTATTTCCTGGCAGACCTGGTGAAGCATTTTGATGAGAACAGGGAAGGACTGCAGGAAAAACTGGCTGCTGTTTCCGGAAAGATTTTCACAAGAAGTGGTCTTTTCTTTGAAACTATAGGGGAAGAAGAGGAAAAGAAGGCAGTCCTTGAAAACCTTCCGCTTCTGCTTGATGATATGGAAGCAGGGGTGAAAACAGCGCCCCATGTTTACAGTTTCCCGCCGGAAAGCAGAAACGAAGCGTTCCTCACTTCCGGCAAAGTACAGTACGTAGCCAAAGGCGGCAATTTCAAGAGCCACGGCTTCGCCTATACCGGTGCGCTCAGGGTGATGGAAACGATTCTCCGCTATGAATATCTGTGGAAGAAAGTCCGTGTTCTGGGAGGCGCCTATGGCGCTTTCACCCAGTTCCTCCGGGATGGCACGGCTATTCTCTGCTCTTACCGGGACCCGAACCTGGCGCAGACCATCAGGGCCTACGAAGAACTGCCGGCATATCTGGAAAATCTGACTCTGTCTGACCGTGAAATGACCAAGTACGTCATCGGTACCATGGCAGCCGATGAAATTCAGCTGACTCCTTCCATGAAAGGCGAGAGGGCCATGGTCCATTACCTTTCCGGCAATACCAGGGAATCCCGCATGAAGATTCGTGATGAAATCATTAACTGCCAGGTGGAGGATATCCGCAGACTGGCTCCTCTGGTAGACAGTGTCATGAAAGATCCCTATATCTGCGTCATGGGCAGCGAAGATAAGATTCAGAAAGATAAGGACCTCTTCGACAAGGTGAGGTCCCTGCCGGACTGATGGATATCCGTAGCCGTTTCGCTCCCAGTCCCACCGGCCGCATGCATCTGGGCAATCTCTGGATTGCTTTCCTCAACTGGCTCTGGACAAGACAGCGGGGAGGGAAAATCATTCTCCGCATGGAAGATATTGACCGGGACCGCTGCCGTAAGGAGTATGAAGAGGGCATACTGGAAGACCTTTCCTGGATGGGCCTTGACTTTGACGAGGGCCCGGAAGGGATATACTCCTATGGACCGGCGGTACAGAGCCGGCGCTATGATATTTATGACTCTATCCTTTCTGCCATGGAAAAGAAGGGCCATATCTATCCCTGTTACTGCAGCCGGAGCCGCATTCATCAGGTCCTCTCCGCACCCCATGAAGGAGAAGCACGTCCCGTGTATGATGGACACTGCCGGAACCTGACCCCCGAAGAGAGAGAGTCCATGACCAAAAATCCCTGTTGGAGAGTGCGCATGGAAGAAAGCACCATTTCTTTCACCGATCTATTCTGTGGAACCATCACCAGGACGCTGAAGGCCGGCGCCGATGATTTCGTGGTGCGGCGGGCCGACGGCCTGGTAGCCTACCAGCTGGCAGTCTCCATCGATGATGGAGAAATGGGGATTACCCATGTTTTCAGAGGAAACGATCTTCTGGATTCCACGCCTGGTCAGGCCTGGCTGATCCAGAAGCTGGGATATCAGGTGCCCGCGTATGGTCACCTGCCCCTTCTGGTAGATACCCGGGGCATCCGCCTGTCCAAAAGGCAAAAGGGCATCACCGTGAGGGAACTGAGAAACCGGGGCTTAAGGCCGGAAGACCTGACCGGTCTTCTTCTCCATCTGGCAGGAGGACTTCCGGAACTGAGGCCGGTGTCCCTTGAGGAAGCGCTGGAAGATTTTCCTTTTGAAAAACTGACCGCTTTACAAAAGAAACACATTGTGCTCCCGGTGTCATAAAATAAAAAAGGCTGTGAAGAAAATGATTTACATTTCTTCACAGCCTTTTTTATGGCTTCTCTTTGACCGTAAGCTGCCCGCCGTTCTGGTCATCTTGAACGGGGACGCCGGTATGGGCGGTAAGGACTTGGAGCTCTATTGAAACGCCGAGCCTGAAAATTTCATGCTCCCATGCTTCCTTGCCTCTGGGGACGTGAGATTTCTCCATTCCGCTGCGATGCGGTCAAAATGACGGGGCGGAGTCATTTGTATTTCCGCCACCAATATTCTCTGCTTCAGGCATCTTTTTTATTTCTCCACTCATCTCCACCGGGTGGGGATTTTTTTATGGAGTGGGGGATAGCTGCTGGCGGGAATGGGAGAATTTCAGAGCATGCCTTGGATGGAGCATCCTGTATTTTATCAGTAAATATCGAGTTTTTTTAAGCTTATTCATTTTCGCCTTTCCGATACCAAACAAACTTTTTTCGTTGTAAGCAAGTGGGGGTATGTGGTAGAATGTGGGTAAATGTGGAGGAGGTGGAAGAAATATGTTCATGAATGAGTATTCTCATACTATTGACAGCAAAGGACGTATGATTCTTCCAGCCAAATTCAGGGAGGAACTGGGAAACAGCTTTGTGCTGGCACCGGGTCTTGATACCTGTCTCTGCATTTATCCCAGGGAAAGATGGGATGCTCTTATTGCCAGGCTGCAGAAGCTTCCTTTTACCAATCACAAGGTAAGAAAGATTATGCGCCATCTCATCGGACGGGGAACTGAAATGGAATGTGATAAGCAGGGGAGAATTTTGATTCCCCAGCATCTCCGCACCTTTGCTCAGCTGAAAAAGGACGCCGTCATTGTAGGAACTGGTTCCATTATTGAAATCTGGGATCCGGTGCTTCTTGATGCGGATGAAAACGGAGAAGAATCGATGGCAGATATAGCCGATTCTCTGGATCTGCCGTTAAATTTTGACTTATAAGGGGAGGGTTTCATGGAATTCCATCATACCACCGTACTTCTTCATGAGATGATTGATTCTGTGCTCACCAATCCTCATGGTGTTTATGTAGACTGCACCCTGGGCGGCGGCGGTCATTCTATGGCCTTGTCGGAAAGGCTGGAAGAAGATGCTCTTGTGATTGGGGTGGACCAGGATCAGGAGGCTATAGATGCGGCTTCCGAAAGGCTCAAAGGCACTGGATGCCGCCATCTTTTTGTGCGTGACAATTTTTCTCATATTTCTTCTATTCTCGATTCTCTGGATATAGAGAAGGTGGATGGATTTATTTTCGACCTGGGTGTTTCTTCTCATCAGCTGGATGATGGGGAGCGGGGATTTTCCTATATGAACAATGGGAAGCTGGACATGCGTATGGACCAGCGCAATCCTTTGACTGCCTATGAAATTGTAAATACCTATGATGAAGATGATCTGACCCGCATCATTCGGGAATATGGGGAAGAGCGGTGGGCCAGGAGGATTGCTCAATTCATCGTGAATTTCAGAAATGAAAAGCCCATTGAAACTACAGACGATTTGGTCCGTGTGATTAAGGCGGCCATTCCCGCTCATGCCAGAAGAAACGGACCTCATCCGGCGAAGCGTACATTCCAGGCTATCCGCATAGAGGTGAATAATGAGCTTGGCATCTTGAAGGACACCATGGAAGCCTGCGTGGGCCACCTGAAAGTGGGGGGACGGCTGGGGGTAATTACCTTCCAGTCCCTGGAAGACCGGATTATTAAAAATACGTTTCGGGAAATGGAAAGAGACTGCATATGCCCGCCGGATCTGCCGGTGTGTGTATGCCATCACCACAGGACGGTGAAGAGTCTGGGAAAGGCCATCAAACCGTCAGACCGGGAAGTGGAGGAAAATCCGCGGGCCCGGAGTGCGGTGCTCAGGGTGGTTGAAAAAGTATAGAAAATAGTTTCCGCTGATTTGGATTTTATGATTAAGGAAGCGCTGATTCCATAAGGTTATTTGAAATTATGGGTCTTTAAAGGATGCTTCCTGCATGGGGAGAGATGTTTTATGATATCGCAGAATGTACAAATGATGGATTATATGGCTTCCATGCCTCAGGACATTGCTGTTCCCCGGCAAAGGGAGAGGGAAGAATCTTCATCTAGCAGTTTATTTCATAATGTCATTCTGGGGATTATCATGATTCTGATGCCCTTCCTGGCAAGCACCATTTTAAATGGCGTCAATGTGCAGGCGGAATATCATATGCAGCAGGTACGGGCGGAAGTAATGAATCTGGAAAAAGAAAATTCAGTGCTGAAACTGGAGGTATCAAGGCTTAATGCGCCGGTACGCATACAGAAACTGGCAGAAACAAAGCTGGGCATGCGCCTTCCCGTGCGTAATGTGTATGGCGGTGTGGAAGCACAAAAGGCCGGCGCGGCAGCGAAAACAGTTTCTGCTCCGGCAAAGAAGGCAGTTCGGTAGCTGCTAAGAGACCTACTGATTCATTTTGTCATGGAATCGGCGCAGGCTGCTCTGAAAGCGCCGGCTGCGTAAAAAGTGAATTAGAATTATAAAATTAGCGGCCTTTTTTTAAGGCCGCTATTGTGCTTCAAGGGGATTTAAGCTATCATAAATAATGACGCTTAATTGAAAATTATGCAGAGGTGATTCATTTTGAAAACATTATCAGAATTGATTCGTATGACCCCGGTGGAGAAAGTGCTGGGCTCTGCGGATGTTGAAATTAAAGATGTAACAGCTGATTCCCGCAAGGTGGTGGAAGGCGGTTTATTTATCTGCCTTTCCGGTGCCCATGTGGATGGACATGACTTTGTCAAGGCAGCTGTAGAAAAGGGTGCTGCTGCCATTGTGGCTTCCCGGGATATAGATGTGCCGTCTTCCGTGGCTGTGGTATATGTCAAAGATACAAGGAAGGCTATGGAAGATATGGTCCCCTTTTTCTTCGATTATCCCACAAGGAAAATGCGCATGATCGCCCTGACCGGTACCAACGGGAAGACAACCACCACCCATGTGGCAGCTCATATTCTTCACCATGCCGGCCATAAGACAGGTGTCATCGGTACCATTCATGCCCTCATCGGTGATAAGGAAATCCCAACCCACAATACGACGCCTGATGTGATCGATCTGGACCGCATTCTGGCCCGCATGGCGGAGGAAAAGGTGGAGTACGTGTGCATGGAAGTTTCTTCCCATTCCCTGGTCCTTGGCCGTGTGGCAGGCTGTGAATTCGACGATGCCGTATTTACCAACCTTACGGAAGACCATTTGGATTTCCATAAGACCATGGATAATTATGCAAAGGCCAAGGCTATCCTTTTCCATATGGTATCAGCTAAAGGACAGACAAAGAAAGGCAAGTCTGCCTGGGTCAATATGGACGATCCCTATGCCCACGTAATGGAAGAAGGGGTGGATGATAGAAATATCTGCGCTCTTCATACCTACAGCATGATCCATCCTGAAGCAGATCTTTACGCCCATGACATTCATTTCACCGGGAAATCATCTTCCTTTAAAGTGACCTATGAGGGAAAGGATTATGATTTTGAAACCAGACTGGCCGGACGTTTTAACGTTTACAATACTCTTGGCGCAGTAGGCGCCTGCCTCTCTGAAGGAGTTCCCATGGAGACCATTGTGGAGGGGATGAGGGACTTCAAGAGCGTTCCCGGCCGTTTTGAGCTGATTGATGAAGGACAGCCTTTTACGGTGGTGGTGGACTATGCCCATACACCGGACGGACTGGAAAAAATTCTGACCACTGCAGAGGAAATTACAAAAGGGCGAATTATTGTCGTCTTCGGCTGTGGCGGCGACAGGGACAGGATGAAGCGCCCCATTATGGGCCGCATTGCTGCCAGGAATGCCGATATTGCCCTGGTAACCAGTGACAATCCGCGCACCGAGGACCCCGCTTCCATTGTGAAGGAAGTGGCTGCCGGCGTGGAGGAAGTGAAGAAGGAAAAGCCCTCCCTTTCCTATGAAGTCATTGTGGACCGCAGGAGCGCCATCTGCCGGGCCATTGAACTGGCCAAGCCGGGAGACATTGTGCTGATTGCCGGTAAAGGACATGAAAATTACCAGATTTTAAAGGATAAAACCATTCATTTTGATGACAGGGAAGAAGCCAGAAAGGCACTGAAACTGAAGGAGAAATAAAATGGCATCATTTACACTGGAGGAAATCGAAAAGGCCACAGGTGCATCTCTTCTGCAGAAGGGAGAGGACGCCTTTGTGGAGGGGG
>OCHJ01002471.1_pt1 | contig 9983 bp, 9 predicted proteins | sample 1538381 | NCBI WGS metagenome assembly OCHJ01 (sample SAMN04571688, study PRJEB22368) | human gut metagenome | biome: human gut; material: stool | host: Homo sapiens | place: Luxembourg | collected 2012-06-29 | reverse complement strand
GCCGTCCGCAAAACAGGAACAGCGTGTTGGTAAACGGATCCAGTTCAAACTGCTGTTGGACGAGCCGCGCCAGACCATCTATGCCTTTACGCAGATCCGTGTAGCCGCAGGCAATATAGACTTGATCTGCACCAGTGAAGTCGTTCAACATAGGCGCAGAAGCTCCACCAGCATTTTCAGCGGCTCCGCGTCACAACCGGGGTAAATGTCCAGACTGGCACTGCCGATACGCAGTGTGGCGCAACGTTCCGAAACGTTGCGAGACATTTTCTTCGGTTCCGGCATCTCCGCAAAGGTCACAGCCGGCACAGCGGAGCACGGTGCTTGGTCGGCAGCAGTTAACAGCTCCCGTTCCCAGCGGTAATAGGTGGATGCGTTGATTCCTTCTTGTCTGCACCACGCCCGTACTGACAGGCCACTGCTGCGGCAATTCTGTATCCGCGCCGACCACTCCTGCAGCTTCGCTCGGTGTTTCAACTCTGCGCTTGTCATCCTAACACCCCCACAATACAATAGTAGCGGAACGTTTCACAACGTTCCGCTACTATTGTATTGTGCCTGTCCATGCGCAGGGTGGTTTGACGGTTACAATTTAGGGGTGAGGTTCCCCTTAAAAAGCACAGACTATCTCTTGCCGCATAAAAAGCGGCCAGCAGTTTACTCTGCTGGCCGGGAAAACTTTATATTTTTCACTGTCCTCTTGACGGGTAGCAGTTCAAACTGAACCGCTGCGTTTATTATGGTATTCAGAAATTGCGCTGGATGAAGCGCCGCAGCATCGCCGCGACCTGCGCGCGGGTGGCGCTGCCGGTGGGCTCCAGCTTATCGCCGGTCCCCTGCATCAGCCCCTCGCCGACGGCCCAGTTGAGCGCCGAGACAGCGTAGGCGCTGATGGCGGCCTGATCCTGAAAGCTGGAGAGGTTTTCGCGCAGTGTCACGGCATCCATGCCGCGATAGGCCGCGAAGCGGAATAAGATGGCCGCCAGCTGCTCACGCGTAATCGCCCGGTCAGGTGCGAAGGTGGACGCGTCGAAGCCTGTGACAATACCGTTTTCGGAGGCCCATGCAATCGCCTGCTCATAGTAACTGCCGCGGCGCACATCAGCAAACGGGCAGCCATGCTTGGCCGCGGGCTCGTTTTCCATGCGCCAGAGGATGGTGACGATCATGCCGCGTGTGGTGGACAGATTCGGGCCAAACGCCGTGGCCGTTAGGCCGGTCATCAGCCCCGTGTCATAGACATACGCAACATCGTCATAGTACCAGCTGCCGGACGGAACATCTGCAAACGGCAGGCCGCTGCCGCTGAAGCGGACATAAACGTTTGCCGTACCGCTCGGCATGGTGAAGGAATACGTGCCGTCGCGGTTTTCGGTGAGTTTGAGGCGCTCGCCGTCCTCGTCCGTGACCGTGATGCGCTGCACAGTGGCGTTCCGGCCGGGCGTCACGGTGATCGTGACCTTGTTGCCCGCACTGGCATAGGACTTGTCGACCTTGGCGACGCCGTCGCCGCTGTTCGAAATCTTCACAGGGAAGCTGGGCTTGGCGGGCTCGCCGCCGGACGAGCGCTGCTGCACCTTCACGGTTGCGATGTCCGTCTTCGGCGCAATCGTCTGGCTTTCGTCATAGACAGCGATAAAGGTATAGGTCTGTGTCTTGTTGGGAAGCGTGGCCGAATACGTGCCATCGCCGTTGTCCGTCAGGGTGACGGCGTTGCCGGCCTCGTCCGTGCCGGAAACCGTCACCACAGCGCCATCCGGCAGATTGCCGCGTTCAAGCGTCAGCGTGACCTTGCCGCCGCCCGAGAGTGTGTCGTGGTCGGCAGTCAAAATGAACGTCGGCGCGGTGCGGTTCTTTGCCACAAGGTTGATGGCCAGTGTAACCGGCTCATAGTTCTGCGAGGTATACTGGACGGTGATGGTGCCAACCTTTCCCTCTTTTGTCGTCTCGTTTTTGAGAATCGGAATCGAGACGCCCTGCTTGCCGCCTACCATTTTCAGCGTTGCGCCGGAGCTATAGTACCCGTCGGCCGAGACGACCGGCGTGCCATAGGCCGCCGCGTCATTGCCGAAGCGCAGCCCCTCTGCCAGCGCCGGCAGCGCCGGGAGCGCAGCCTCGTAGGTAGCGGCCCAGCCGTTGTAGATCGTGAGTGTCACGGGCGCGGGGTCTGTCAGCTTGTCCTGCTTGACGGTGATTTCGGCCGTTCCGGAAGCTTCCGCGTAGGTGTAATTGTCCGGGGTAAACTTCCAGCCAAGCTCTGTGTAGGTACCGACATCCAGAATGGCATCCGGCGTCTGCCAGGCGAAGGTTCCTTGAATCGTCGGATCTGTCGTGCCCGAAAGTGCGATGGTGTTCAGCCGCTCGCCGTAGGTGAGCTCGGATTTGCTCGGTGTGGCGATAGCTGTGACCGCAGTACGCTCAACAAGCTTCAAGCAAATTTCAATCGAAACATTTGCGTAATTCTGGCTGTTGACAGGAATCGTGATTCTGCCGAGCGAAGTCTCTGAAGCCCAACGGATCGCGCTCACGGACAGCTTCAGCGTATGTCCCTCCAGGACAGGCGTCCCGATTCCGTTCTGCAAACTATGAGGCTCAGGCATGCCATAGCTCATCGTGCCAAGGTCATCTTTGATCGCAGTCAGATACGAATCCAAATCAAATTCATACGTATTTGCAGCAGAGTTATAGATGTTCTCATCCTTAGAAATTAGTTTGGGTGTTGTATCCTGCTTAATCGTGCCGGTTGTCTCGAACGTTTCCTCCATGATCGGCTGCTTGTTCGCGTCATAGCCGAAGCAGTAGTTGTGGTTCGTCAGCGTGACCGTGACGGTTACGTTTTTGTTCTCTCTGGCGTTCTTGTCTGCAAACACAGCCGAGAGCGTGTACGCGCTTGCGGGAACAGTCAGATTGCCAAGGGTAAGGCTGCTGCCGTCCTCAATCTTTGCGCTTGTCGTACCGTCGTAGGCGCGCGTCTGAATGGTGGCCGAAAGGACCGCGTCGGACAGATCAATCCGCTGAACGGTCAGCTGCACGGTGTTCGACGAAAGCGTATAGCCGTCTCGGGTGACATCGCAGCGGTACTCATAGCTGCCGATGTCCTTGGCCACCGTCAACTCGTTTGTCGTATCGTCAGGAATTTCCACGCCATCGCAGAACCACTTATAGGTTGTGCCGCTGCTGCTATTCGGCTCAACTGTTGCCGTGAATTTTACAGACGTGCCGTAAGGAACTGTCGTTTCTCCATCGGGCGAAATCGTCACGGAGCGAAGCGGCAGGATTTTTACCTCCTTGGCCGTATCCGATGCAAAGCTCGCCGCCGTAATGTTGCCCTTTGCCTCCCAGGTTGTCGAAGCCTTAAAGGCATAATAGTCAGGAAGCAGCAGTCCGTAGTTCGTATAGACCGACGAGTCCGTTACGTCGATGGCGTAGTATTTACCGCCGTTGAGCGTGAGCTTGCCTTTGCCTGTAACCTTCAGACGGCCGAACGTGCCGTCACCGATTGAAACCGTACCACCGCTGAATTTGAGCGCAGACGAGCCGGAACAAGTCACCTTGAATCTTCCGCCCGCAATACTGAAATTGCCTTCTTTAACTTCCGTATCTCTGATTATGGTTACATCTTTTAGCAAGTACACGCAAGAACCATCTTTTTCCTCCGCCAGGGCCAACATATCATCGAAATAGCCATACTGCTGCGGGCCGTTCATCCACAAATATGCTTCAGCTTCAGCGCCACACCAGCATTTACCGTTGTTGCTAAAATCGTGTCTATGGCTTTCAATCGTAATGTATTTACCATCGACCGCAGTAAGTTCAGGTAGATTTCTTGCGTCCGGAACATAAACTCCGCCGTTCATAAACACATATGCGTAATTATTATTAAGCTTCCCAAGCGTTGCGCCTTCTGTTTCAATATGTTTGTAATATCCACGGCTCAAGCTTCCCCTGCCTTCACTTTTGAATGTGAGCTTTCCATCAAAATACGCATTCGTACTTCCAACATCCAGCAATGCATGATCATCTACGGTAACATCTCCTTGAAATGTACCGCTGAACACCTTCAACGATCCACCATTGGTAACCTTTGCCTGATCATAGGTTCCTCCGTTGACGGTCACATTTCCACCGATTATAAACAAACTTCCAAAATTAGACTTCTTGTCGCCGGCAATGTTTGCAACACCTCGCACCTCCGCTCCTGTGCTCGGGGAGTATCCATGCACCATAATACTTGGCGCATTTGCGCCTTTATTTTGAATTGTTCCGTCGCGAACGTTCAGATAACCGCCAGCCTCCACTTCAATGACGCCATTAACAGGGTTATATCCGGATGTGTCTCCGATCACCGTTCCGTTTGTAATATCCAGCTTCCATTTGTCCCCTTGAACACGGAACGCCACACCGCTGCTCGTAAGCGTTTTTTCATTCAAATCCATATAGAGTGTTTTCCCGTTGAGATCATCCAGGTACTGATATTCAATCGTTCCAACCTGTGCATTCTGGAACATGGTAAACCAGCAATCTTTGGATTTTAGCATATCCAAGGCTGCTTTCATCGCAAGATCAAAGGTCTCATAGTACTTTCTGTCATTTACGTAGTGAGTCGAAGACACGCTGGCCGCCATCCAAGAGTCGCATCCTTTGCAGTAGCCAGTAGTCTGGTTAACCTCACCGTGCCTATGCATGCAAGTCTTGAATGTCTTTTTAATTGTCTTTACAACCGTAAATTCGTCGGCGGTAATCCACGCCCGAATATAATATTGTTTTTCTCTCGGAGTAAATTCAACTGTAAACGCTTGATTGGCATCGAGCGTAATTCCCTCACGACTAGTTTGGCTGTTCGAACTATCACTCATGAAATAGCTGCAAGTAGGCGTTGTACCAGTTTCGAGATTGCTCAGCGTTACAGAAAGCGTTACCTTTCGGTTTACATAAGCATTTTCCGGACTGATAGTAATGTCAGAAGTTGTGAACGGTGCCTGCTCGACTGTCACATCGTAGATAGCTCCATTGTTAAGCTACCCAAAATTTGCCCAAGCTCCATTAGCATTTTTGTAACCCATGTCAGGGCCTAAAAAGCACGCGACATTCATTCTGGAAACATTATTCATAAGAAGGGCATACTTACTACCTTTTGTGACCGACAATGTAGCCGTTTCACTCTGCAGAGAAAACCTACCGGTATTTTTCGCGTTCGAACTATTATTTTTTACGGTCAGGTTAGCCGTACCGCTGACCCACATAGGACTTCCGGTCTGCGTTAGTGCATGTCCATCCAAATCGAGCGTAAATGTACCCTTTTCAAGTTCATACTTACTGAGGAGGCTTCGATCAGCAAGCAGCTTCACAGTGCAGCCCGAATTTGCCTCTGTCTGCGCTGCACTCAGTGCTTCTTCCAATGTATCATAATAGGTGGCGGAGCTGGACGCGCCAGCGGTAAGCTCCGCCACGAGTGCGGCACCGCACTCGTTACATTTAACTTTGCCGTTAACATTGATTGCCTCTAAATGCGAACACACGCCAAACTGCAACGTTCGTTCAGCCGTGGTTTCTTGATTGTTATAGGTAATCAGGTATTTAACACTATGGCTCTCGCTTGATGCAGCAAAAGTTATAGTAATTACAAGCGTATCATTATCTTCGCCACCAACACCCGCAAAAGTAATGTTATTGTTATCAACTTGCAGTGTACTTTGCTGCGCAGCTTCTATAATGTCATTCCTCAGACTAATGTCTAACAGCTGAATTCGAACAGTTAATGTCACTTCACCACCACTAATCACACCGGGCTTTTCATCAGTGATGAGATTACCATTTTGTGTTGCAGTGAATGAGATAGTAAACGGTATATCCTCTGCCAGCGGCATGAACAGATTCCCTGCCGTCATCAGTTCCGACTGTATTTTCGCCCCTGACTCCGGGGCCGGCGTTTCATTTTCTTTGGCTCTCGGCTCGGGCTGCGGCTCGTTCATAGACGGAGCGGGCCCCTCCGGCGCCTGCACATCCTCTGCCAGTGCCGCCATCGGCAGCATCGACAGGCACAGCGCCAGACAGAGCAGCCAGCTGATCACACGTTTTTTCATAGATGCCTCCTTTTATCCTTTAATCAAACGCCCTTCGGGCGATTCCTACAGATCCTTCGGCACCAGCCACAGCTTCTGCGCCGCGGTTCTATCCTCGCTGCGGCGGTGAAATGTCCCACCAGATCAGGCGGCTTTTCGCGTGCTTGCGCACCGCGTTTGTGCAGTCTGTATGCAAAAAGTGCAAAAGCTTTACTTATCTTGGTGATAATTATAACAGTTTTTTGACTATTGCGTAAATCAGCACAAAATATAAAAATCATGATGCTATTTTGTTGATATTTCCAAATTAGCTGATTATATGCCGCCGGATTTTCAGGCCTTTCCGCAAAAACCGCGCATTTTTTCGAACCCTCATTGCTGGCAGTATCTTATGCTTTAGGCTTTTTCGAGGTGCGCCGGTGCAGAAGACGTATGACAGGTTCCTCTCAAGATAACGCCATATTATAACATTTTCTTTGTGTATTGTGTAGCAACCGGCACCATTCGCAGAAGAATGCATTTCAATGCCTCTCGACGAGCAAACAGTTTCCTGCTATGCTGAAAAAAGAAATATCTCAGGAGAGCGAGTGCGATGAAGAAGATACTCTTTGTGTGCTTGGGCAACATCTGCCACAGCCCGATGGCGGAGTTCGTGATGAAGGACTTGGCAGGCTGTCAGGGGCTGCTGTATAAAACAGAAATAGAATTTTGCTAACTTACAAATGTGTGGTAAGGTGAACGGAATGGATAACGAGCTTCAAACGAACTATACAACAGAGCAAACCTATCATTCAATCCGCCATTCCATTGTGTCTGCACAGCGTAGTTTGTGCACAGCAGTAAACTCCGCAATGGTGACGGCCTATTGGGAAATCGGCGAGCAGATCTACAAAGCCTGCGGAGAAAATGACCGCGCAGGATATGGCAAAAAGCTGCTGCAGCACATCTGACAGCTGAATTTGGAAAGGATTCGACGAGTCAAATTTGCGAAAGATGCGCCAGTTCTACTGCGCATATCCAATTTGAGACACACTGTGTCCCGAATTGAGCTGGTCGCACTACCGACTACTGATGCGCGTTGCCAATGAGAAAGAGAGAGACTTCTATGCGGAAGAATGCGCGAAATCCGCATGGAGCGTCCGGCAGCTTGAACGGCAGATCCACACGATGTACTATCAGCGCATCTTGGCAAGCCAGGATAAATCGCTTGTCGCTGCTGAGATACAAACGACGGAGCCAAAACCGGAATATGAAAAAATCATCAAAGACCCCTATGTAATGGAGTTCCTACAAATCCAACCGGATACGCATGTGTATGAGGGAGAATTGGAGCAGGCATTGATTGACCACCTGCAACACTTCCTGCTGGAGCTGGGACGAGGCTTCTCCTTTGTAGCACGACAGAAGAAGTTTACGCTGGATGGTCAAAACTTTTTCATTGACCTTTTACGCATCAAGATCTTGGCCAGATGCGGATGTATGTCAACTACTATACTCGTGAGTTGATGAACGAAGGGGACACACCGCCGATTGGCATTGTCCTTTGCGCCGATAAAAGTGATGCTGTTGTAAAGTACACTTTACCGGAGGATAATCACCAGATTTTCGCATCCAAATATTTCACCTATCTGCCGACAGAAGAAGAACTGAAGCGAGAATTGCGGCTGGATGAGTTCCAAAAGCTGGACGAGTAATACTCGTGTTGAATTCGGACGGGGGTTCGAATTGCGTCAGCGAAAATTTGAAATAATTCATTCTATGAAAAATGCTGACTACACTGAATTGAAAAAATCTGAAAAATTCACTCCGGCGCTCTATCATGAGAAAGATGGAATCTGGGAAGGAGGCAGTACAAGCCAGTTTTCACCGGTAATGACATTTAAGCTTTGGGAAAAGTTTTCTGATAGTTCTCTGGAGGTATCTGAAAGCATGGAAGTTAATGGAAAGAAAACTTTTGGATATGATGAACCAATTATCTATAAGCGAGTATAATCCAAAAATGAAATATTGCGATAAATTATCGTTTGTAAATCATTTTTCTCAAAAGTGCTAAAATTGCTTGTTTTTCAAGGCGTTTGGATGTTTCTCTGCTCTCAATTTCCCTTGTTTTTTCCCTTGCCGGAAAAGAACAAGGGAAAGTCTTATTGCACCTTGTCCAGCAGTTTCGCGGCATCGCGCTTAGCCTCTCTGCTTGCGTGTGCGTAAATATTCATTGTGGTCGTCACATCCGAATGGCCAAGAAGCTCCTGCACGTCCTTCGGCGCTGCGCCGTAGGACAGCAGATTGCTGGTGAAGGTGTGGCGAAGCTGATGGAAATGAAAACTCTCCATGCCGTCCACTCTTTTCTTTGCTACCTGACACACATTGGAAACCGTTGCCGGAGACTCATACCTGCCATCCTGCCGCACACAGACAAGGCTGATCGCCTGATAACCCTCTGGAGGATGCTCCGAAACCGGCAGGCTGTAAACCTCATAGTAGGTGCGGTTCTTTTCTTCAATGGTCAAGTAGTAATTCTGGCTGTATAGCGGTCCACAGGCAAGGCGGTCAAGCATCTGCGTTTTCTTTGCCTCTTTCAAAATCTCCGCCAGTGTGTTGCAGAAATCCACTGAGCGGATCTTTTTGCGCTTCGTGGTGCCAATCTCCGTCCTGTGCCGCGCCGAGTTGTAGCGGATGCTGCGTCTCACCGTCAGCCGCTGCTCCTTCAAATCAATGTCCTGCCAGGTCAGGCTGCAAGCCTCGCCAATGCGAAGTCCGGTGTAGTATGCGATCTGGATGGGCAGAAGGGCCGGATTTTTCTTTTTAGACAGCATCTCATTCAATTCAAGAAACTGTTTGTAGGAGATCGTCGGGATAATGGGAATATCCTCCTCCGCACCGTCCTCCGAAAACAGGTCGTAGTCCTCCGTCCTCTTGCGGTACACGATGTACTGCATGGGATTGAAGGAGAGGTACTGCTTCGGGAACACCGCGAAGCGGAACGCACCTTGCAGCACAGCGGAGTATTGCCGCATGGAGCCGCTGCTCAGCGCTTTCCTTACCGTGCCGTCCGGCCATTCACCGCCAAGGCTCAGCAGGTCCAGATAACTTTGCAGATGATCCGGTGTGATCTTCTTCAGCTTACGGTCGGCGATGGGGTGCTTCTTGATGCGTCTGGCTGTATCGATGTAGGCGGCCACCGTGCCGTTGCTCAGAGAACCGGGCTTCAGTTCCTCCTCAATCCACTTGTCCAGCAGCCCTGCAAGGGTTAGATTTTCGGATTTTGCTACGAATTGCTTTTCCTCATAATCCGCCATGGCCTTGCGGAGCATGGCTTCCGTTTCGCTCTTGCTCTCAGAACCGGGAAACTCCCTCTGAACGCTGTTGCCGCTGGCATCCTCTACATAGAACCGATAGTACCACTTCTTTCCCTTTTTTCTTACAGAACCTTTTGCCATAGTGCTTCTCCTCTCATAGCGGCAAACGGAGCTGTTATGATGTGTTGTCTGCTATTATAGCAGACCTCACATGAACCGGCAAATAAAAAGCTCCGCACTGTCCTGTCCTTCATCTGACCGCACGGACCTGTTCCCGCACCAGAAGATCTGCACCCTGGTTGGCTTCCATGAACTTATGAATGACATCTATGCGGATGATGTATCTGCGTCCGATCCGCAGTACGGGAATCTTCTCCCATTCCACGAGCTTCCGCATGGTGTTTCTGCCAATGCCTGTATAGTCGGCGGCTTCTTCAATCGTTAAGCCGATTTTATCTGTCATGGGGATACCTCCCAAAATAGTAAAAGTTATAAGTTGTTATTATCACGCTATAAATAGTGGCAAACCGGATGGCCGCTGGCAGCAGCCCACGGGAATTTCACCCCGGCCCATGCTGATGGGTGCGCCGCGCAATGCTTTGAGGGCGTTCAACGCGGGAGTATC
>OCHJ01002452.1_pt1 | contig 10058 bp, 4 predicted proteins | sample 1538381 | NCBI WGS metagenome assembly OCHJ01 (sample SAMN04571688, study PRJEB22368) | human gut metagenome | biome: human gut; material: stool | host: Homo sapiens | place: Luxembourg | collected 2012-06-29 | reverse complement strand
CGATTTCTACCGATACGGTTACGCTCGTTGTCGGCGATAAATCGGTAATAGCCGCTCCGGGAGAGGAACCGGGAACTGCCCTCGTGGTGTATGACGATTCGTATGCCTCTTTTTCGGGGATTTTGACAATCCCACAAACTATCCTGATAGAGGGAGAATCTTACACGGTAGTCGGTATCGACGATATGGCTTTTATGGGGTGTGCTAAATTGACTTCGGTTACTTTTCCTTCGACCTTGAAAACAATCGGCGAAGGGGTATTTTACGGATGCAGCCGTTTGACATCTGTGGAGTTGCCTGCGCAAACGGTTTCGATCGGTAATGAGGCTTTCGGCGATTGTCCTCTTTTGGCAACCCTCTCTTTGGGTGAAGGATTGAAGAGTATAGGTCGCTCGGCCTTCGAGAATTGTATCGCTTTGACCGGTGTAAGTATGCCGGCAGGTATGGAATCGATAGGGGCTTTGGCTTTCAAGGGTTGTACGAAGTTGGCTTCGGCTGCTCTGGGGAACTCTTTGACTTTATTGGGCGATTCGGCTTTTTATGGCTGTTCGGCTTTGCAATCGGTGGAATTGCCGGTTACGGTATCCTCGGTGGGTACTCGTACATTTGCCGGTTGTTCTGCTTTGAATGCTGTCGGGTTAGGAAATGTTTCGACTATTGGCGAAGCCGCTTTTAACGGCTGTTCCGCTTTGACTGAAATTGCGATACCGAATGGGGTCGAAACGCTCGGCAATTATGCTTTTTACGGTTGCAGTTCTTTGGCGGCGGTGACTTTGGGTACACAGGAGCGTTCATCTTCTTCCTTGAAAACAATCGGCGATTATGCTTTTGCCGAGACTGCTGTGAAATCGGTCGTATTACCCGACGGTGTGAGTACTCTTGGTAACTATGCCTTTAACAAGTGTGCTTCTTTGGCCACCGTTTCGTTGGGAAATAGTTTGACCGCTATCGGTAATTATGCTTTCAGCGATTGTGATAAGTTGGAATCCGTAACATTCGGAAGTGCTCTCGAAACTATTGGAGAACGTGCGTTTGCCAGTGCGAAAATTTCTTCTCTTGTTTTGCCTGCTACGGTGAGAACGATAGGTGATGGGGCTTTTTATAATAATCCTTTAACGGCCATAACTTTTAACGATGGCTTGCAGTCGATCGGCAGCAGGGCTTTCTATGGTGTATCGGTTCAAACGTTGAATATTCCCAATAGCGTGACCGAATTGGGCAGCTATGCATTTAGCGGTTGCAAGTCGTTGGAAACGGTAACTATCGGGACTGGTGTGACGAAAATAAGTGACTATACGTTTAATACATGTTCTGCGTTAACGCAGATATCTTGTCCGTCAGTAACAGAGATTGGAAAAAATGCGTTTAGTGGTTGTTCATCGTTGTCCGATATTCCTTTGAACGATAAGATTACTTCGCTCGGTAATTATGTGTTTTCGGGTTGCTCTGCGATAGAGTCGCTTGTTATTCCGAATAGTGTAACTTCGATCGGTAGTTATGCCTTTGAGAAATGCACGAAGTTGACATCGGCGACTTTGGGTACAGGTATAAGCTCTATTCCCGATTATATGTTTAGCAGCTGTTCCGCTTTGACGTCGGTAGTTCTGCCGGAGAATATTACTGGGATCGGCAAATATGCTTTCCAAAGTACGGCCTTTACCGAGTTGCCGCTGACAGCAAGCATTACCGAGATAAAAGATTATGCTTTCAAAAGCTGTACGAAGTTAACATCGGTAGCTATTCCCGATCGGGTTACTAAACTGGGAACTTATGTGTTCCAAAGCTGTACGGGATTGGAATCTGCAAAAATAGGGGGTGGAGTTACTTCTGTGCCTAATTATATGTTCCACGGCTGTACGAATCTGGTTAATGTAGAACTTTCGGAAAAAGTGACTTCTATCGGCAATTCTGCTTTTTATAATTGTAAGGGCTTGAAATCATTGCCGGTTACCGAATCGATAACTTCTATCGGGACGAATGCATTTTACGGTTGTACAAGTCTTACTTCGGTAAATCTTTCCGATAAAGTAACCTCTTTGGGAGCTTCGGCATTCTATGGCTGTTCCAGTTTGACAGATGCTGTTTTGGGAACGGGGATAACTACGTTGGGATCGAGTTTGTTCCGCAATGATGCTAAGTTAAAAAAAGTAGTTGCCAATGGCAAAATAGCTTCGGTTTCCACTTATACGTTTAATGGTTGTTCTTCTTTGGAACGTATCTATATTAACAATACACCGCCGACCGGTGCAAGTTCCAATACATTTACCAAAGTGCCGACAACCTGCCGGATTTATGTCCCTGCCCAAACTTGTCAATTCTATGCCCAGACTACCTATTGGAAGGATTTCGTAATCATGCCGTGGTTAGATGAATTGGAAATAGTATCGACTACTCCGTCGATGAGTTTCGATGGAGGGGAAGCGTTGGACGTTAAACCCGATACGAAAACTTTCGTGATAGAGTTTAATCGGACTGTCGTTAATACCGATAGTGTTTCGGCCATGTTGATACGTAGCGGATTCCCTGTCGAAGATCAGGAGTTGACCGTGTCGTACTCTGGTAACGAAGTGACCGTAATTCGTGAAGGAGAAGATTTGCCGAACGATCCTTTGTACTACTTGGTATTGACAACGTCGGATAAACAGTTTAGCATATTGTTCAAGGTAACGATGGCTACCGGTATCGATGAACCGGTTGTCGAAAAGGAGGTGCGTTTGCGTGAATATTATTCGGTGGACGGGAAACTTTTGCCTCGACCCGTGCAAGGTATCAATATTGTGAAAACTGTGTATGAGGACGGTTCGATCGAAGTTTCGAAAGTTTATGTAAAACCAGAAGATTGTAGGCTATAAGTCTATGATTGTGAAATAGTAAAACGAAGATGTCCCCGGAGTTTCGGCTCCGGGACATCTTTCCAAAAAAATAGAAAGATGAGAAAATATTTACTTCTTTTTTTAGCTTTTTTCGGCAGTTGGTCTATGTCGGTTCGTGCCGTTTCCTTTTCGGATATAAATTATTGGATAGGAGAAGGGAATGTCGAAGCCATGTTAGTCATCGCTTGGAACGACGGGAAAACACCCGGAGCGTTGGCGTGGGGCTATAAAGGGGAGGAGGAAACTACAATCGTGGAAATGTTGAACGATGTGGTGAAAACGGATCCTCGTTTGTTTTCTCTGATGCGCCGGCAAGGTGGTTACACGGTTGATGGATTGGGGTTCGACCTGAATGGGGAGAATACCGTTGCATTGGTTGTCGGCGGCGATACGACCTATCCTCAGTATGATGCTACGGGACAGTTTACAGCGACTCCGAATAATTTCAAGAAATGGGAGTGTGTCGACAAAGAGGACCATTGGAATTCGCCTTCGGTCTCGGAAGATGGAGCATGGCATTGTTTGGCTCGAAGCGAAAGCGGAAACGAGGCTGAGACCGAAATCAATAAAATGCCGGTACAAAATCGATATACCTATATATTTTATTACGATAAACCCGGTAGCGGTACACCGGATTATGCCAATGCCGTAGCGGTAGAACCATATATACAGGAAACTGTCGATTATTCGCAAGGGATATTTTTTGTCAATGAAGATTGGTATGGCTGGGATAACGGAACCATTAATTTCCTGACGAATGATGGCCGAATGTTGTACCGGGTATTCCGTCGGGAGAATCCCGATGAGAAGTTGGGTGTCACAACGCAGTTCGGAACGATTTACGGTGAAAAATTCTTTTTGATTTCCAAACAGGCGAAGTCGACCGAAGAAGAATCGACAGGGGGGCGACTGGTCGTGGCCGATGCCTTTTCGTTGGAAAAGATAGCGGCTTTTGATCAAATAGGCGGCGGTGACGGCCGTTCCTTTTTGGGTGTAGATGAGAAGACGGGATATATAGGAAGTTCATCGGGAATTTTTGTTTTCGATATTGAAAACATGAAGGTCGGCGATGTGATAGAAGGGAATGACGAAGGTCTTTATTCGGGTCAGATAGGTTCTATGGTCCGAGCCGGTAAATATGTCTTTGCTGCGAAGCAATCGGAGGGCGTATTGGTGATCGATGCCGAAAACCACACCTTACAAACTACTATCGAACTTCCGTCTATCGCGACACTTGTGTTGGGGCGAGACGGAAATATTTGGGCTGCCGATGGAAATGCGTTGGTTAGGATAAATCCGGTTTCGTTCGAAACTTGGACTCGGTCGTTACCCTCCGGTTGTCGGGTCGCCGATACATGGGGGGCATGGAATGCCGGGAGTTTATGTGCAGCATATAAATCTAACCTTCTTTATTTTGCCGACGAAAGTAAAAATAAAGTCGTATGCTATAATATAGATACCGATGAATTGAATGCATCGTTTTTTACTTTGCCCGATCAAGACGGGGAGTATGTGCAGATGTTCTATGGCGCGGGTTTGAGAGTGGACCCGCAGACCGATAATGTCGTGGTAACTTCTACGGAATCGGGTTATCTGTCCCATTACATGAACAATTGGATTCACATAGTGGACGGGACGAATGGCGAGCTGTTGAATACGTTACTTCCTGAAAAATACTATTGGTTCCCGGCTATGCCGGTATTCCCCGATAATGAATATCCGGTTATCTCGATTTCCGATAATTTGTCGGTGGGTAGTTCTCCTGTAAAAATTTCGCTATTAGAGAGTGTTTCCGATGCCGATAATCTTTCTGCGGCGATCGTTTCGACAGTCAAGGTAGAAGACCCCTCTATTCTTTCTGCCCGAATCGAGGGATATGATTTGATTCTTTCCGGTGAGAAATTGGGCGATACGAGTTTCTCGTTAACGGTCAATTCGAATGGGCGGGTAGAGACAAAAATGGTTTCGGTACATGTAACCGAAGTTAGTGGAATTGAGGATGCAGAAAGTTTGAAAATCGTAGCTTCTCCTAATCCTGTCAGGGATATTCTGACGGTGAGAGCTTGTGTTGGCGCAGAATTGACTGTATTCGATCTTCGAGGTGTGGCTGTTTATCGTGATACGATGGTCGGGTCGGAGTCTCGTTTGAATGTATCTTCTTTACCGGCAGGTATTTATGTGTTGTCGGTGTGTGCAAACGATAGAACTGAGTATATTCGAATAATCAAACAATAAATATTAACTAATTAAATTTTTTTTGACATGAGAAAAATATTACTTGTTTTTGCCGTTTGTGTATGCAGTGCGGTTTTTGCGGAAAACATCGTTTTAGATTTGTCGAATCCAGGAGACTTTCCTATCGAGTATGATGAGTCCGGGTTATGGGCAGATGTTTTTAATAATGATGCGATTGTTTATTCACAAGAATTTATGTTTTCGCACGCTTCTCCTTATTCCAATTATTCAAATGGATTCTTTGTCAGCAAGGTAACTGCCATATCGGCATCGGCAGGTACCGATGATCAATGGGGCTGTATGGCTAAGGGAGGCTTTGCCGGAGAGGGAACTCCCTATTTAGGTGCATATTGGGATGCCTATACCGAATCGACCTCCGATACGAAACCTTGCGAGGTATACACTTCCGCTCCATATTATGCCGTAGGGTGTTATGTATGCAACAACCCTTATGTCTATTATGCTATTGAGAAGGGGAATCCATATTCGACTAAATTCGAGCAGGGAGATTGGTTTAAATTAGTTGCTCACGGTATCGATGAGCAAGGCACAGAGACAGGAACCGTGGAATATTATTTGGCCGATTACCGTTCTGAGAATGCCGACGACTGGAAATTGAACGATACTTGGGAATGGGTCGATTTGAGTGAATTGGGACAGATTGCTTCGATTTACTTTACGATGGAGTCGAGCGATACGGGTGATTATGGCATCAATACGCCGACGTATTTTTGTCTCGATAAACTTACCGTTTCGACCGAGCCTTCGTCAGTTGAAGAAAGTGTGGCTGCTCAGATGAAGGTTTATTACGACCGTTCTAACGGGGCTGTTCGTGTAGAGTCGGCTCAGCTGGTCGAGGCTGCTGTTTATAACATGAGCGGTACTCTCGTGATGAAACAACTTGTAGAAAGATCGGGAGCTATTGATATGTCTGCTTATCCCGCTGGCGTTTATATAGTGCGTTGCGGCGGATATAGTACTAAGATTGTTAAATGAACTCTGAGAAGAAGTATATGATAAATTATTAGTTAAGTCCCTACTGCCATAGGGTATTACGCCTCCGGCGAAGTGATTCGACGGGGGCGTGTTTTTATAGAAATAAGAGCCCGGTTATATAAAAAATATTAAAATTAGATTTGTTCTAATTTTATATTATATTTTTGTAAAACAATAAATAAAAACAATAGAATTATGCTTAGCAAGAAAATGGAAGAGGCTCTTAATGCCCAAGTGAATGCCGAGTTTTGGTCGGCTTATTTATATCTTTCGATGTCCAACCATTTTGCAGCGGCTGGAAATCAAGGTTTTGCTAATTGGTTTTCTATACAGTTCCAAGAGGAACAAGCTCATGCTACTATATTTATGAAATATGTGCTCTCGTGTGGCGGTAAAGTAACGTTGGCTCCTATAGCTGGTGTGAAGACCGAATGGAAATCACCTCTCGAAGCTTTTGAAGATACGTTGGCTCATGAGAAAAAAGTGACCGCCCTGATTCATGATCTTTGTGTACTTGCCGATGAGGAAAAAGATTTCGGTACTGCCAATATGCTGAAATGGTTTGTCGACGAGCAAATTGAAGAAGAGGCTAATGCTCAGGAATTAATCGATAGCTTGAAAATGATTAAAGATAACGGTTTCGGGTTGTATATGCTCGACAAAGAGTTGAAGGATCGTGTTTATACGACTCCTGCCCCGTTGGCTACATCGGCCGAATAGCTTGGTTTTGTATTATACGAAAGAAGGGGCGCATTGTGGCGCCCCTTCTTTTTTATGTACAAAGAGGGTGCATCATTCATTACGACACCCCCTTTCGTTTTGTCTTTTACGGTTTCAAAAGATAGGTGATTTGCGAGATAATGTGTTGTTTCCATTCTTGTAGAAAGGCATTGAATGTATCTTTGTCTTCATTGAAAAAGAGTTTCATGGTAAGGTTCTTACTGAGGAAAGGGAAAGCCAGTTGGCTGTAAAGTGTCATGAATATAAAGGGGAGGGGTACTTTCTTAAAGTTTCCGCTTTCCATTTCTTTTTCAAGAAATTCTCCGATGTGTTTCAAATATTGATCGAGGTTTAAACTATAAAAAGTTTCTATTAAATGGTTGGCGTCGCGTTGAATTTCGCCTATGATGAATTTGGGGAGCAAAGGATTTGTCGAGAAAATGGATACATAGACGTCGATAACATCTTCTAATTTTTCAGAGAACGATTGCTGAGTCGAAAAAATAGTATCGATATGAGGTAAAAATTTTGCAACGATCGAGGCGAAAACTGCTTGAAACATTTTATCTTTTGTCCTGAAATAATAATGCAGGGTGGGACGGTTGATCCCTACGACCGCTGCAATATCGCTCATCGATGTTTGCTCGAATCCTTTTTTTATAAATTCTTGTTTTGCCGCCTCGATAATACGCGATTCTATATTTTCGGTTTGCTCTGTCTTCTGGTGAGCGATGGTTGAAGTTGAATTCATAGTCGTTTGTTTTTAGGCACTTAAATTGTGTGTGAAAAGTAATAATCGGTTCGTTACGTTTACGCTGCTCACCCCACTGTCAAAATCCAAAGATAATAAATTTAATTCAGGATACAGCATACGCAGCTTCTTTTCTATCCCTTTCGATACGATGTGGTTGGCGATGCAGCCGAATGGTTGTAACGATATGACGTTGTTTATACCCTGTTTAGTGAACGCTATGATTTCGGCCGGTAGTAGCCAGCCTTCGCCGAATTGAGCTGCACCCGAGACAATATTTTTCGTCTCTTCCGCTTTTTCATAGATGTCGGTAAAGGGTGTGAAATACCGGAATGTGGATGCCGTTCTGTTAAACAGGGCTATCCGTTTGTCGATGTATCGGTAGAATAAGTCGGATAGGAAATGAGGTATACATTTCTTTTCTAAGAGTAGTTTTTCCTTGTTCTCGCGGTTCACGAATCCTTGCATAAAGAACGGCAATAAAATGGGAGGAGCCACTTCTATACCTTGTTCGCACAAGAAGCGTACGACGTGTTGATGAGCGTAGGAATTGAATTTTAGGAATATTTCTCCCACTACACCGATTTTGGGACAGGTTTTGTCCATACAGATATCGTTGAATTCTCGGGCTGCAAGGTGGATATATTCCACTAACTTGTGAGGCTCGTTTTCGAGAATGGGACGCTCGGCGAGGTTTAAATATTTGTCTCTCAATCGGGCCACGGCTCCCCGTTCTTTTTCCCGGACTACCGAGGCATGATAAAATTTAGAAAGCGTATCGGTGTAGAGCAGGGCATTGAGTGCGATAGGTAATACCTTTTGCCATTTCAGTTCGAAGCCTTCTTGTTCGTTGGAAACTTTCCGCCCTAATCCCAATGTGACTACGGGAACATTTCCGAATCCGGCATCGAGCATGGCTCGTTTAATAAGCGCCAAGTAATTGGTCGCGCGGCATTGTCCTCCGGTTTGAGTAATGGCTACGGCCGTGTTGTTGAGATCGTATTTCCCCGATTCCAAAGCATTGATAATGTCGCCTACAATGAGTGTGGCCGGATAGCAAACCTCGTTGTTGGCGTACTTCAAACCGGTTTCGGCCGAGGAGGCATCGCTCGGTGGCAATACCTCTATGTCGTACCCCGACAATTTGAAAATTGGCTTTAACAGAGGTGTGATGTATTCCGACATAAAAGGGGCTATGATTTTTCGGTTTCGATCTTTTTTGCGAAAGACTTCTGTTGTACGGAATTTCTCTGTCGTTCCGCGTAGCGGCGTTTGTTTCAGGCTTTCAACCAAAGAACGCACTCTTAGTTTCAGAGATCCTATGTTATTTACATCGTCTATTTTTAGAAGTGTGAAGGGTTTCCCGTTACGATGTAGAATATCCCTTACTTCGTCGAGAAGAAAGGCGTCGGGTCCGCAGCCGAAAGAGGTCATTTGTACGAATTGAATATCGTTTCCTTGCCGGGCTGTCCATTCTGCGGCTTTCAGGATGCGGTTCATATAGGCCCATTGTTTGATGAGGTAAGTGTCTTGGGTCTCTATCTCGGAGTTGTCTCTAACTATGTCGTCCGAGATGACGTTTACTCCCAGATTGGCTATCATTTCGGAAAGTTTATGCTGTATGAGCGGGTCGGTGTGATAAGGGCGTCCGGCGAGCAAGATAATCGGTTCTTCTTTTCTGCGGCTTTCCCTGACAATGTTTTCGGCTTTTCGGCGTATGTCTGACGAATATTGTTTCTGGGCGTTCAACGCGTATTTCACAGCCTGCTCGGCATCTCTTTTCGATATGCCCCAAGAACTTAGGTAATTCGTGCATTGTTTGGTGAGTAAGCCAGTGTCGGCAAAAGTGATGGCCGGAGAGTCTACCGGAATGTCCGGCGACATGGAACTGCGTATGACATCGGAGTACCCGGTGACGATGGGGCAGTTGTAGCTGTTGTTCATTTTCTTGTCGCTTTCGTGCTCGTAGACAACGTATGGCAGGAAGATGCGTTCCACCTTCTTGTGAATCAGGTTTTGAACGTGGCTGTGCACTAATTTGGCCGGGAAACAGATGTTGTCCGACATGACCGAGTTGAGAGCTTTCTCATAACTGACGAAAGTTGAAATATCGGACAGTACGACCCGAATACCACAGCGAGTAAAGAGAGCATGCCAAAAGGGATAGTTCTCGTACATGTTAAGGACACGGGGTATACCTATGGTTCTGTTGCCTGTTTCCGAAGTTTCCCGGTCGAACAACAAAGCATATTTGTCGGTATATATGTTCTGTCCGGGTTTTTCGCTTTCCCCCCGATTGGTGAAAATTCGTTCGCATTTGTTTCCCGAGAAGAACGTATTACCGTTGGGGAAGGTATAGCGGCATACGAAACATTTGTTTTCACAGCCGTTGCATTGAATTTGTCGGCTAGTATATCCGGTAGTTTCGAGCAGTTGGTTTATCGTGCGCGAATTCGATTTTTGAGAAGCGGCTAGTAGAGCGC
>OCHJ01002434.1_pt1 | contig 10162 bp, 6 predicted proteins | sample 1538381 | NCBI WGS metagenome assembly OCHJ01 (sample SAMN04571688, study PRJEB22368) | human gut metagenome | biome: human gut; material: stool | host: Homo sapiens | place: Luxembourg | collected 2012-06-29 | reverse complement strand
TTCAATCGCCCAGCCTTTGAACAGATGATGGATGACATGAGCAACGGCGACATCGCCGTCATCATCACAAAGGATCTTTCCCGCCTTGGAAGAAACCAACTGCACACCGGTCTTTATATCGAGGAGATATTCCCTTCCAATGATGTGCGCTACATCGCTGTCAACGACAATGTTGACACCAAGTATGAAAACAGCAACGAGCTGATGCCTTTCAAGAATTTGTTCAATGAGTGGCACGTGCGGGACTGCAGCCGCAAGGTGCGGAATGTAGTGAACGCCAAGGCACAGCGGGGAATCCGGGTGGGGACACGAGCTCCTTACGGCTACCGCAAGGGTGCAACCAAGGACTCTCCTCTGTTGGTGGATGAGGAGGCGGCGGCTGTCGTCAAACGCATCTTCGCCATGTGCGCCGGCGGAATGGGACCAGCCCAGATTGCAAAGCAGCTCAAGAAAGAATGCATCTACAGTCCATCCATGTACGCCTATACGAAATTCGGCACATCCCATTCCGGGCTGAATGCAGAGCGGCCCTACAACTGGACTGGCGACATGGTGGCGGATATGCTTCAGAACATGGTCTACCTTGGGCACACGGTCAACCTTCGCTACAGCACCAAGTCCTACAAGGACAAAAAACGATGTGAACGCCCCAAATCAGAGTGGCTTATCTTTGAGAATACTCATGAAGAGCTGGTGGATCAGGAAACCTGGGATATCGTACAGGAGGTGCGATCTCATAAGCGCCGCCGCACGAATATGGATGAGCAGAATATGTTCTCTGGATTGGTGTATTGTGCGGACTGCGGTAAGCCCATGGTATTGCACCGGGCGCACACCATGAAGCCGGAACAGAATCATTTCACCTGCCGCACCTACAAGAAGGACGGGGCAGAAGTGTGTAGCGCTCACTATATCCGGGAAGTGGCACTGAAGGAAATCGTGCTGGAAACAATCCGCAGAGCTACAGAGTTTGCCAGGAACGACCCGGAGCGGTTCGCCGCATATATTCAGCAAAAGCAATCTACTGAGGTGGCAAAGGAGATCCGGGGGTTGGAACGGGAATTGTCCACGATGCGGAAACGGGATGGCGAACTGGATGTAGTGTTCAAGCGGATGTATGAGGACAGCGCCTTGGGACGGGTGAGCAATGAGCAGTTCCGTTTGCTGTCTGAGGCATACTCCAAGGAGAAAGCGCAGCTGGCCGAAGCCATCCCTGCCACGGAGGAGCGCCTGGAGAAACTACGCAGTAGCATGGCCAACGCCAAGAACTTCATCGCCAAGGCCAGAAAGTTCACCGACATGACGGAACTGACCCCGGAACTGCTCCGCACCTTTGTGGCGAAAATCATCGTGTATGAGAAAGAGGTCAAATACTCCAAGCACGCACCGCAGAAGATCCACATCTGTTTTCGGGACTTCAACCTCAACGAGACAGACGATATGCTTCTATGCGGAGAGACAACAGAAAAGGCAGACAGTACAATTGCACTGCCTGCCTAATCCGAGGACACGCTTCAAGGTACCCCTATCAGGAGTAGCGGAACCGTGTCCCTTGTTTTTTGAAGAATTAGAAGTCTGCGTTGCCCACGGTGCGGGGATGCAGCTCCACATCGCGGATGTTGCCGATGCCCGTTAAATACATCACCATGCGCTCGAAGCCGAGGCCGAAGCCCGCGTGACGGCAGGAGCCGTAGCGGCGCAGGTCGCAGTACCACCAGTAGTCCTCGGGATTCATGCCGAGCTCGCGGATGCGCTTTTCGAGCAGCTCGATGCGCTCCTCGCGCTGGCTGCCGCCGATGATCTCGCCGATGCCCGGAACGAGGCAGTCCGCCGCGGCGACGGTCTTGCCGTCGTCGTTGAGGCGCATATAGAACGCCTTGATCTCCTGCGGATAGTCCGTGACGAACACGGGGCGCTTGAAGATCTGCTCGGTGAGGTAACGCTCATGCTCGGTCTGGAGGTCGATGCCCCACTCGACGGGGTAGTCGAACTTCTGGCCGCTCTCCTTGAGGAGCTTCACGGCCTCGGTATAGGTCACGCGGCCAAAGTCAGACTCGGCAACGTGCTGGAGACGCTCAAGAAGGCCCTTGTCGACAAAGCTGTTGAAAAACGCGAGATCGTCCGGGCAGCGCTCCATCACGCGGCGAATGATGTGCTTGATCATCGCTTCCGCCACTTCCATGTCGCCGTTGAGGTCGCAGAACGCCATCTCCGGCTCGATCATCCAGAACTCGGCGGCGTGGCGCGCGGTGTTGGAGTTCTCGGCGCGGAACGTGGGGCCGAACGTGTAAACGTCACCGAACGCCATGGCGAAGTTCTCGGCGTTGAGCTGGCCGGAAACGGTCAGGCTCGTCTTCTTGCCGAAAAAGTCCTTGCTGTAATCGACCTTGCCGTCGGGCGTTCTCGGCGGGTTCTCCAGATCCAGCGTCGTGACCTGGAACATCTCGCCCGCGCCCTCGCAGTCAGAGCCGGTGATGATGGGGGTGTTGACATAGACGAAACCGCGGCTCTGGAAGAACTCGTGCACGGCGTAGGCCGCCGCGCTTCTCACGCGGAACGCCGCGGAGAAGAGGTTCGTGCGCGGACGAAGATGCTGGATGGTGCGCAGATATTCGACGCTGTGGCGCTTTTTCTGTAAGGGATAGTCGGGGGAGGACGCACCCTCGACCTCGATCTCTGTTGCCTTGACCTCGAGCGGCTGCTTGGCCTCGGGCGTCAGCACGACGGTGCCGTGCACGATGAGGGCGGCGCCCACGTTCTGCGCGGCGATCTCCTTATAATTAGAAAGAGAATTCGCATCCATCACGACCTGCAAATTGCGGAAGCACGAGCCGTCGTTCAGCTCGATGAATCCGAAGGTCTTCATATCGCGGATGGTCTTCGCCCAGCCGCATACGGTGACGCTTGCGCCGCCGTACTGCTCTTTGTCGGCGAAGAGCGCGGCAATTCTCACTCGTTCCATAATAATTTTCCTTCCTTTTGTGGGTTTTCACGGGATAATAGAGGTATTATATGCCACTTCCCGTGCAAATTCAAGCCCCGCTTTGTATTGACTTTTGACAAGTTGTATGTTATGATGCAATCTTACCTCAAAAGGTAAACGTGAAACTTTCACCTATTACTTTACAGGAGGATTTTTAACTGTGAACAAGTATCTGGATATCGCCCCCGAGGTTGCCGAGGCCCTTGCCGCCGGTAAGCCCGTCGTGGCGCTCGAATCCACCATCATTTCCCACGGCATGCCCTATCCCCAGAACGTTGAGACCGCGCTCAAGGTCGAGCAGATCATCCGCGACGCGGGCGCCGTGCCCGCGACCATCGCCATCATCGGCGGACGGCTCAAGGCCGGCCTTTCCAAGGATGAGATCGACTACCTCGGCCGCACCGGCGCGGGCATCCCGAAGGCTTCCCGCCGCGACCTGCCCGTGCTCGTCGCGCAGGGCAAGGACGGCGCGTGCACCGTCACCACCACGATGATGATCGCCGACATGGCGGGCATCCGCGTGTTCGCCACCGGCGGCGGCATCGGCGGCGTGCACCGCGGCGCGCAGGAGACGTTCGACATCTCCGCCGACCTTGAAGAGCTGGCCAACACCTCCGTCATGGTCGTGTGCGCGGGCGCGAAGTCCATCCTTGACCTCGGCCTCACGCTCGAATACCTCGAGACCCACGGCGTGACCGTCATCGGCTACGGCACGAGCGAGCTGCCCGCGTTCTATACGCGCAAGTCCGGCTTTGGCGTCGACTACGAGCTCGACACGCCGGAGCAGCTGGCGAAGGCGTTCCACGTCAAGCGCGAGCTGGGTCTGCGCGGCGGCTTACTCGTCACGAACCCCATCCCCGAAGAGTACTCCATGGACAAGGAAGTCATCGACAAGGCCATTGCCGAGGCCGTGGAGGACGCGAAGAAGGACGGCATTCACGGCAAGGCCACGACGCCGTATCTGCTCGCCAAGATCAAGGACCTGACCGGCGGCGACAGTCTGGATTCCAACATCCAGCTCGTGTTCAACAACGCGCGCCTCGGCGCGGCGGCGGCTGTGGAGCTCAGCAAGCTCGAAAAGTGAGATATTTTGTCATCTATCTCGCCGCGATCAATCTAATTACGTTCTGCGTCTACGGCGCAGACAAGCGCCGCGCCAAGATACAGGGCGCGCGGCGCGTGCCCGAAAAAACACTCTTTGCACTCGCGCTGCTGCTCGGCAGCGCGGGTGCTCTTTTCGCAATGAGGGTCTTTCACCACAAGACGCGGCACTGGTACTTCCGGTTCGGCATTCCGGCGATCTTACTCTGTCAGATCGCGGCGGGAGTGTATGTGTACGTGCGGTTTTTCGCGGCGTAAAAAATTTTGAAAAATTTGAGATTTTGTGAAACAAAATCGACGCTTTCTGCGTCTAATAAGTGACACAAGGGGGAGGCGGCGAACGGGAAGATGAAGAATTTATGAATTTTGCATTTTCCTGTTCCCTTATTCCCCGCGGCATGGTAAAATGCCGATGTATGAGAAAGGCTCTGTGCGCGCGGGGCCAGATCACAAAAATGAGAAAGGATGAAGAAAATTATGAAGAAATTTCTCTCATCACTGCTGGCGTTGACTATGATTCTGAGTCTGGTCATCGTTCCGGCAAGGGCAGCTGACGATGACGGATACAGCGTCAAATTCAATAATGCCGCCACCGTCACCATCGACATGAGTGCCGAAACTAAAACGGCTACGGCTACGGCTACTGCGCCTAATGACGTAACGCCTACTAATTATGTGTGGAGTAGCTCTAATACGTCTGTTGCAACTGTCGAAAAGGGCGATAACGGTTCCGCTACTGTGACTGCAAAAGCTAAGGGTACCGCTACTATCACCTGCACGTTCACTGTTCCCAAGGAAGGTGCCCAGCAAGAAGCGGGCAGCGGTAACACCCTGCAGACCGAAACTAAGACCGCATCCGCTACGATTAAAGTCACTGATGTTCAGGGCGATGCCAATGCAGCCTTTGCGGCCGCAATCAAGGCCGCCGGCATCAAGTATAATAATCGCCCCTGCACGATCAACAGTGCTAACACTACGATCACCTATTATACCATTCCTAGCGAGGATGCGACGAATCCTTGGAAGACTGAGCCTACCGGTTATGTTATTACAGGATATAACACAACGGAAACCGGAAAACTGACCATCAGCGCAACTGTTACCGGCGATAATTCCGTGTCTTCCGTTTCGGCTAAGTATACGCTCGACTCTTCTGTGGCAGGTCTTACGCTGAAATCTTCTATTACTGGTAATGAGGCTTCGACCGAGCAGGTTTTGAGCAATGGTTCTATTACCCTGACGGCTACCTATACCGGCGGCACGAGCAACATCACTTATCAGTGGGATATCGGTGATCGCAATGACTATAAGAATGGTACTTATCAGAAGACGTTCTCCGGTTCTGATTTGACTGTTGGCAAAACCTACACGATTCATTGCAAAGTCCTCGAAAACGGTGTTGAGGCTGGTACTAAGGACTGCACGATCACCGTTAAGGATGCCAGCAAGTTCTCCATTGAAACCGACCCCGTCGCCTTGACTATGACCGATAAGACTAAGACCAGAGATATCTCGGCAACGCTCAAGGATAACGGTGTTTCTGTCAATAACTCTTCTGTAAAGTATTCGTTTACATCCAATAACACCAGCATTGCAACCGTTTCTCAGGCAAGTAAAGACAGTTACCGAGCCACTGTTAAGTTGGTTGGCACGGGTGAGACCTACATTAAGGTCACGGCCGAATACCTTGGCGGCAAGATTGAAAAGAAAGTCGCTTTCGTCGGCGAAGTTCATGAAGTGACCCTCGACGCCGTTGAAAATGGCAAGAACGAGACCTATTCCTACAGCGAACTGCTCAGTGATGCGAACAGTGTGTTCAAGCTCATCACCATCAAGAGCATTAAGGTCAACACCCCTGTCTCGAACACCTACGGTACTCTCAAGGCTTCCACTCGTTACAGCGATGACTATGTCTTCGAAGCCGCTTCTGGTAAGATCGGCGTGTTCACGTTCAACGTGACCGCTTACACCGGTACCAGCCAGAGCGGCGACAGCTACACTGTGACATTCAGCATTCCTGTTACCCCCATCGAGACCACTTATGAATCTCAGTATCCCCAGCCCACCGGCACTTCCACCAGCAACTACAAGTACAGCGTGGATGTCCCCGATGGCTACAAGAGCTACTATGTTGTTGCCAAGAACCCCAGCAAGGCTCCGACTGACTACTCCGAAAAGCTGAGCGGCACCAGAGATTCTTACTCCGGTTCTACTCTCTATACCCTGTCCGAGAGCGATTTTGACAAGAACGGCAAGTGCGATCTTTATGTCGTGACCTACGACAAGAGCTCTGATGCTTACTATGGTGTTATCTCTGTCTACAAGAAGACCTATGATATCACCTACAATGTTGTCGCAGGCAAGACCGTGACCTTTGATCAGAAGGCTTTCGACAGCTTCCTTGAGGATATCGCGGACGATAGCGGCGATTACAACTCCAGAAAGGACGACCTCTCCTTTAGCTACGCCGTCCTGACCTCTTCCGTCCCCAGCACCAAGAGCGAGGGCACGCTGTATGACGGCAGCACCGAGATCACCTCTTCCAACAAGAGCAAGACCAAGATGACCGACATGGACAAGGTCAGCTTCGACACGGTCTCCAAGCCCAGCAAGGACACCATCACCCTGACCTTCCGCGTCTACGGCGACCTGTACAGGGACGGCTCCAGAACCAAGAAGGAAGTCAAGTATGACGTCAACGTCGTCATCAACGTCGTCAAGGAAGACATCACCTACACCGTCGGCATCGACGATACCGTCCAGATGACCGCGCGCGACTTCGTCAACTTCCTGCAGGACGCCAGGACCTCTTACCGCAAGGCTGAGCTCGACTATGTCAAGTTCGACGTGAGCGGCAAGAACGTCTCCTCCTACGCTTACGGCGGTCTGTACCGCTCCTACAGCAGCTACTCCACCGGCAAGCTGGCCGACAGTACCGACAAGTTCTACTATGAGCCCTCCCGCACGCAGTATGACCTTGCGGACGTCGCCTACCACACCACCAGATGGGCCGAGGCCGGCAAGACCGTCTACATCCCCTTCACCGTTTACGGCACCAAGGGCGAAGAGGCCTCCGGTACGATGGCTATCACCATCGCCCAGACGATGAACTTCATCGACGTCAAGGCGAGCGACTTCTTCTATGAGCCGGTCAAGTGGGCCGTGAACAACAAGATCACCAACGGCACATCCAGCACGACCTTCTCCCCGTACAAGAACTGCAACCGTGCCGAGATCGTGACCTTCCTGTGGCGCGCCGCCGGTTCTCCGGAGCCGACCAGCACCCGCAACCCGTTCACCGATGTGAACTCCGTCAGAGACGCCAGCTATTACAAGGCCATCCTGTGGGCCAGCCAGAAGGGCATCACCGCCGGTACCAACGCGACGACCTTCTCCCCGTATCAGGAGTGCACGCGCTCTCAGATCGTGACGTTCCTGTACCGCTACGCGGGCAAGCCCAGCGGCAACTACTCCAACCCGTTCAAGGATGTCAGCTCCGTGAACGAGGCGAGCTACTATAACGCCATCCTGTGGGCTGTCGGCAAGGGCATCACCCAGGGCACCAGCACGACCACCTTCTCCCCCTACGCCTCCTGCACGCGCGGCGAGGCCGTGACGTTCCTGTATCGCTACGTCAACGGAGTGAAATAACTTAAAAAATGCCGTCCCGAAAGGGACGGCATTTTTTATTTCTTGCGCTCCGCTGCAGCGCACGCGCCGTAGGCGCGCACGTTTGCGGAGCGAGAGGTGTTTTTTCTGACGCGCTTGTCGTCAGAAAAAACAATTTGAATTTATTTCGCCGCGGGAGCGGCGAAACTCTGCGAGGCGGTTGGGGTGGTGGGCCCCCCTTGCCCCCCTGCAACCCGCCCGACTCCGTCGGGCGGGTTGCGTTTACTCTTTTCTATTCTGTAAACTTTTGTTCAAACGCCTTTACGGGGGTTCAAAAAGCGTGTAGAATGGCAGCATCAAGATTTTAGGAGTGTTTTTTTGTGAACAAATTCCGCGATGCCCTTTACCGCTTCATGTATGGCCGCAACGGCGTGGATGCGCTGAACTGGGCGCTCGTGATCCTTGAGCTGGCCGTGAGCATTCTGAGCTCGATCATCCGCGTGCAGGGCGTTTCCCAAGCCCTGTACTTTGTGTCGATGGTGCTGATGTTCATTGTGCTCATCCGCATCTTTTCGCGCAATCTCGCGCGCCGTCAGGCCGAAAACGCGAAGTTTCTGACCTGGTGGACGCCGAAGGCGAACGCCATCCGCGGCGCGAAGGCACGCCGCGCCGACAAGGCGCACAAGTACGTCCGCTGCTCCTGCGGCGCGTACTGCCGCGTGCCGAGAAACATCGGCAAGGTCGAGCTCACGTGCCCGAAGTGCGGCAAGAAAAAGGTCGTCAAAACGTGAAAGAAAAAATCCGTCCCGCGGGACGGATTTTTTTGTAAGAAAACCGGTTTTCCGCCGTCCTATAGACAGAAAGGGGGTGAGGGCGCTGACGAAGTTTGAAGAGGTGTACGCCGTGTACTTCGACGACGTATATCGGTATCTGCTTTCGCTTAGTGGGAGCGAGAGCGTCGCCGAGGAGCTGACGAGCGAGACGTTTTTCCGCGCGATGGACGCCCTCGACCGCTTTCGGGGCGAGTGCAGCGTGCGCGTCTGGCTGTGCCAGATCGCGAAGAATCTCTATTATTCGCAGCTGCGGCGCGAGAAGCGGCTTGCTCCGCTCGAAGACTGCCGGATCGCCGAGGAGAGCCACGAGGAGGAGTTAGAAGATCACAGCGAGGCCGCGCGCATCCAGGAATTGCTGCACGCGCTCAGAGAGCCGTACAAGGAGGTCTTCATGTGGCGTGTGTACGGCGAGAAGAGCTTTCGCGACATCGGCGCACTCTTCGGCAAGACGGAAAATTGGGCATGCGTGACCTATCACCGCGCCAAGCGCATGATCCGCGAGGGATTGGAGGACGACTGAAATGGACAAAACTTGCAGCATCGTGCAGGATCTTCTGCCGCTCTACGAGGAGGATATGCTGCGCGAGGAGACGAAGGAATTTGTGGACGGGCATTTAGCGCAGTGCGCGGCCTGCCGCGCCGAGCTCGACGCGCTGAAGGCGGATGTGAAGCCCGCGCCCGTCAGCGCGCAGCCGCTGCGCGACTTGAAGCGGCAGCTTCGACGCAAAAAGCTGACCGCCGTGCTGCTGGCCGTCACGCTCGCGCTGACGCTGGCGACGGCGGGATTCGCGTACCTCACCGCGCCGCAGTATTTGCCGTACAGCGAGACAGAGTGGGCGATCTCGCGCTCGCCCCGAGCGCTCGCGGACGGCTCGGCAGCGGATGGGCTTTCTGATCTCAGCGGCGCGGAGAGCATCTCCGTCAGCCTGCTCATGCCGGTCTCCGGCGCAGAGGTCGCGAACACGCAGGACCCCAACAGCGGCAAAACCATCTACTTCATCACCGCATGGCGCACGCCGCTCGACACATGGCGCGGCGCATTCGACGAAACCGGGGGCGCCCCGAACACACACAGCGCAAATGATCGCACACAGCGCGAGGCGGACGCACTGCAAGGCGTGCTCGCCAAGGCGGAGTCCGCGCGCACGCTCTTCACGCTCGACGCCGCGAACTGCGCGGCAGTCTGCTATTCTCAGAACAACGGGCAGGACGATGTGCTGCTCTGCGGCAGCATGAACGGCGGCATCATTTCTCTGCCGCGGCTGGCGTTGGGCTATTACGTTTTGCTATCGTTAGCACTCCTTATTACGCTGGGTATTGCATTTTTCGCCTGTCGCAGGAAGAAAACGGGCAAAGCGCTCGGCTATCTCGCGCTGATTCCCGCGAGCTATCTTGCCGGTCATCTACTCGTCAAGGGTTTCACGACGACGAGCTACCAGATGCAGCGCGACTTCTCGCTCATTATCCTCGCCGCCGCGCTGATTTACGCCGCGGTCATGCTGGCTATCAACCTCTGGCGGCAGAAGCGGGAGAAGGTGTAAAACAAAGAGGAAGAGACGCGAATGCGTCTCTTCCTCTTTTGGCGCAGCGGGAGGGATTCGAACCCTCGTGAGGTTTCCCTCAAACTGATTTCGAG
>OCHJ01002433.1_pt1 | contig 10170 bp, 11 predicted proteins | sample 1538381 | NCBI WGS metagenome assembly OCHJ01 (sample SAMN04571688, study PRJEB22368) | human gut metagenome | biome: human gut; material: stool | host: Homo sapiens | place: Luxembourg | collected 2012-06-29 | reverse complement strand
CCATCCGGAGCAAGCGCGAATAGGAACGCTATGGGCCGGCCCGGTCCGCGTTCGGGTAGCGTGCGTGGAGCTGCATGGTAACGTGCAGACAAGATAAATGACCGTTCACGACAGAACCCGGCTTACAGGCCCACTCGGCAACTATGTTGACGCTGCGAACCCGTCAGCGCGGCAATCTGCCTTTCAAGCCTTCGGGCATGACCATAAGGTCAATGCCCTCGTCTTTCAAGGCACCTTGCTCGCGCTGACGGGTTCTCGCTGTTGGTGACGGTATCATTGGCGTTTCCGTTCTTGTTAGAGGGCAACGGTGCTGCCTTTGCCGTATTATTGAGGCTGTTTGTTGCTTTGCTTGTTGTTGAGGGGCTTTGTTGGACAGCTATTTTACTTTGCAATCGAATATTGAGGCTTCGGGCGAGTTTTTGGACCGCAAGAGCCGGTTTATTGCCCAGCTGGTCCATATTGAGTCCGAGGATGAGGCGAATGCCTTTATCGAGATGGTTCGCAAGCGTCATTACGACGCTCGACACAATGTTCCCGCGTGGATTTTAGTCGATGGACGCGAGCGCCAGAGCGATGATGGTGAGCCGAGCCGCACGAGCGGTATGCCGACGCTCGAGGTGTTGCGTGGCGCGGAACTCAAAAATGTTTGCTGCGTAGTGACGCGCTATTTTGGTGGCACGCTGTTAGGGCCCGGTGGCTTGGTGCGCGCCTATACCGCGGCGACGCAGGCGGCGGTGGCCGCGGCTCAGGAGGCCGGACAGATCGTTGAGATGACGAGCGTTGTGCCCGTTGATGTTCATGTGGCCTATCCGCAATACGAACAGGTGCTTCGCCTGGCGCAGGATTCGGGCGCCAAGGTTTTGGATACCGATTACGCGGATGCCGTGACAATTCATTTGGTGTTTAAGGCGGGGGAGCAGGAGCCGTTTTGCGCTAAGATGCGCGAGCTTATGGCAGGGCGCGAGGAGATTGAAGTCGGCGCTCCCGAGTTTGCGGAGTTCTAACGACGACGGCCGGCGCGCTTTGGATGGATCCCAAACGCGCCGGCCGTCGTTTTATGTCGCTGCCGTTTACTCGGCGAGCTGCTTTAGCACATCGCAGGCGATCTCGACGGCATCGTCGATGCAGCCGGGGCAGCTGCGCAGCGGACCCTTGTCCGATCCAATGCCCTTGAGCGTGCCGCAGACGGTCGTCGTGTTCTTCTCGCCAAATCGCTTGGCAATCTCGCGCGACAGCTTGTAGGTCTGGCCTTTGGTCTTGGGGTTCTCCATGCCGTCGCTCATTACAAAGCCCATGATGGCAACAGCGCCCGAGATGTCGCCGCAGGTCTCGGTCATGCCACCCATGCCGGCGCCAAAGCCCTCGGTGAGGGTAAAGGCGGTCTGGGGGTCGAGCCCGACGGCAGGTGCGAGCGTGCAGGCAACGGCCTGGGCGCAGTTAAAGCCACGGGCGTGGTATTCGGCAGCTTGAGCCTGACAGGCGGTGATGTCGAGCTGGGCCGTATCGATTTGCTTCATTGTTGTCTCCTTGGTCACGGTGTACCCGCCTATGGTACCCGTGACGGGGCATGTAATCATCGAGAGCTTCATGTATGCCTCATTTTTATCTATCGAGCAAATGCCCAAGGCTTGAGATAAATACCCCTAATCAATTTGTCCCTTAACCTACCTTGGGGATGGGTTGAGAGGGGTGCAGGGTAGCGGTATCGTGAACCGAATAAAACTAAAACCCAGGCAAGGGAGCTAGATATGAGCGAGCAGACCATCGGTACTACATGTGTTCAGGGCGGCTATCACCCGGGAGATGCCGAGCCGCGCCAGGTGCCCATCTACCAGTCCACCACGTGGAAGTACGACACGTCCGAGCACATGGGCAAGCTGTTTGACCTGGAGGAGTCGGGCTATTTCTACAGCCGCCTGCAGAACCCCACGTGCGATCTCGTTGCCGCCAAGATCTGCGAGATGGAGGGCGGCACCGCTGCGATGCTCACGAGCTCGGGCATGGCAGCGAATTTCCTCGCGATCTTTAACGTGGCCGGTGCCGGCGATCATGTGGTCGCGAGCTCTGCCATTTACGGCGGTACGTATAACCTGCTCGCCCACACCATGGGCCGCATGGGCGTGACCTGCACGTTCGTCGCCCCCGACTGCACCGATGAGGAGCTCGAGGCAGCCTTTGAGCCCAATACCAAGCTCGTCTTTGGCGAGACGATTGCCAACCCCGCCCTTGCTGTGCTCGATATTGAGCGCTTTGCCAAGGCCGCACATGACCACGGCGTGCCGCTGATGGTCGACAACACCTTCCCGACGCCCGTGATGTGCCGTCCCTTTGAGTGGGGCGCCGACATCGTTACGCACTCCACCACCAAGTACATGGATGGACATGCTGCCTACCTGGGCGGCGTGATCGTCGACCACGGCCAGTTTGACTGGATGGCCCATGCGGAAAAGTTCCCGGGTCTCACCACGCCCGACGAGAGCTACCACGGCGTGACGTATGCTGAGAAGTTCGGTCGCGAGGGCGCCTTCATTACCAAGGCCACCGCGCAGCTCATGCGCGATCTTGGTCCCATGCAGAATCCGCAGGCGGCGTTTTTCATGCTGAACCTGGGCCTGGAGAGCCTGCATGTGCGCATGCCGCGTCATTGCGAGAACGGCCTGGCCGTTGCCAAGTTCCTGCAGAGCCATCCCAAGGTGCGCTTCGTGAGCTATCCGGGCCTGGAGGGTGATAAGTACTATGACCTGGCTCAGAAGTACATGCCCAACGGCACCTGCGGCGTTGTGAGCTTTGGCTTTAACGGTGGTCGCGCGGCGGCCGAGACCTTTATGAAGAGCCTCAGGCTCGCCCAGATCGCCACGCATGTGGCCGACGCCCGTACTTGCTGCCTGCATCCCGCTAACGCTACGCATCGCCAGATGAACGATGAAGAGCTCATCGCCTGCGGCATCTCCGCCGACATGGTGCGCCTCTCGTGCGGCCTCGAGGACACGGCCGATCTGATTGCCGACCTTGAGCAGGCGCTCGAGCAGTGCTAGGCTAGCGTTCGCATAAGGCGCCGAAGCTGGCAGAAAGCTTCGGCGACCTTTCGTTCCGATTCCGTAGGCGGGACCCCAATCGCGACTGTTTGTAGGCGATTGGGGCCCCGTTTTTCGTTGCGCCACTCGAAAGGATGGATATGGAGAAAACCGCAGAGCAGCTGCGCCGCGAGCACATTGCCCTTGAGGGCGACACCCATGGCAAGAACAAATGGGCGATTCTGTTTACCGTGCTCATCATGACGTTTATGGTGTGTCTGGATTCGACCGTCGTGACCGTGGCGCTGCCCGTGATGCAAAAGGAGCTGGGCGTGGGCCTCGATCGCATTCAGCTGGTAAGCTCGGTGTATCTGCTTGCGACTTGCGTGGCTATGTTGCCGTTTGGCCGTCTGGGCGACGTGCGCGGCAAGGTGAATGTGTTTCAGCTGGGCGTCATCGTCTTTTCGGTCGGTTCGCTGCTGTGCGGCCTTTCGGCCTCGCTCGAGGTTCTTATCCTGGCACGCATTGTTCAGGGCATCGGTTGCGCGGCGGCCATGGCTAACAACATGGGTATCATCACTGAGTCGTTTCCGGCGCGCGAACGAGGCCGTGCCATGGGTATTCTCGCGACCTTCGTGGCCCTCGGCATGATGTGTGGTCCCGTGCTCGGCGGTATGCTGGTGGCAAGCTTTCCCTGGGAGAGTATCTTCCTCATCAACCTGCCCATTGGCGTGATCTCGTTTATCGTGGGGCTCTACACGCTGCCGCATGTTAGGCCAGAGGCCGGTGAACGCCCCATGTCGCTGGCGGAGGCCGCGCGTCGCTGCTTTGCAAATTCGGCCTTTACTATCAACCTTGCCTGCATGCTCATCGTGTTCGTTGGTATTGGTGCATCCGAGTTTATCCTGCCGTTCTATTTTCAGGACGCGCATGGGTTTGGTTCCGACATTTCCGGATTGCTCTTTTTGGCGCTGCCGATGGTGAATGCCTTTATCGGTCCGCTATCGGGTACGGTTTCGGACCGTGTTGGCTGCGAGGGCCCCACGGCGGTCGGCCTGGGCGTGTACGTATGCGGTCTTTTTGCGGTAAGCACGCTCGATGAGCGCTCTTCTATCCCTGTGATCGTGTGCTGTGTCGCGTTTATGTCGTGCGGTACGTCGATTTTCCAGAGTCCCAACAACTCGCTGTACATGGGCTCGGCTCCGCGTGAAGCGCTCGGCTTTGCGGGCAGCCTGGGTAGCCTGGCGCGCTATGCGGGTATGGCAGTGGGCATCGCATATCCTGTATGGGCAGATGAGCGTGGCGATGGGCGAGGCCGTGACCAGTTTTGTTGCAGGACGGCCGGATGTGTTCCTGTTTGGTTTCCGTTCGGTGTTCTATGTGTTGATGGCTGTGGCCGCTGTGGGCTTTGCGCTTGCCATGGTGCGTTTGGTGAAGATGCGCGCCCGCCATTAGCGTGTTGGGAGGCTGTCTGCCACGATTCGCGCCGTCCCAAAAAGACTGGTTTGTGGTGCGATGCGGCTTGTGGGACGGGCGGGGGTCGGTCCGTGGTAGACTATCGAACAACGTTTATTAATCGCGCGGTATCGTTGCCGCGAGAAGGGGTTGCGCCATGCAGGAGCTTGAGGATCGTATTCGCCATGACGGCATCGTAAAGGCCGGTAACGTCCTTAAGGTTGATGCCTTCCTCAACCACCAATGCGACGTTGAGCTGTTCGACCACATGGGCGCCGAGTGGGCCCGACTGTTCGAGGGTGTCGAGATCAACAAGATCCTGACGATTGAGGCTTCGGGCATTGGCATGGCTTGCATCGCGGCTCAGCATTTTGGCGGCGTGCCGGTGGTCTTTGCCAAGAAGGCGCAGTCCATCAACCTCGACGGCGAGCAGTATGCCACGACCATCTACTCCTTTACCAAGCAGAAGGAGTACCCGGTCATTGTGGGTAAGCGCTTCCTGTCCGAGGGCGACAAGATCCTGATTATCGACGACTTTTTGGCCAACGGCTGCGCGCTTGAGGGCCTTATTAAGATCTGCGAGGCTGCGGGCGCCGAAGTTGCCGGCATTGGCATCGCCGTTGAGAAGGGCTTCCAGGGCGGCGGCGATAAGCTCCGTAAGCGCGGCTTCCGCGTTGAGAGCCTGGCACGTATCGCCGATATGGACTGCGAGAACGGCGAGATCACCTTCGCCTAAGCGCGCAACACAAGCGATTGGTATGCGATGTGACAAAGGGACTGTCCCTTTGTCACATTTTTTGTATGAGGGGAGGTGCTGATATGGATGAGAACAGGATAGAATGGCGCGAGTATGCGCGCTATGCCGAGATGTCGGTCGAGGAGTTGGCGCGCGATTGCGAGGTGCAGGTGTTTCGCGCGACGGGTCCGGGCGGACAGGGCGTGAACACGACGGACTCGGCGGTACGCATGAAACATATCCCTTCGGGGATTACCGTGACGGCGCGTGAGAGCCGCAGCCAGTTTCAGAATCGCGCGAGCTGTTTGCGTAAGCTGCGCGCTGAGCTTGAGCGTCGCGGGCGTCCACCGCGCCGACGCGTAAAGACCAAGGTGCCTCAGCGCTCTCGCCAGCGCAGGCTCAACGACAAGCACTTCAACGCGATTAAAAAAGCCAACCGACGCAAGCCGGGCAGCGAAGAATAGCCTCCTCATAAGTTGCGGTGAAATAGGGACTGTTTTGCGGCTTTAGCTGCATAAACAGTCCCTATTTCACCGCAACTTAGGTGGGGCTAGCGGGTGGGGTGCCAGACGTGGAGGGCGCCGGCGAGGATGTCGACCTCGATGCGCGAGGCGACAACGGGCTCGCCGTCGGCCTGGATGGGGTAGTCGGACTCCTCAAAGGTAAGCTCGGCATGGCGACAACGGCGCATGCGAACCGGTGGCAGCTTGGTATGGTGGCCATCTTTGGCCGAAAGGAACATGGGAAGCGCGACCGCGCGCGGAACGGGGCCGCAGGCGTAGCAGACGTCGAGTATGCCGTCACAGGGGTCGGCGTCGGGACAGATGCGATAGCCCGAGCCATAGGTAGGACCCAGCTGAATCGCCATGATGATCGCCCTCACGCGCTCGGCGGGCGTCCCGTCAAAGCTGACTGTCATGGGGTAGTTGCGATAGCGCAGGCCAAACTGCTCAAGTCCCGAGAGGGTGTAGAGCGGAGCGCCCGTCAAGCCGGTCTTTTTGCGCAGCTCGGTGGTGCCCAGGCCGATGGCGGCATCGATGCCGACCGAGAGCGTCTGGTCGTAGTACTCAACGGTAGCCTCGCCGCTGCCACTCGCAGGGCTCCACGAGCGAATGCGCCCGATGTCCTGACGCTGCAGCTCGCAGGTGAGCAGCGCGCCAAAATCCTTACCGGAGAAATCGTCGATGCCGAGCGTTTGGGCAAAATCGTTGCCAGAGCCCACGGGTAGGACGGCAAGAGCGGGGCGGGTGTCCTCCTCTTGCGTCATAAGCCCGTTGACGACCTCGTGAATCACGCCGTCGCCGCCAAGGGCGATAACGGTGCGATAGCCCTGAGCCTGTGCGGCTAGCTCCTTGGCGTGTCCCATGCGCTCGGTTAGCACCAGGTCAAACTGGGATGCGCGTGCAGTCATGTCCAAAAAGCGTTGCAGGCGCTCGGCAACTTCGCGCGCCGCGCCCGACTGGGCGGCTGGGTTGGCGATGATGAGCGTGCTACCAAAATCAGTTGCGTGCATGGGGCGACTCCCGGCGTGTGACATGACAGTGCGGTCGCGCTCAGGTCGAATTGCCCCCGATTGTGGCTGCACGGCGATTATTACATCTACTCGATAGCATCCGCTACCGTACCGCCCTCATCCACAATAAGCGAACGGCGCTTGGGCGAGATGATGCGCTGGGCGGGGTAAACGCCGCGGTGTCCGGCGGTTAGGTAGCTGATAAAGGCCACGATGACAAAGAACCCGGCTGCCGTGCCGTGGAACAGGTCGATGGCCATCATACAGGTGGTGATGGGCACGTTGAGGCCGGCGCAGAACACGCCGAGCATGCCCAGCGCTGCCAGAAAGCTGGGGTCGATTCCGACGAGGCAACCGATCCAGCCGCCGAGCGCCGCACCGATACCAAACAGGGGCGTGACCTCGCCGCCTTGGAAGCCGGCGCCCAGGGTGAGCGCTGTGACGACCAACTTGATGGCTGCGTCCGCCAGGGTGGTGTTGCCGGCAAATCCGGCGCCGGAAAGCCACGTGGAAAGGCCGGCGTAGTTCCAAGCGTCGAGAAGGGCATAGGCGGCCAAAACCACGAGTGCGCCGATGAGTGCGCGAACGAGGTAATTGGTGATAAAGCGACCGTATAGGCTCTTGACGGTTCGAACCGACCAGGCAAAGAGGCGTGCCGTCAGACCGAAGATAATTGCGCTGATAACAACGATGACGACCGTTTTGGGCGTCATAGCGGGAACGCTGGCGATGACATTCGCTTCGTACTCGGTACCTAGGGCGAGTGATGTAAAGTAGCCGGTAAACGAGGCGACCAGGCAGTAGATGCCCGCGGTGTAGTCGATCTTGCCGATAAAGCACATCTCCATGCCAAAGAAAGCTCCGGCAAGGGGCGAGCCGAATACGGCGCCAAAGGCCGACGAGATGCCGGCGAGCATGAGGTCGTGGTGGTCATGCTTTTTGAGGTGGGCGAGGCTCGAGATGTTGCTGGCGATGGTGCCGCCAATCTGCACCGCAGCTCCCTCGCGACCGGCCGATCCGCCCGTTAGGTGCGTGAGCGTGGAGCAGACGAAGGTGAGGACGGCCATGCGCATATGGATGAGGCGTGTGCCCAGAGCGGAGTCGATGACCAGGTTGTTGCCACGCTTGGCGGCGAGACCGTGGTTTTTGTACACCCATGCGGTGGCAACGCCCACAACGGGAAGCAGCGCGTAAATCCACGCATGGTGCTCGCGATAGTCGGTCGCGATATTCAGCGAGGCCAAAAACGCCCAAGCGGCAACGCCCATGGCGAGCGAGACGATGACGACGAGTACGAGCAACTTGGCGCTCGCGAGTAGGTTGCGGGCGTTGCGGCGCGTGTCGGCAGCCAAGAGCTGCTCAGAGCGGGTGAGCTGATGCCTGCCCGCCGTGATGACGTCGTTCAGGGAGAAAAAGCCGCCTTCGTCGAGCGGCTGGGAATGATCCTGCGCTTCGTTTGCGCTTTCGGGTTTGTCGTTATGAGCCATACGTTCCTCTTTTAGGTTGCAACGCAAGCATTATAAAACGCGGTAAACGCGACGAGCCGGTGGGTTGGTTTCCATTCTGTTTCGCGGCTTGCAACCGACAGGTGTATTTGCGGGTACAGGCCGAGTCGCGGTCGTGCATCGGGGGATTATACTGAGACAAGCATAAAGAATCGGCGCCCCTGTTGTGCGCCGTGGCATTAAGAGGTGCATATGGCAGAGAAACTCATTCCGCTGGAGGACGCGCAGTCGATTGTTCTGTCGCACGTTGCTCCGACCGATCTCGTCGAGATTCCCGTGTGGCAGGCCGCCGGTCTTCCCTTGGCCGAGGACGCGGTGGCCGATATCGACATCTCGCCGTTTGCCAACAGCGCTATGGACGGATATGCCGTGCGCTCGGCGGACTTGGCGCAGGCATCTGGCGAGGCGCCGGTGACGCTCGACGTTATCGGACACGAGGCCGCGGGCCATGTCTTTGAGGGCACAATCGGCGCGGGCGAGACCGTCCGCATCATGACGGGCGCGCCGGTGCCCGAAGGTGCCGATGCCGTGGTGAAGTACGAGATCGTCGACGTACTCGATGGCGACGGCAACGAGGGCTCGCACGTTCGCTTCTTGGCGCCTGCCAAGGTAGGGGAGAACGTTCGCTCTGCCGCCGAGGAGGCCCATGCCGGCGATGTTGTGATGCGTGCCGGCGAGGTCGTGGCTCCGGCGGGCGCCGGCTTGCTGGCAAGCGCCGGATACGCGAGCGTGAAGGTGCACGCTGCCCCACGTGTGGGCATCATCTCGCTGGGCACGGAACTGGTCGCACCGAGTAAGGTACCGGCGCGCGGTCAGATTCGCGATTCCAACTCCTCGGCGCTGATGGCCGAGGCACTCGATGCCGGCGCCGAGCCCGTGTTCTACGGCATCGCGCCCGATGATGAGCAGGCGATTGCCGAGCTGGTACATCGCGCCACGCGAGAGTGCGATTTTGTCGGCGGGCGATTACGATTTCGTGACGGCGCTCGTCCGGCGCGAGGGCGAGGTACTGTTTGACCGCATCTCGATGCGCCCCGGCAAGGCCATCACGTTTGGCTTGCTCGGGGGTAAGCCCTACCTGGGGCTTTCGGGCAACCCGGCCGCGGCGTATGTGGGCTTTGAGATGCTCGCCCGCCCGGCGATCCGCAAGATGCGCGGCTTTGCCGAGGGTGCGCGTCCCGTGCAACAGGCGACGCTCACACACGGCGTGAAAAAGCGACAGCATCGCCGCTTCTTCGATCGCGCCACGGTTTTGCGCGACCCCGAGACCGGTGAGTTGTTGGTGACCGAGGCCAAGACGCAGAATTCGGCGCTGCTCGGCACAATGCAGCGGGCCAACTGCCTGCTGCGTATTGACGAAGGTCCGTGCGAGCTCAAGGCGGGCGACGTGGTGGATGTCGTGCGTGTCGACCTGCCTGAGGGCACGGTGCTATAGGAGGAATGTTATGGAGCTGAAGATTTCGATTGTGACGTGCTCGGATACGCGCGATCTTGCCCAGGACGAGGCCGGAGCCGCACTCGAGGAACTTATCGAGGCACAGGGCTGGACGGTCTCCTCACACGTGGTCGTACGCGACGACGTCAGCGAGATCAGTGATGCCATTGTGGAAGCCGCCGATGAGTGCCACGCCAATGTCGTGCTCACCTGCGGCGGCACGGGGCTTTCGATGCGCGATGTTACGCCCGAGGCGACGCGTTCCGTCTGCGACCGCGATGTGCCGGGTATTGCAGAGGCAATCCGCGCGTATTCGATGACCAAGACGCGCCGCGCCATGCTCTCGCGTGCTATTTGCATGCAACGAGGTCATACACTTGTCGTAAACTTTCCCGGTTCTACGAAGGCCGCCCGCGAAAGCTGGGAGGCCATAGCAGACCAGCTGGAGCATGCGGCTCAGATGACAGCGGGCGGCGGACATACCAACTAAGCGGTTTACCTGCGGCGGGGCG
>OCHJ01002428.1_pt1 | contig 10186 bp, 10 predicted proteins | sample 1538381 | NCBI WGS metagenome assembly OCHJ01 (sample SAMN04571688, study PRJEB22368) | human gut metagenome | biome: human gut; material: stool | host: Homo sapiens | place: Luxembourg | collected 2012-06-29 | reverse complement strand
ATTTTGATTTCTTCACAGGAAAAGTAAATGTAGTAGAAGAAATTAAATATTCAGAAGGTGAAAGAAGCCAAGTTAGATGCTATGGTGCTAATGATGTTAGAGAAGGTGTAGCAATCATGTGGTTAGAAGATGTTGATGTATCTATTACAGGTAACTCAACAAACCCAACAAGATTCCAACATCCAGTTGCAGGTACATATAAAAAAGAAAGAATTGAAGCAGGTAAAAAATACTTCTCAGTTGCTTCAGGTGGTGGAACAGGTAGAACATTACACCCAGATAATATGGCTGCTGGACCAGCTTCTTATGGTATGACAGATACTATGGGAAGAATGCATTCAGATGCTCAATTTGCAGGAAGTTCTTCTGTACCAGCTCACGTTGAAATGATGGGATTAATTGGTATGGGAAATAACCCTATGGTTGGTGCTTCTGTTGCAGTAGCTGTTGCAGTAGAAGAAGCTATGAAATAAAATAAAAATTTATAAAAGAGCCACAATTGTGAACAATATGTTCATAAAGGCTCTTTTATTGAAAGTGGTAAAAATGAGTAAAATAGCAAATATGTTAAATATGATACAAATATTAAAAGATAAAAAAATACATAGCATACAAAGTTTAGCAGAAAAATTAGAAGTATCAGAAAGAATGATAAGACAATATAAAAATGAATTAGAAGAAGCAGGAATATATATTGATTCTGTAACCGGAAAATATGGCGGATATAAAATTGATGATGAAAATAAGTTTTTAGGATTAAATAATATTGTAAAAGAAGAAATGTATATATTAATGAAAAAAGCAATTAAAAATAAAAACAAGGTATATATTGTATATAAATCAATAAATTCAGGTATTACCAATAGAATAATACATCCAGCAGAACTTTTTTGCTATATTGATAAATGGTATGTAGCGGCTTTTTGCGAATTAAGAAATGAAATAAGATTATTTAAGCTAGAAAATATATTAGAATATAATGTATTAGAAGATAAATATGAAAATAAAAAATAATTGTGACAAAAATATTTCCTAAATATATGATATAATTTTCATGTATTAAGGAAATTTTTGTATTATAAGGGAGAAAAAATAAAAATGGATGAAGTAATATTTGTTACACATAATAAGGGAAAAATAGCATCAGCTAAAAAACAACTAAAAAATGTGAATTTTAAGATATTTGAATATGAGCTAGAAGAGCCTAGAAGTGATGATATTAAATATATATCAAAATATAAGGTGGAAGAAGCTTATAAAATTGTAAAAAAACCATGTATTTCGTTAGATTGCGGATTTTGGATTGATGAATTAAATGGTTTCCCAAGAGCTTTTGTAAACTTTTCTTTGGAAACTATTGGAATTAAAGGGATATTGAAGTTAATGAAAGGAAAAGAAAATAGAAAATGTAGGTTTACGGAATGTTTATCTTATTATGATGGAAAAGAAGTTCATCAGTTTATGGGGAGGCATGAGGGGATTTTATCATCAGAAATATTAGGACAAGATACAGATAAAAAGTGGTCAGAGTTGTGGTATATATTTAAACCAGCTGGATATGATAAAACATTAGCACAAATGACAGATGAGGAAAGGGCTGAAAGAGAAAAAAATAGAAATAAGTATGATTCTGTTGATTCTATGAGTGAGTTTGCAAAATGGTATAATAAATAAGAGGGTTTGAAGTAAGGGATTTATCTAGGTAAATACCTTACTTTAAAAGTATGTATTGAATTGCAAATATACCGGTTACAGTTCAGTAAGAATTATTTTGTGGTGTCTTTGCCTATATGTTTTTGAAAATTGAACCTTTTCACTACATTCAAAAAGAAAATTTAATATAAAAATGTGCGCCGCTTTCACTCAGGCTTAAAATGTATATATGTATATGATTTTATAATTTTTGAATGCGATTGGAGCAATATTAGAATTTCTTAAATAAATTAATGGAAAGAGTTCACAAAGTGGAAGGGTGCCATTAATTTATTTAGAAATTCTTATGTTGCGTATTGAAGCCGAAAAAATTATAAAATCATATACATATATACATTTTACCCGTGAACATTCCTCACATTTTTATATAATATTTTCTATTTTGAATTCCAATCAAACGGTTCAATTTTCAAAAACATATAGGCAAAGACACCATAGAAAGATTCTTACTGAACTGTAACATATACCGAACAAATTTTTTAATTTTTTTATAAAAAAGTATTGACAAAATGAAAAAAAGAATATAAAATAAGGACAACAAAAACGAACAAGAATTTGCAAAACATAAATTTGTAAGGAGTGATATAAAATGAAAATAATGACAAAGAAAATCAACTTAAAAATAACAATAGAAGAAGCAGCAGAAAGACATCCTGTGCTTGTGTTAGGAACAGATTATAAAGTTAAGATTATATACAAAAATATAAAAGTTGCTGAACTAGATGTAGAAGATAAAATTATAAAAATATCATTACCAAACAAATATAAAAAAGCAAATAATGAAAGAATATTAGACATAGCAATAGATAAAATGTATGAGCAAATAGCAAGAGTAGAAATAGAAAGAGCTATGGAAAAAACAAGAATATTATTAGGATTTGCGCCAGAAGATTATGAAATTAGAAAAATGAGTGATCAGTTTGGAAGATGTGAGGAAAACAAAATAACAATAAATCCAGAAATAGTCAAATATGATAGAGAAGTAATTGATTATATAGTTTTACATGAATATTGTCATTTAAAATATAAAAGCCATTGCAAAAGCTTTATAAAAATGTTAGAAAAATATGAACCTAATTACAAAAAATTTGAAAAAATTGTTTCCAATATATAGTAATTTTTAGAAATATTGCCTATAATATAGATATAAAAATTCAAAAAAACTAGTACTTTTTATTATTAGTTTTTTTGAAGAAGTTTAAATGTTAAATTAATATATTATAGGAGGAAAAACAAAAATGAACAAATATTATTTTACATCAGAAAGTGTAACAGAGGGACATCCAGACAAAGTAGCGGATTTAATATCTGATAGTATATTAGATGAATATTTAAAACAAGATAAATATTCAAGAGTGGCAGTAGAAACATTTGTAACTGGAAACACGGTAACAATAGCAGGACAAATAACATCAAAAGGACAAGTTAATATAGAAAATATAGTAAGACAAACAATAAAAAATATAGGATATGATAATGAAAGTACAGATATTGATTATAGAACTTGTAAAATAAATATAGATATTACAAAACAGAGCCCAGATATAGCACTAGGAGTAGATGTTGGAGGAGCAGGAGACCAAGGAATAATGTTTGGATATGCATCAAATGAGACAGAAGAATATATGCCATATGCAATATCAATGGCACATAAATTGGCAAGAAAACTAACAGAGGTACGAAAACAAAAAGAAATACCATATTTACGTCCAGATGGAAAAACTCAGGTAACAGTAGAATATGAAGATAATAAACCAAAAAGAATAGAAACGATATTAATTTCAACACAACACTTACAAGAAGTAACAATAGAACAATTAAGAAAAGATATTACTGAAAAAGTAATAAAACTAGTTATACCAGAAGAGATGATAGATAAAAATACAAAAATATATATAAATCCAACAGGAAGATTTATAATAGGAGGGCCTCTTGGAGATACAGGACTAACAGGTAGAAAAATAATAGTAGATACTTATGGGGGATATGCACGTCATGGAGGTGGAGCATTTTCTGGAAAGGATGCGACAAAGGTAGATAGAAGTGCTGCATATATGTTAAGACATATTGCTAAAAATATAGTTGCAAATGGATATGCTGAAAAATGTGAAATACAAATTTCATATGCTATTGGTATGAAAGAGCCTCTTTCTATATATGTAAATACATTTGGAACAGGTATAAAATCAGATGATGAATTAGCAAATTTAGTAAGAGAAAAATTTGATTTAACTCCTGATGGAATTATAGAGTATTTGAAACTTAGAGAACCTATTTTTGTTGAAACGACTAATTATGGACATTTTGGAAAAGAAGGTTTGAAGTGGGAGAAAATTATAGATTTAAAAGGAGAATAATGAAAAACAATTATAAAAAAGTAGGCAAAATAAATTTGAAAATATTTAAAAATGTATCATATAATTTAGGATTTTATTCATAATAAAAATTCTATAATGACTATGTATAGAAAGGAAAAGTAAAAATGAAAGTATTATTTGCAACAACAAACCCAGCAAAAGTGAAAAAATACAAAAAAGCACTTGAAGAAAGAGGAATTGAACTATTAACACTAAAAAACTTAGACATTAATATAAAAGTAGAAGAAACAGGAAAAAATGCAATAGAAAACGCATACATAAAAGCAAAAACATATTATGAAGTAGCACATATGCCAACAATAGGAATGGATAATTGTCTATTTGTAGAAGAACTGTCAGAAGAAGAACAACCAGGGACACATGTAAGAAGAATAAATGGAAAAGAATTAACAGATGAAGAAATGATAGAACACTATACAAATTTAGTAAAAAAACATGGAGAAAAACTAACAGCAAAATGGGTATATGGTATGGTAATTTATAATGGTAAAGAAGTAAAAGAATATACTTGGAGTAAAAGTAACTTTTATTTTGTAGATAAACCATGTGAAAAAAGAAATCCTGGATATCCTTTGGATTCAATTAGTATTGTACCTGAATTTAATAAATATTTAGTAGAATTAACAGAAGAAGAGAAAATAAAAAATAATAGTAAAAACAGTGATGATGGAGTTATTAAATTCATAGTAGATAATATAAATTAAGGAAAGGAGAAATGCATGTTAAAATTAAAAAATATAAAAAAGACATATGTAAGTGGAGATGAAAAAGTAGAAGCTCTAAAAGGAATAAATATAGAATTTAGAGAATCAGAATTTGTCTCAATATTAGGACAAAGTGGATGTGGGAAAACAACACTATTAAATATTATAGGAGGATTAGACAGATACACTTCAGGAGATTTAATAATAAATGGAAAATCAACAAAAGACTTTAAGGACAGAGATTGGGATGCTTATAGAAATTATTCAGTAGGATTTGTATTTCAAAGTTATAATTTAATAGGACATCAAACAGTATTATCAAATGTTGAACTTGCATTAACAATATCAGGAGTATCCAGAAAAGAGAGAAAACAAAGAGCAATAAAAGCACTAGAAGAAGTTGGACTAAAAGAACAAATACACAAAAAGCCAAACCAATTATCAGGTGGGCAAATGCAAAGAGTTGCAATAGCAAGAGCATTAGTAAATAATCCAGATATAATATTAGCAGATGAACCAACAGGTGCATTGGATACAAAAACAAGTGTGCAAGTAATGGAAATATTAAAGAAAATATCAAAAGATAAATTAATAATAATGGTTACACATAACCCAGAACTTGCAGAAAAATATTCAAGTAGAATCATAAAAATACTTGATGGAAAAATAACAGATGATTCAGACCCAATAGAACATCAAAAAGAAGAAAAACAGCAAGATACTAAAAAGAAAAGAACATCAATGAAATTCCTTACAGCCCTACGATTAAGTTTAAATAATTTAATGACTAAAAAGGGAAGAACAATATTAACATCATTTGCAGGAAGTATTGGAATAATAGGAATTGCATTAATTTTAGCAATTTCAACAGGTGTACAGAATTATATAGATAAAGTAGAAGAAGATACACTTTCATCATACCCAATTACAATAGAAGAGTCAACGGTGGATATGTCAAGCTTAATGCAATCTATGATGGGAGATGATACAGAATCTAATACAGAAAATAGAGAAGAAGAAAGAGCATATTCAGCAGATATAATGAATGATATGATAACAACACTTTCTAATAAAAAACAAAGCAATAACCTAAAAGAATTAAAGAAATACCTAGATGAGGGGAATAATGAAATTACAAAAAACAGTAATAGTATAGAATATGGATATGATTTAAATATCAATTTATATAGAGCAGATACTGACAAAGGTATTGTAAGAGTAAATCCAAGTACAGTAATGAATGCATTTGGAATGGGGGATATGATAGAAGCACAAAATAATTCTGCAATGTCATCAGTATTCGGGAGTTCAATGATGACAAATACTGATATATGTTTTGAAATGAGGGACAATCAACAATTATTAGAATCACAATATGATTTAGTAAAAGGAAATTGGCCAAAACAATATAATGAGGTAGTTTTAGTTTTAAAAGAAGATGGAAGAATAGATGATTACACATTATACTCATTAGGACTAAAAAATCAAAGTGAGCTAAAAGATAAATGGAAAGCAGTAGAAAATGGAGAAAAACTTGATGAAAATCAAGAATCTACATCATACTCATATGATGAGTTGCTAAATTTAGAATTTAAATTATTATTGAATTCAGATTATTATCAAAAACAAAATGGATTATGGATAAATAAAGAAGATGATGAAAACTATTTAAAAGATAAAATTAATAATGCAGAAACTGTAAAAATAGTAGGAATTATAAAACAAAATGAACAAAGTGCTGTAAGTACTTCTGTTACAAGTGGTATAGGATATACAAAACAATTAAAAGAATATATTATACAAAAGTCAAATGATGCACAAATAGTTAAAGAACAAAAAGAAAATAAAGATGTAAATGTATTTTCAGGATTAGATTTCCCAACAGATGATAATACAACATCAATGGAAAATTTGACAACAGAACAAAGATTAGCAATGAGCAAATTAAGTAGCGAAGAAATTGCTCAAATGATGGAAACATATTCAGCAAATAAAGATGCAAGCTACGAAAAAAATCTACAAAAATTAGGAGCTGTTGATATTGATACTCCAACATCAATAAGCATTTATCCAAAAGATTTTGAGGCAAAAGATAAAATATCAAAAGCAATTGATGAGTATAATCAAAAACAAAGAGATGATGGGAAAGAAGAAAATACAATAAGCTACACAGATATAGTTGGAACAATGATGAAGTCTGTAAGCCAAATTATTAATACAATAAGTTATGTATTAATTGCATTTGTAGCAATATCATTGGTTGTATCTTCAATAATGATTGGTATTATAACATATATTTCTGTATTGGAAAGAACAAAAGAAATTGGTATTTTAAGAGCGATTGGTGCATCAAAAAAGGATATTTCAAGAGTATTTAATGCAGAAACTTTGATTATTGGTTTAATATCAGGTCTTATAGGAATAGGCATTACAGTATTATTAACACTTCCAATAAATAGTATGATTTATGCTGTAACGGGTGTTAAAGTAGTAACTGCTGTACCATTTAAGGCTGGTGTTGTATTAGTTCTTATTAGTATGTTCTTGACAATTATTGCAGGTTTAATTCCAGCTAAAATTGCAAGTAAAAAGGATCCAGTAATTGCATTAAGAACAGAGTAATTATAGCATAAAAAAGCAGTAGAAATATATTTAAATATAAAAAACAAATCCTCATAAAGCTTATAAGAAACTTTATGAGGGCTAACTTTTGGCAAAAACAGATTTAGAGAACAATATAAAATCAGCAATAGCGGTAACAGACAGAGAATCAAGTGTATCTTATAAAGGGTACAATTCAGATTCAGCAGTTGATGCTTTAAGACTAGAAATACCAAAAGTTAAAAATACAAAGTTTGACTTAACAACAAAAAGAATATTTAAAAAAGCATCAATTTCTACAAGATGGAATTTAAGAGATGTTGGTAGAAATAAAGGTAGAAGTCTGATGGCAATTGTTGGAATCACAGGATGTACAATGCTTATGCTATGTGCATTTGGAATGATGGATACAATGAAATCATATCTAAGTTGGGAATTTGATAAAATAAGTAATTTTGAATATAAACTTTCACTTTCAAACAATTATACAAATGAACAATTTACAAGTATAATAGAGAAATATGGTAATCAAACAAGTGAATCGTTTGGAATAGAAATTAAAAATGGTGATAAAAAAGAAACAAATACTTTAACAGTAAATGATGCACCAGACAAATTGAAATATACAAATCACAGTAAAGAATATATGGACTTAAAAGATGATGGAATTTACATCACAGAAAAATTATCAGAAAAATATGATCTAAAAGTTGGAGACGAAATAACTTGGCACATATTTGGAGATGACAATTGGTACACTTGTAAAATTGCAGGATTGAATAGAGACCCTCAAAATCAACAATTAAATATGACAAGAAAATATTTTGAGTCATTAGGATTTACATATAGAGCAGATGTGTTATACACAGATGATGATTTAAGTAATACAAAAACAATTTATTGATTGTTGTTTCAGCTATATTAGGTTTTGTAATAATTTATAATTTGGGAATAGACTATTGAAATGATGGAAAAAGTGCATTTTTTACTAACGGAAATGGCAATATTTTAGATATCATATATTTGATGTATGGAAAAGAAATAAAAGAAATATAAAAAATAATGTATTAATCAATAGTGCGGACCAAGCTTTTAAAGGTGGAGTTGGTATTGGAAAATATGGTTTTTATATTTTGAATTTAGACATGCCGGCAGATTTTTATGATGTTAATGTTCATCCAACTAAAATGGAGGTTAGGTTTAAAGATGAAGATAAAATTTATAAAGTTTTGTATCATGCGATAAAGAGTACAATGCTTAAATTTGAATTTTTGGGAAATAATGAAAACGAGGAGCATAATGAAGAATATATTCAAAATGAATTAGATTTTTTAACGAATGAATATGATATTTTAGATGAAATGTTGACAAATGAAAGAACTTCAATAAAAGATGTTGAGAAAAGATTTATTGCAACAGTTGCATGTAAGGCTGCTGTTAAGGCTAATATGGATTTGAGTAAGCCAGAAGTTGAGAATTTGATACAGAGTTTGTTGAGTTTGAATAATCCATATACTTGCCCACATGGAAGACCAACTACTATAAAAATTTCAAAAGAATATCTTGAAGAGCATTTATGAAAACAGAGTCTACATTGTAGGCTCTGTCTGAATTAAAAATAATAAAGCTGTTTGCTAGAAGCAACGATTTCTTCATCGGATAATCTTTCTTCCTGCTTTTTACGTCTTAGCTGATCCATTGCTAAGATTACCTTTAAATCTGAATTTGACATACGAAGCCGTTCAGCAAACATCTCAGCAGGTCTTTTGTTTTTTGTCTTTTTACTCATCAAGATACACCTACCTTTCAAAATTTAATTATATGAAATGAATTAATTCTAACAAGTATAATAGCACGAAAAAAATAAAAAATCAAGGAGGAAAAATATGGATTTAGTTATTGGACTTGCAATACCATTTTTAGGCACAACACTTGGAGCTGCAATGGTATTTCTAATGAAAAAAGAAATGAATAAAAAAGTAGAAAAAATCTTATTAGGATTTGCATCAGGAGTAATGATAGCAGCATCAGTATGGTCATTACTAATACCATCAATAGAAATGGCAGAAAACCAAGGAAAAGTTGCATGGATTCCAGCTGCAATAGGATTTTTACTAGGAATTGTATTTTTATTAGTACTAGACAGTGTAATTCCACATATGCACTTAGAAAGTGAAAAGCCAGAAGGAATGAAATCAAAATTGAAAAAGACTACAATGATGGTATTTGCAGTAACATTGCACAATATACCAGAAGGAATGGCAGTTGGAGTTACTTTTGCAGGTGCTATTGCCCAAAATGCGGGAATTACAATGGCAGGAGCTTTTGCATTAGCAATAGGAATTGCAATTCAGAACTTTCCAGAAGGTGCAATTATTTCAATGCCATTAAAAAGTGAAGGAGTTTCAAAGCCAAAAGCATTTTTATATGGTACTTTGTCAGGAATTGTTGAACCAATTGGTGCGATTATTACAATACTTCTTACAAACGCAGTTGTTCCAATTTTGCCATATTTGTTATCTTTTGCAGCGGGTGCAATGATTTATGTTGTTGTAGAAGAATTGATTCCAGAGTCACAAGCAGGAGAACATTCTAATATTGGTACTATTGGTGTTGCAATAGGTTTTACGATTATGATGATATTAGATGTTGCGTTAGGATAGTAATAGTTTTAAGGTATCGTTCTTTTGAAATTCACTGTACCTTTAAGGGAAGAGATTATTTATAAGTATGTACGTTTGATTGGAGTGAAAAATAGAAAATCTTAAATAAAAAACTGAGGAATGCTCA
>OCHJ01002400.1_pt1 | contig 10309 bp, 14 predicted proteins | sample 1538381 | NCBI WGS metagenome assembly OCHJ01 (sample SAMN04571688, study PRJEB22368) | human gut metagenome | biome: human gut; material: stool | host: Homo sapiens | place: Luxembourg | collected 2012-06-29 | reverse complement strand
AAACTTTTTCATATGTTTCTAGCATTTGTGAATACATTGTATCCCTTTCCAATTTAGATGTTGAAAAATAATCATCATTATTTTTCTGAATATCTTTACTTGTTGTTTCTAAACTTTCACTTTCAGATATATCACTTTTACTTATAGTATTACTAATATCTAAGTCATCACTTACAACATTACTACTAACAAGCTGAGCATCTCCAATATTAGCCATTTTATCTAATTCTTCTTCTGAACTTGCAGTTTGGACTGCACTTCTAAAATCTCCATCTGCTGTAAAATTCAAATATCCTGCTACAATCAACATTAAAGCAATAACATATATTACAACTTGATTTTTTTTCATAAATTTCATAAAAAAACCCCTTTCCCTTTATGTTTTTAATAAAAATATTTTAATTTCCCTGAAACACTTGAATTTTATGAGTAGCAAGTCCTGTTGCCGCTTCTACTGCTTGAATAATACTGGTTTTTATATTTATATCAGATGCTCCTTTTGCAGTAATAATAGCTCCCTCAATTTTAGGTTCAACAGTTTTCTGAACAATTGGTGTTTTGTTTCCATTTTGTTCTTGGTAAACAACCTCTTTTTGAGAATCTGTTTGTTCCACTTTTCTAACACCACCAGATTTATCAGTTTCTTCTGTTGTACTTGTTTTAGAGTTTTCATTATACATTGCAACAGTTTCAGAAGTTTCTGAATAATTAATGAAAACCTTTACATTCCCAACACCATTAATATTTGATAATATATTCTCTAATCTTTCCTCTAAATTATTATTAGTAGTATCTTGACTTGTTTCTCCACTATTCTGAACACTTTTAGTTGTTGCAAGCTGTTTTCCTGTCGAATTAGTCATATTTTTATTTGAGTTCTTGTCTCCACTCCAAACATAATTTATTATAACTACTGTAATTATTAAAACAACTACTAAAAAAACTAAATTTTCAATTTTTCTTTTATTGTTTCCTTGATTTTCATCATTTCCAATAATTTTTTTCAGTTTATTCTTAAACATTTTTCACTCACCCCATATTCTTTTATCAAAAATTGTTTTACAATTTTTATATCAGTTTTAGTTATATTTTGATTCTGTTGTTCACTTTGAGTTGATTCATCACTTGAATTATCTTGATTTTTAGATACATTTATTTCAACCTTTTGGATTTTTTGTATTTCATTGACTATCTTTTCTTCTATGTTCATTGTTTCATTACTTTGATTCTCATCATTCTCATTACTGTTATCTTTTTTTTCCTTAATCTTTATTGTTATTAATTCTATCCCTGTATCATTACTAGATATATGTGCCTTTACATCACAGTCCTCTACTACATATCCTTCTTCATCTAGTTTTTGCACAATATCATTTTCAAGTTTTTGTTTATACAATTCATCTAATCTACTATCCATTGATTTTTGATTAACATTTTCACTTTCGGCTGATGTCTCAACAGAATATTGGTTATATAAGTCCTCTACATTAAATTTAAGTTCATTACTATTTTCTATAAAAGGTTCAATTATGCTAAACAATATATATAATCCCATAACCATTTTCACATATTTTTTTGTTTTATTATTTGGTAGTAACATCTCTAATATTGACACAACAATTAATGCTAAACACAGATTTTTAACCCATGAACTTAAAAAATTAATCATATTACTATTCTCCTATAATTGCATAACTATATTTTTAAATATTTTGATTTACCTGAACATCATCCCAGTGTTTGACATCTTTACTAATAATGTTGTTCCTATAATTACCATAAATGTTACAGTAACCAAAATAGCAAGTAAAATTTTAAAAATATCACCAATTTCATCTAAAAGTTTTACAATTTTACTATCTGCAATAACTTCACTTATACTAGCAATCAATTTATAAGAAAATGTCAAAACTGTAAGTTTTAAAATAGGCATAATACATATTCCTATAATAACTATTACTCCAACAAAACCAACTGCATTTTTCAAAATCAATCCACATCCAAGCACACTATCAACAACATCGCCTAATATTTTTCCTACAATTGGAACAGCAGAACTTACAATTGCCTTTGCCGTTTTTGCGGTTATTCCATCAACAGAACTTGCAAGAGTACCTTCAAGTGAAACAACTCCAACAAAAATTGTTAACACTATTCCTAAAAACCATATAGTGGATGATTTTAAAAATTTCGATATTTTATCAATTTGCACTCTATCTGATATTTTTGAAATTATGCTTATTGATGTTATTATCAATATTATAGGCATCAATATATCTTGAATAAGATTTCCAATAAAATTTATCATAAATAAAATTATTGGTTCTAGTATACTTGTAGTTGTTATACTTCCTGTATATAACATCAATGAAATAAGTACTGGTATAAGTGTATTCATAAATCCAATTAAATTTGTAGTTGTATCTTTTACTAATGTAATTATGTCAGAAAAGTTTGACATAATTACTGTTATAATTGCTATATATTGAACATAATATATTAATTTAGAAATATTATCATTTTCAAGACTTTCACTTATAGATTTTAATATGCTATGTATAATTATAATAGCTAATATACATGCTAAACTTTTTACTCCATTTTGTACTTCATTTCCTAATTTACTCAATATTTTTTTGTATATATTTGAATTATCAATTTCTCCTTTTATTGCTGAATTTAAAATATCGCTTATATCTATATCTTCAAAAAACTCCCCTGTATATTGCTTAGAATTTTGTATAAATGAACTTATTCCAAATGTTTTTTCTTGACTTTCTAATTCATTTTCATCTATACTTATTGCACTCTGTGTATTTGAAATATCATTTGCACAATATGATTTTCTTGGACTTAATACAGATATTACCATTATAATTATCATTAGTATTATCTTCATTTGTTTATTCACATTTGTTTTACCTCCTTTTTGAATGTAATAAAAAAGTTCAAGTTTCAAAACATATAGGTAGCGATACTATAAAAGAGATTCTTACTGAACTGTAACTTTGTTATGGCAATATTTTCAATATAATTTCCAATAAACTCGAAATTATAGGTATTGACATAGAAATAATAATAATTTTGCTCCCAATTTCAATTTTACTAGCAATTGCAGCCTCACCAGAATCTTTACATACACTTACAGCAAATTCCGATAAAAAAGCAATTCCTGTAATTTTTATAAGTAATGCAATAAATTGAGTATTAATAGAAAACTTGTCTTGTATTGATTCTATCAGATTTACTATTCCAGTTAATCTATCCATAACAAGGAACAAAATCAATACACCTGTTAATATACTTATAAATATTGCATATTCTGGTCTATATTGTTTAAGCATAATTATTATAATTAAAGCAATTAAAGCAATTCCTATTATTTTAATAATTTCCATTACTCTTCCATCCTTATTTTTTAGTAGTTCCTTATCCCTATCTTTTTATAAATTAAACAAGGTCCTTACTGTATCAAACAAACCACTTATTTCTTTAATTACCATTGTTAAAACAATAACTAATCCAGCAAGAGTTGTCATCATTGCTTGATCTTCTCTACCAGCCCTCACCAAAACTTGATATAATACTGCTACCAAAATTCCAATTGCAGCTATTTTAAACAATAAATCTATACTCATAAAAAATCCCCCTAATCTGATTTTATTTTTAGCTATTTACATTAAAATAATTACAATAGCCATTCCTATACTCATTCCTAATTTTTTATACAATTTTTCATTTTTATTTTTTTCTTCTTGTGCTTGTCTAATTTGTTCATCCAAAAAGCTTTCTGTTACCTCAATTTGACTAAGTTGTCCATCAACATCAGTTATTCCGAAGCAACTTAGAAAGTGTCTTTATAGCTTGCTTGTCCTCGTAATTTAAATTACCTGAAAAATTATCAACAGCATTTTCCCAAGCTATACTTGCAGATGTATCTCCCATTTTTAAAATAGTTTCATTAAATAATTTTGCAATATTTTTATTTGAATTTTCAGCTATTTGCTTAAAAATTTCCGGTATAGGTTCATATGTAAATTTTATTTTTGATTTAAATATATTTAGTGCATTTTTCATTTCTTCAAGCTCGTCTAATCTAAATTTATATTTTTGGGATATGTATTTTCCAATTAGTGTTGCACTTAAAAACACCAAAAAGAGCATACAATATTTAATAAACTGCATTTTTATTCTCCTTGCATTTATTTTTTAATATTATATGCTCTTATTTTTATTTTAGAACTAATTATTTTTATTGTACCCATTCAAATGAATTTGACAAATTATTTGCCTCTTTTTCAATAGCTGTTTCATCATCTAAATTAAAACTATATGCTGTAATACAAGCCAAATTGTCTCCATTTAAAATATAGTAATAGTATAATATTTCACTTGGTGATTGATTATATTCTATTCTTATTTTTAATAAGTCATAATTTTTTGAAGTTTTCAATATTTCCATATTTATTAAATCTGGTTTGTCATCTGCATTTTCAAGATTTTCTTGTACTGTTGTTTTTATATCTTCTATATTTTTTACACTTGTTGTATCCAATTTATCATAATATACATTTATTCCTGCTGGATATGATGAATAATCATCTTCTGCAATTTCATTGTTTGAATCCAATACAGGCATATTGTTAATATATTTATAAAAATTCCATTCGTTTTGATATTGTGATTGTCCTTTTGACCAATTTTTCTGTATTTCAAAATTTATATTTGAGTCTTGATATGTTACTGTTGTATCTGATTTTTCAATTATTGTTACAATCATAACTAATACAATCAAAACAATTAATACAATTAATGATATTTTTTGTAATTTTGACATTTTTTTATAATTGCTCGTGCTATTTTCATCATCTTCTGAATAATAATATTTTCCTTTATATTTTTTGATAATTCCTAATTGTTTCAAATAATTAAAAGAATATTTAGCTTTTCTTTTGTCATCAATTTCTGCAATAACTTCATCTTTAAGCATTGCCTTTTCTGGTGCTGTTGCTTCATATTTTGTAAAAATAGGTTTCATCAATTCAATTGTTGCTTTTTTTATTTCATTTTTCTCTTCTTTATTATTAAGATTTAGTTTAACATCTTGTCCTTCATTATTTTCTAATTGTTTTTTTATATTTGCTGTTACAATGCTTGCTCCTAATATTGTAAATATTAATGAAATAATAAAATCTTTCATCATTGCTGTTGCAAATTCACCATTTTCATATAATCTACTTATATTAGTTAAATTTACAGATATTCCTTCGTTTGCAATTAATAATGTTGGAATTATTACTAATGTGGTTACTGTTACAATTACAAGAGCTATTACCATCAATATAACTGGTAATTTTTTGTTAATTTTTCCTTTTGCTATTTTGTATCCATATAACTCACCTACTGCTATTAATGCTGCTAATATGGAAAACATCATTTCTCCATACACATATACTAATATCCATGGTATTGTTGCTATAACTCCTCCTACAATTGCCCCTAGTATTCCTGTTAAATAACTACCTTTGACTGATTTTTCTTGTTTTATTTGTTCTTGTTCCATATTTTACCCCCTCTTCTTTTGATATTCCAAATATATCATATATTTCTATCTTTTGCAATATTAAAGACATTGCAAACATCTTTTTTATATGATATACTTTAAAGTGTATAAATTTGTTATTAAATTGGAGGTAATATTATGTTTAAATTACACTCAGACTATAAACCAACTGGTGACCAACCACAAGCAATAGAATATTTGTCAAAAGGAATTGAACAAGGCAAAAAATTTCAAACATTATTAGGAGTAACAGGTTCTGGAAAAACATTCACAATGGCAAATATAATAAATAAAGTTCAAAGTTCAAAAACCAACATTAGTTTTAGCTCATAACAAAACTCTTGCTGGACAACTGTATTCAGAATTTAAAGAGTTTTTTCCAGAAAACAATGTTGAATATTTTGTTTCTTACTATGATTATTATCAACCAGAAAGCTATATTCCAGCTTCTGATACATATATTGAAAAAGATGCTTCTATAAATGACGAAATTGATAAACTTCGCCATTCTGCAACTGCTTCATTATTTGAAACAAGAGATGTAATTATTGTTGCTTCTGTTTCTTGTATTTATGGTTTAGGCGACCCTATTGATTATGAGCATATGATAGTTTCTTTACGTCCTGGCATGCAAAAATCAAGAGAAGAAGTTATGAAAAAGCTAGTTAATATGCAATATTCGAGAAACGAAATTGATTTTAAAAGAGGTACTTTTAGAGCAAAAGGTGATATATTAGAAATCTACCCTTCTGACCAAAGTGAATCTGCTATACGTGTTGAATTCTGGGGTGATGAAATTGAAAAAGTTTATGAAATTAATCCTTTAACAGGTAAAGCAATAGCAGAAAGAACTCATGTAATGGTCTTTCCTAATTCTCATTATGTAACAACTTCTGATAAAATGGAACGTGCATTAGTTACAATCAATGAAGAATTACAAGAAAGAATTAAGTATTTTAAGGATAATAATAAATTGATAGAAGCTCAAAGAATTGATGAAAGAACTAATTTTGATATGGAAATGATGAAGGAAACTGGTTTCTGCCAAGGTATTGAAAATTATTCAAGACATATAAGTGGCAGACCTGCTGGTTCTCCTCCATTCACATTATTTGATTACATGCCAAAAGATTTTCTTTTATTGATAGATGAATCACATGCAACAATTCCTCAGGTTAGAGCTATGTACAATGGTGATCGTGCTCGTAAAGATTCTTTGGTTAATTATGGTTTTAGACTTCCTTCTGCTTATGATAACAGACCCTTAAAATTCGAGGAGTTTGAAGAAAGGATTAATCAAGTTATTTTTGTTAGTGCAACACCTGCTGATTATGAAAAAGAACATAGTAAAGATAATGTTGTTGAACAAATTATCAGACCTACTGGCCTTTTAGATCCAAAAATTGAAGTTAAACCTGTTACTAATCAAATTGATGATTTAATTGAGCAAATTCGTATAAGAGTTGAAAAAAATGAAAGGGTTTTAGTTACTACTTTAACTAAAAAAATGGCAGAAGATTTGACATCATATTTACAAAGTTTAGACATCAAAGTAAATTATATGCATTCAGATATAAAAGCCCTTGAAAGGATGGAAATTATTAGAAATCTTCGTTTAGGAGAGTTTGATGTTTTAGTTGGTATTAACCTTTTGAGAGAAGGTTTGGATATTCCAGAAGTTTCTTTGGTAGCGATTCTTGATGCTGATAAGGAAGGCTTCTTGCGTTCAGAACGTTCTTTAATTCAAACTATTGGACGTGCCGCTAGAAATACTGATGGAACTGTTATTATGTATGCTGATGAACTTACTGATTCAATGGAAAAGGCAATTTCAGAAACAAATAGGAGACGTCATATTCAGGAACAATATAATATAGAACATGGTATTACTCCTAAGACTATTAAAAAATCTATTAGAGATAATATTAGTATTACTAAACAAGCAGATATTGGTGTTGAATTTAAAATGGAAAGCTCTGATGATATTAAAAATACTATTACTGAATTGACTGATGAAATGCTTAAATTTGCTGCTTCTATGGAATTTGAAAAAGCTGCGGAAATTAGAGACAAAATAAAAGAACTAGAAAAACTATTGAGATAATTTATAATTTTTAAGCGGGTCCACAATTGGTGACCCGCTTTTTGTTACTTCTTTGTTAAGGTTACTTCGACCTTACCAGCCAAAAGTTCTTTCTTTTCCAAGGTTACTGGAATATCCTGTTGGTATAAATACCGTTCCAGCTTAATTAATTCTTTCTTATCGATTTTCTTTGACCACGTCTTATTATCTCCGTTTAAAAACATTGATAAATTTTTATACAACCGGTCACTTGGAATGTCATCCATATTATGTTCCTCCTTAACTGTAAAAAATTTTATAACATCTTTTCTATTATACATCATTTTATTGCCTTTGTAAAGAAAAAGAAAAACCCTGCCATTAAAACTTCTAATGACAGGGTGGAGATTTTCTTACATCGCATCGAATGTATCCTTGTTATGTCGTGCTATTGAGGCAATTTTAATTTTTGTTTCATTATCAATATCAAATCTAATTTCCGGCGTTTCAACGCCATATGTTTTTTCTATCTGATTTCTAATTTCATGGTAAATACTATCTGTACTTACAATTTTTATGTTTTCGTTTAAATCAGAATTCTCAATTATGAGTTTCTTAGTTGATCTTACTTCAGCCAATGTAATTGTAATATTGTCCTCTGTTGCTATAACTTTGAATTTCACCATATTGTCTTTCTCCTTTTTTATTTGTGTAAAGTTTACAAGTAACTACCATTATTATAAGTCATTTTGGTTTAAAAGTCAACATAAGATAGTAAAATAAAACGAACTGCCAATCAGCAGTTCGTTTTTGTTTTTTAAATCAATTATGCCTCTTCATAATGGTGACTTCCGCCACCTCGGAGTCTCGCCCCCACTTCACTTCTGAAACAAAAAGTTTCATCTTTTCTTTCTTGAAATACTGTTCCAAATTATGAATCTCATCATTTTCAAGTTGAAACTTTTTTTCTTCCACGTTTTCTTCCAGAAATTGTGGTAATTCTTCTAAAATTGCATCAAATCTTTCAGTCATATTTCCTCCTATTAGCATATTATACAATTAGTAACATTTAAATTTTACCATATTCTTTAATTTCTGTAAAGTCCGTCTTACTTAATAACCTATAACATAATTCATTATCATTTATCATTAGTGTTAACTTACATAGCTCTTCTATATAATTCAATAAAATCTTCTTTTGAAACTTCTCTTGGATTACCTGGTTTACATGGATCTTCCATAGCCTTATCAGCAAGCATTTCAAAATCTTCTTCCTTAGCGCCATAATCTTTAATAGTTTGAGTAATACCAACTGCTTTTGAAAGTTCACTAATCATCCATACAAATGTATTTATAACATCTTGATCATTTAAGTAAGCTGCATCCGGTCTACCAATTTCACACAAAATTTCTCTAAATCTTTGAGCAGTTTCTGAATTTTCACCATTAAACCTCATAACTGTTGGTAAAAGCATAGCATTTGCAATTCCATGTGGCGTATCATACACAGCGCCTAATTGATGTGCCATTGAATGAACAATTCCAAGTCCTACATTTGAGAATCCCATACCTGCAATATATTGAGCCATACCCATCATTTCAACTGCCTTTGGGTCCTTTTCATTAACTGCTGCTGGTAAATATTTAAATATTAATTTTATAGCTTTCATATGGAACATATCTGACATTTCATTATGAGCTTTTGTAATATATCCTTCTACTGCATGTGTTAAAGCATCCATTCCTGTTGCTGCTGCAAGTGATTTTGGCATTGATGCCATTAATTCAGAATCTACTATTGCTACAATTGGAATATCATTAGGGTCTACACATACCATTTTTATTTTTCTTTCTTCATCTGTTATTACATAATTTATTGTAACTTCTGATGCTGTTCCTGCTGTTGTTGGTAACGCAATCATTGGCATTCCTTTATTTACTGTATTTGATACTCCATTTAGAGATTTTATGTCTGCTCTGTCTGGATTTGTCATTACTATTGAAATTCCTTTTGCAGTATCCATACTTGAACCGCCACCTACTGCTACAATTACATCTGCTCCTGATTCTTTACATGCTGCAACTCCATCTGTTACATTCTTAATTGTTGGGTTAGGTTTGATTTCATCATATAGTGAATATTCAATTCCTTCATCTGTTAATACTTTTTCTACTTTTGCAGTTACTCCTGCTTCTACTAATGGTTTATCTGTTACCAAAAATACTTTTTTGAATTTTCCTTTCTTAATTTCTTCTGCTAGTACTTCTCTTGCATTATTTCCAAAATATGATGTCTCATTTAAAACAAATCTTATTGCCATTTTTTATTCCTCCTTCGTATTTTTAATCTAGCTTGATTATACCAATAATAATTTTTTTGTACAATAGTTTTAACTCAAATTTTTAAAATATATCATTTTTATTAGTTATCATTATTATTTTGAGCTATTTTTTCTATCTCTTCTTTGTTTATTCCTGTAATTTTTTGTATCGTTTCAATATTGAATTTTTCTTTTAACATATTTGTTACAATCTTTATTTTCTCTTTTAGTTCCCCTTCTTTTTTGCCAATTTCTATATACATTTGATTTTCTCTTCTTATCATATCTACTACTGCTAACATATTTCCTTCATCTCCTTCCATCTTCTCTATTAATTCTTTTGCTTTTGTTATTCCTATTTTT
>OCHJ01002392.1_pt1 | contig 10329 bp, 8 predicted proteins | sample 1538381 | NCBI WGS metagenome assembly OCHJ01 (sample SAMN04571688, study PRJEB22368) | human gut metagenome | biome: human gut; material: stool | host: Homo sapiens | place: Luxembourg | collected 2012-06-29 | reverse complement strand
GAATTTAAAGACGACGAGGAGCCACGCCAAGTTTCCGTAGCCGGCCGTATCATGAGCCGCCGCGTGATGGGTAAAGCATCTTTCGTTGAATTGCAAGACTCTAAAGGTCGCATCCAGGTGTACATCACCCGCGATGATATCTGCCCGGGAGAAGACAAGGAACTGTACAACTCTGTATTCAAACGCCTGCTCGACTTAGGTGACTTTATCGGTATCGAAGGTTTCGTGTTCCGCACACAAATGGGTGAAATCAGTATCCATGCTAAGAAACTGACTGTACTTGCAAAGTCTATCAAACCGTTGCCTATCGTTAAATACAAAGACGGGGTAGCTTATGACTCTTTTGAAGATCCCGAACTCCGTTATCGCCAACGCTATGTGGACCTGGTAGTGAACGACGGTATCAAAGAAACATTCCTGAAACGTGCCACTGTTGTGAAAACATTGCGCAATGCTTTGGACGAAGCCGGTTACACGGAAGTGGAAACTCCCATCCTGCAATCTATTGCCGGTGGAGCAAGCGCACGACCGTTCATCACTCACCATAACTCACTGGACATGGATCTTTACCTGCGTATCGCAACAGAACTTTATCTGAAGCGACTGATCGTAGGTGGTTTTGAAGGTGTATATGAAATAGGTAAGAACTTCCGTAACGAGGGTATGGACAAAACCCATAACCCGGAGTTCACTTGTATGGAACTCTACGTACAATATAAGGATTACAACTGGATGATGAATTTCACCGAAAAGTTGTTGGAACGTATTTGTATCGCAGTAAACGGTAGCACAGAAACAGTGGTTGACGGAAAAACCATCAACTTCAAAGCTCCTTACCGCCGTCTGCCTATTCTGGACGCTATCAAAGAAAAGACAGGATATGACCTGAACGGCAAGAGCGAAGAGGAAATCCGCCAAGTCTGCAAGGAACTGAAGATGGAAGAAATCGACGAGACGATGGGTAAAGGCAAGCTGATTGATGAAATCTTCGGAGAATTCTGCGAAGGTACATATATCCAGCCGACTTTCATCACCGATTATCCGGTTGAAATGTCTCCGCTGACCAAGATGCACCGCTCTAAACCGGGACTGACCGAACGTTTCGAACTGATGGTGAACGGTAAAGAGCTGGCTAATGCCTACTCGGAATTGAACGATCCGCTGGATCAGGAAGAACGTTTCAAAGAACAAATGCGTTTGGCCGACAAGGGAGACGACGAAGCGATGATTATCGATCAGGACTTCCTGCGCGCTTTACAATATGGTATGCCTCCTACATCGGGTATCGGTATCGGTATCGACCGTCTGGTGATGTTAATGACCGGACAGACTACCATTCAGGAAGTATTGTTCTTCCCGCAAATGCGCCCGGAAAAAGTAGTGAAAAAAGACGCTGCTGCCAAATACATGGAATTGGGAATTGCAGAAGACTGGGTTCCGGTGATTCAAAAAGCCGGTTACAACACAGTTGCCGACATGAAAGATGTCAATCCGCAGAAGCTGCACCAGAACATCTGCGGCATTAACAAGAAATATAAATTAGAACTGACCAATCCGTCGGTAAACGACGTAACTGAGTGGATACAGAAAATTTAATAAGTTCTTCATCCAAATCCATACAAATGAAATTACCCGGCAAGATAGCGATAATGGGCGGAGGAAGTTGGGCTACAGCCATCGCAAAGATGTGTCTGGCCCAGGAAGACTCTATCAATTGGTACATGCGGCGAGACGACCGCATTGCCGATTTTAAACGATTAGGGCACAATCCGGCTTATCTGACAGGAGTGAAATTCGATACAAGACGCATCACGTTCAGTTCCAACATCAACGATGTGGTGAAAGAATCGGATACACTGATTTTCGTCACTCCCTCTCCTTATCTGAAGGCGCATCTGAAAAAACTGAAAACCAAGATAAAAGATAAGTTTATCATCACCGCTATCAAAGGAATCGTACCCGATGACAACGTTATTGTATCGGAATACTTCACAAAAGAATATGGTGTACCACCAGAAAATATAGCAGTCCTTGCAGGTCCCTGCCACGCAGAAGAAGTAGCCTTGGAACGCCTCTCCTACCTGACTATCGCCTGCCCTGACAAAGACAAAGCACGTATCTTCGCACGTCGTCTGGGAAGCAGCTTCATCAAAACATCTGTCAGTGATGACGTAGCGGGTATCGAATACAGTTCGGTACTCAAAAACGTATATGCCATCGCTGCCGGTATCTGTAGCGGTCTGAAATATGGCGACAACTTCCAGGCTGTTTTGATCTCCAACGCCATTCAGGAGATGAACCGTTTCTTGAATACGGTGCATCCGTTGAACAGAAACGTGGATGAATCTGTTTATCTAGGGGATTTATTGGTGACCGGTTACTCCAACTTCAGCCGCAACCGAACTTTCGGAACGATGATAGGTAAAGGGTATTCCGTTAAGAGTGCGCAAATTGAAATGGAAATGATTGCGGAAGGTTACTATGGTACGAAATGTATCAAAGAAATCAATAAACATCATCATGTCAATATGCCGATACTGGACGCAGTGTACAACATTCTGTACGAACGTATCTCACCAATGATCGAGATTAAACTGTTGACTGACTCTTTTAGATAAAAAAATATTAAGTATTAAGTATTAGGCATTAAGTATTACCCGCAGGTACTCATACTTGACAATCCATACTTGATGACTAATACTTAATACTTAAAACTTAATACTTAAAAAATATGATTAGTTTAAACATTGAAAAAACATTTGGATTCATCTCCAAAGAAAAGGTTTTTGCTTACGAAGCTGAAGTAAAAGCCGCACAGGAAATGCTTGAAAAAGGTACAGGCAAAGGTAACGACTTTTTAGGATGGTTGCATTTGCCTTCTTCTATCACTAAAGAACACCTGGCCGACCTGAACGCTACTGCAAAAGTATTAAGAGACAATTGTGAAGTAGTAATCGTAGCCGGTATCGGTGGTAGCTATCTGGGTGCCCGTGCCGTCATCGAAGCTTTGTCTAACAGCTTCACTTGGTTGCAGGAAAAGAAAACAGCTCCTGTCATGATCTATGCAGGACACAATATCAGCGAAGATTATCTGTACGAACTGACTGAATATCTGAAAGACAAGAAATTCGGTGTCATCAATATCTCCAAATCAGGAACTACTACTGAAACAGCTCTTGCTTTCCGCTTGCTGAAAAAGCAGTGTGAAGATCAGCGCGGCAAAGAAACTGCAAAGAAAGTAATCGTTGCCGTGACAGATGCCAAGAAAGGTGCTGCCCGTGTAACAGCCGATAAAGAAGGATACAAAACATTCATCATCCCCGATAACGTAGGCGGACGTTTCTCTGTCCTGACTCCGGTTGGTTTGTTGCCTATTGCAGTGGCCGGATTCGATATCGACAAACTGGTTGCCGGTGCTGCCGACATGGAAAAAGTATGTGGTTCGGACGTTGCATTTGCTGAAAACCCTGCTGCTATCTACGCTGCTACCCGCAATGAGTTGTACAGAAATGGTAAGAAGATCGAAATCCTCGTTAACTTCTGCCCAAAACTGCACTATGTAAGCGAATGGTGGAAACAGCTTTACGGAGAATCTGAAGGAAAAGACAATAAAGGTATCTTCCCTGCATCGGTAGATTTCTCAACAGACCTCCACTCTATGGGTCAATGGATTCAGGAAGGCGAACGTTCTATCTTTGAAACGGTGATTTCAGTAGAGAAGGTTAACCACAAACTGGAAGTTCCTTCTGATGAAGCAAATCTGGACGGCTTGAATTTCTTAGCCGGCAAACGTGTGGACGAAGTGAACAAGATGGCCGAATTGGGAACACAGTTGGCTCACGTAGACGGTGGTGTACCTAATATGCGTATCGTACTCGGTGGTCTGCTCTATTTCTTCGAAAAGGCTTGCGGTATCAGCGGTTACTTGTTAGGCGTGAATCCATTCAACCAACCGGGTGTGGAAGCATACAAAAAGAATATGTTTGCGTTGCTTGACAAACCGGGGTATGAAGAAGAATCTAAAGCAATCCGTGCAAAACTGTAATCAAGAACGTTTTTATAAACGGTGAACTATAAACAATGAACGGTGAACAACTATGCTATATGCATGGATTTGTTCACCGTTCATTATTCATTGAAATCCAAAATGGAGACATTCCTAAATGTCGCTATTTAGTTACAATTTACCGACTTACTTTGTTAGTTGCTACCACTCGTCAATTTTCACTTATCATCCTCCGCTTTCGTCTTTAAGCCGATTTCTTCCTGTGCTCCTTCACATTCGGCTTTGGAAGAAAGATAGAACTCTAATTTTACATCGCCGTTCTTATCTACTTGTTTGATGGTCGCAATCACCATAATTTTGGCTTTTGACACACCATCCTTAAAACGAAGCTGCCCCTTTTCCACATCTGTCAGATTTCCCTCTGTAGATACTTCTGTTTTCTCAAAGATAAGTTTAGTATCCACTTCATCATCATTCTGAAGTCTAAAGGTTTTCAGTTCAGCTCCATTTCCATCCAAAAGCAGAAGAGCTTTCACTTCATCTCCCACCTTCAAGGCCGGCAGTTCGTCCCTCTGATTTGCATAGTCTTTTTCACCGGAACCGGAATTTTCATCATCCGATTCAACCTTTGCATAAAGCTTTTCTATCTTGATAACAGGACTTTCCCCGCTATCAGAGCAGGCGCCTAAAAACAATGGTAGCAACAATAATACTCTCTTTTTCATGCTATCGTCGAGTTTATAACGTTACAAAAATACACATATTCTTCTAAACAACAAATAATTATACAAGTAATACGCCACAATTTAGTAGTGGCGAGCAGTCTACGCGATAAGAGTTGATAGTACATACTACATGACAACTAATCACTAAACTATCTCCCCGTTCTAACTTATCTCTCGTTTTTTATCGTTATCTTTGCCTCGTATACAGTTGTAGATTAAGCGAATCAAACTAAAAAAACAAATAGAATGACAGGAAATTTATTAAAGAAATCCAGTGGATTCATATTATTATGTAGCATATCATTGCTAATGCTCGTAATGACCGGTTGCCAGGAAGCCAAACTCAAGACAGTGATCGCGGTAGCCAACAAACAGTGTCCAATAGACATGGGAGCAGTCGGTACGATCACCAGCATCATCTACGACGGGAATAATGTAGTGTACACGCTGAACATGAACGAAGAGATTACCAATATAAAGATATTGAAAGACAATCCGGAAAGCATGAAATCATCTATCACAATGATGTTTCAAAATCCGGCAGCAGATGTAAAAGAGATGCTCAAGTTGATGGCAAAATGTAATTCCGGATTACACATGATATTTGTAGGGAATAAGTCGGGCGAACAAGCAGTTTGCGAACTTACCGCCGAAGAACTGAAAGAAGTGATTAATACAAATGCCGACCCGGCACAAAGCGGACAAACAAAGCTTGAAGCACAACTGAAAATGGCGAACCTGCAATTCCCGATGCAAGCCAGCGAAGAAGTCATTGTCGAAAAGATCGAGGTCATAGGCGAATCGGTTGTTTATATATGCAGTGTGGACGAAGAATTGTGTCCCATCAGCCAGATTGAAGAAAACGCAGCAGAAGTGAAAGAGGGTATTGTATCAATGCTGGCAAGTCAGACTGATCCGGCCACCCAGTTATTCATCAAAACTTGCGTGAATAATAACAAAAACATAATGTACAGATATATTGGCAAGGAATCCGGCAAGCAACACGATGTGGTTATTCCCGTGTCTGATCTGAAGAAAATGTTCATAAAAAAATAAAATATCATCTTAAAAAGATTCTGCAACGTACCAAAGTATGAAAAAGAAACTGAAAGCCGTCCTGTTTGACATGGACGGCGTACTTTTTGACTCTATGCCCTATCATTCGGAAGCCTGGCATACAGTAATGAAATCTCACGGACTCACTCTTAGTCGCGAAGAAGCATATATGCACGAAGGACGGACAGGAGCCTCCACTATTAATATTGTTTTCCAACGTGAACTGGGCAGAGAAGCTACCCAAGAAGAAATAGAAAGTATCTATCAGGAGAAAAGTGTTTTGTTCAATTCGTATCCCGAAGCAAAACGTATGCCCGGTGCATGGGAGTTGCTACAAAAAGTAAAAAAGGATGGACTGATTCCGATGGTGGTCACTGGTTCCGGCCAACTATCCCTGCTCGAACGGTTGGAACACAACTATCCGGGAATGTTTCGTAAAGAATTGATGGTTACAGCGTTCGATGTAAAATATGGTAAGCCCAATCCCGAACCGTATCTGATGGCATTGAAAAAAGGCGGACTTAAAGCTGATGAAGCCATCGTAGTAGAGAACGCTCCGTTAGGAGTGGAAGCCGGACACAATGCGGGCATCTTTACAATAGCTGTAAATACAGGTCCTTTGGACGGACAAGTATTGCTGGATGCCGGAGCCGATCTGCTACTGCCATCCATGCAAGCACTAAGCGACCATTGGGATACGCTGTTTGAAAAGAACACCTAAAAGCTGAAAAGATAATTTATTCTTCAAAACAGGAGAAAAACATTGAAAAGAAGGAATATAAATCGTATTTTTACAGGAGTTTAATTCACTTAGATTCCATCTAAGCCAACGCAGATTCTACTATGCAAAAGTTATTATCCTTACCACCCAATTTGATCCATTGCTTCCACGAACTGGAAGAAGTCAACCATACCGATTGGTTTTGTACATCAGACCCCATTGGGAGCAAACTAGGCTCCGGCGGCGGAACGACATGGTTATTGCAGGCCTGCCATCAGGCATTCGCGCCACAAAAATCTTTCGGCAACTGGATAGGAGATGAAAAAAGAATATTGCTCCATGCAGGCGGACAAAGCCGTCGCCTGCCCAGCTACGGACCTTCCGGCAAAATATTGACTCCGATCCCGATCTTCAGTTGGGAAAGAGGACAAAAACTCGGACAGAATCTATTATCATTGCAGCTCCCGCTCTATGAAAGGATTATGAATCAGGCTCCAGCCGGTCTGAATACGCTGATCGCAAGCGGAGATGTATATATCCGTTCGGAAAAGCCACTCCAGGATATTCCGAATGCAGACGTAGTGTGCTACGGCTTATGGGTAAATCCTTCCTTGGCAACCCATCATGGTGTATTTGTTTCCGACCGGAAAAAGCCGGAGGTTCTCGACTTCATGTTACAGAAACCTTCTCTTGAAGAGTTGGAAGGATTATCGAAAACTCATCTTTTCCTGATGGACATCGGTATCTGGATTTTGAGTGACCGCGCCATCGAAGTATTGATGAAACGGTCATTAAAAGAAGGAACCAATGATATTAATTATTATGACTTATACTCGGACTACGGCTTGGCTTTGGGAGAGCATCCCAAAACGAAAGATGAAGAAATCAATCAGTTATCCGTAGCCATATTGCCTTTGCCCGGTGGAGAATTCTATCATTATGGCACAAGCCATGAACTGATTTCTTCTACTTTAGCCATACAAGACAAGGTACGCGATCAAAGAAGGATCATGCACCGGAAAGTAAAACCGAATCCGGCTATCTTTATCCAGAACTCTATCACACAAGTTTCCCTTTCTGCAGACAATGCCAACTTATGGATTGAGAATAGCCATGTGGGAAAAGGCTGGAAACTGGGGTCCCGCCAAATAATAACAGGAGTTCCCGAAAACCAATGGAACATCAACTTGCCGGATGGAGTCTGCATCGACATTATCCCTATCGGCGACAATGACTTTGTTGCACGTCCGTATGGCTTGGATGATGTGTTCAAAGGAGCGTTAGACAAATCAACGACTACCTATCTTAATATCCCTTTCACCCGCTGGATGGAAGAAAGAGGAATTACCTGGGAGGATATAAAAGGACGCACCGATGATTTACAATCAGCATCTATCTTCCCCAAAGTAACTTCTGTTGAAGATTTAGGCATATTAGTGCGCTGGATGACATCGGAGCCCCAACTGGAAGAAGGGAAAAAATGTTGGCTCAAAGCAGAGAAAGTTTCTGCCGACGAAATCTCGGCAGGCGCCAACCTCAAGCGTCTTTATGAACAGCGCAATGCTTTCCGTAAAGAGAACTGGAAAGGACTGGCGGCTAATTATGAAAAAAGCGTATTCTATCAACTTGACTTACTGGATGCCGCAAACGAATTTGTACGTTTCAATCTGGATACTCCCGATGTCCTGCAAGAAGATGCCGCACCCATGCTACGGATACACAACCGGATGCTTCGCGCACGCATCATGAAACTACGTGAAGACAAAGATTGCGCAAAAGAAGAACAGGCAGCCTTCCAACTGCTCCGCGACGGTTTATTGGGAGTGATGAACGAACGTAAAAGTCATCCCACACTCAACGTTTATTCCGATCAGATTGTATGGAGCCGCAGCCCTGTACGCATTGATGTGGCAGGAGGATGGACGGACACTCCTCCCTACTCTCTTTATTCAGGAGGAAGCGTTGTCAATCTTGCCATCGAACTGAACGGCCAACCGCCGCTGCAAGTATACGTTAAACCTTGCAAGGAATATCATATTACCCTTCGTTCCATCGACATGGGTGCAATGGAAGTGATACGAAATTATGAGGAACTGCAAGATTACAAAAAGGTGGGTTCTCCATTTTCCATCCCCAAAGCCGCCCTTACGTTGGCAGGTTTCGCGCCGGCATTCTCAACAGAATCCTACCCTTCTTTAGCCAAACAGCTGGAAGCTTTCGGCTCGGGAATTGAAATTACCCTGTTGGCTGCTATTCCTGCTGGCTCGGGTTTGGGCACCAGTTCTATCCTGGCATCCACCGTGCTCGGAGCAATCAATGATTTCTGCGGACTGGCTTGGGACAAGAATGATATATGTAGTTACACATTAGTATTGGAACAACTACTGACCACAGGAGGAGGTTGGCAGGATCAATATGGCGGTGTCTTCTCCGGCATTAAATTGCTACAATCCGAAGCAGGTTTCGAACAGCATCCATTAGTGCGCTGGTTGCCCGACCAACTCTTTATTCATCCCGACTACCGCGACTGTCATCTGTTATATTATACAGGAATTACCCGTACTGCCAAAAGTATTCTGGCGGAAATTGTCAGTTCCATGTTCCTCAATTCCGGTCCACATCTAAGTTTGCTGCCCGAGATGAAAGCCCATGCAATGGATATGAGTGAAGCTATCCTGCGCAGCAACTTCGATAGTTTCGGTCGATTGGTCGGCAAAACCTGGATACAAAACCAGGCATTAGACTGCGGAACCAATCCGCCGGCAGTAGCAGCCATTATCGAGAAAATCAAAGATTATACCCTAGGATACAAACTCCCCGGCGCAGGTGGTGGCGGTTATTTATATATGGTAGCCAAAGATCCGCAAGCAGCCGGACAAATCCGACGGATATTGACAGAACAAGCTCCCAACCCACGCGCTCGTTTTGTAGAAATGACGCTTTCTGACAAGGGACTTCAGGTTTCAAGAAGCTAAAGAAGAGGCATTGCCAGACTACCGGTCAATCTCATCCGGAACCACAAAAAACAAGCTTGGACAGATTCAAACGAAATGTCCAAGCTTCAATTTTTCAATGCCATAATGATCTGTTTTACATGTTGAGACTTGAAATAACTGTAAAGTAAATCATAATAATGATAAAACCAATAGCTCCGATAATCAGCGCCACACTAGCCCATTTCTTTTTTCTAGCTTCTTCCATTCTAATTTATATTTATGGGATTAATATAATTTATCGTCAGATATCTACTTCCGGAAAGCTATAAATACACTATATCAACATCATTTTTTTACTTCTTCATCGTTACAAAGTTAGCATTTTCTATGAGAAAACAATCATCTAAAACAACTTTTTTATTCTATTTAGACTAAATTATGCAACTACAGATAATAATATGGAACACAAGATTTTATCTATTACTGCTTTTATATCATGTAAAGTTGTACATTTGCATAATCGACAATTTTGATTGAACAAGGAAAAGAATCAAAACACAAAAGGTCATGACTAAAAAGGATGCTATAAAAATATTCGAAGATAAAAAGCTCTGTGCTGTAACATCATATACCATACATGGGCTGAAAATACAATAATAAAAAGCCGTACTCTCTGCAAGTACGGCTTTAAAGTACACCCGAAGGGAATCGAACCCTTATCTGAGGTACCGGAAACCTCCATTCTATCCATTGAACTACAGGTGCTTATACAAATTTATCAGGCTAAAAAAACGCTTCATCCGCTTAAATAAAGAAGCCATTCTTTCTAAATGCGAGGACAAAAGTATAAAAAATCTTCTCATCTTCCTAATGATTCTTCTTTTT
>OCHJ01002386.1_pt1 | contig 10368 bp, 7 predicted proteins | sample 1538381 | NCBI WGS metagenome assembly OCHJ01 (sample SAMN04571688, study PRJEB22368) | human gut metagenome | biome: human gut; material: stool | host: Homo sapiens | place: Luxembourg | collected 2012-06-29 | reverse complement strand
GTGCGGGTGATCTCACAGCAGATCTTTCCGTTTTCAATCACGGTATCTGTGCCCTGCGAATATACTTTGATCTCATATTCATCCTGCGGAAGCAAAGCTGACAGTTCCTCATCTTCAAGAAATCCATATCTCTGGGTTGCCCGCACGCGGAAACTGTTCTTTCCCCACGGCTCGATACATAACAGTTCTTTGTCAAATCTTCGATAGACCTTATTTCCTTCTTGTCTTATCATTGCAAATTCCTCCCGACTCTTCAGTTTCAGACACCCCTGTCTGTAAACCACCCGGAGATTTCCAGTCTTTCCGGAAGCCTCCGGGTAGCACTTTTATACTTCCAGTACAAATCCTTCTCTCGTAAACAACGGAATCTGATCGATCGGTGTGTCTACGGTCACGGTCTGTCCGCCTTCATACACTTCTTTTGTCCATACCTCCGTCCATGTTGCGCCCTTCGGCAGGTAAACATCCTTTTTGATCTCACCTCTGTTCAGCACCGGTGCTACCAGTACATCCGGTCCGAACATATACTGTTTTTCATTCTCCCAGCATACCGCGTCTTCCGGGAAATCATAGAACATCGGACGCATCACCGGCGTTCCTTTTTCGTGTGCTGCTTCCATCAGGGTCCGCACATACGGACGCATTGCTTCACGAATATTAATGTATTTTTTACAGATCTCATAGACCTTGTCGCCATAACTCCAGATTTCATTCGGTGCTCCGGATACACATTCTGCACCACCAGTCGTTCCGAGCTGCGGCTGATACGGCATCCGGTAACCATGCAGTCGCATGACCGGACAGAAAGTTCCATATTCAAACCAACGGACAAATACTTCGTGATAGTCCTCATCGTAAATATTAGCCCCGAAGAAACCACCGATATCGGTCGTCCACCAGGTGATACCGGACAGCCCCATATTCAGACCTGCTGCGAACTGGTTCTGCAGACTTTCAAACGTGGAATGAATATCCCCGGACCATACCAGTGCACCGTATTTCTGACTGCCGGCCCATGCACAGCGAAGCAGGTTTACGATATTTTCCTGTCCTTCTGCTTTCATGCCGTCAAAGAATGTTTTTGCATACATCACCGGATAGATATTTCCGATCTGTACGTTCGGTCCCAGATGATATCGGTAGTTTTCAAAATCGTATACGGTATATTCCGGTTCGGCCTCATCCAGCCAGAAGATCTTTACACCTTTGTCGTAATAGTTCTTCTTTGCTTTGCTCCATACATATTCGCGGGCTTCCGGGTTGGTCGGGTCATACTGAATCGTATTTCCCATATAGGTGTTGTCGATGCGGACACCTTTTTCTACCCGGGTCAGCAGGCCTTTTGCTTTCATCTCCTCGAAGTTTTCGCTCTTGTAGTCTACCATCGGCCATACGGAAACCATCAGCTCAATGCCCATCTCCTGCAGTTCTTTAATCATCGCATCTGGATCCGGCCAGTACGTAGGATCAAATCTCCAGTCGCCCTGTTTTGGCCAGTGAAAGAAGTCTACCACGATCACATCGATCGGAATGCCTCTTCTCTTATATTCTCTTGCTACTTCCAGAAGCTCGTCCTGGGTCTGATAACGCAGTTTGCACTGCCAGAAACCCATACCGTACTCCGGCATCATCGGCACTTTACCGGTGGCATCTGCATACGCCTCTTCAATCTCTGCCGGTGTATCTCCCGCAGTGATCCAGTAGTCCAGTTTCTTCGTTGAGGCCACCTGCCAGGTAGTGATGTTTTTGTTAAAATTTACACGGCCGATCGCCGGATTATTCCACAGGAAGCCGTAACCCAGAGAGGACAGTGCAAACGGGACACTGGCCTGCGAATTCCGGTGCGCCAGTTCCAGTTCAGCCCCTTTGACATTCAGAAATTTCTGCTGATACTGACCCATACCGTAAAGTTTTTCATCCGGATTCGACTCAAAACGCATGGTCAGTGCATAATCGCCACCGATAATCGGTTTGAACTCTCTCGCTTCCACTTCCAGCGAACTGCAGGTATCTGCAAACATATCTTCTCTGTTTCTTACATATTCTTCCAGAAGGACTTCACCTTTCTGGTTATAGAATGTCAGTTTTCCAATGTTATTGATCACTGCTTTGATCTTTCCGTTTACGATCTCTGCGGAATATTCATGGATCGTGATCTGCGCATGATCCCCTTCCGGCTTTTCGTCCAGGGCCCATAACTCTTCCGGCATCTGCGGCATCTTGGAAGCCCGTACACGGAGACTGTTGGCCCCCCATGGCTCCACGATCACACGCTCTGCATCATAGCGATAGTGCAGTGCACCATCCTTTTCTTTGAAAAATCCTAGTAAAAAATTGTTGTCGGAGCGAAAATCACCGCTTGGTTCGCCCTCTCTCTTTACGATATCTGTCATGATTCCTTTCCTCCTGATGGTTATAGATTATTCCTTTACAGAACCTGCTGTCAGACCGCCTACAATGTATTTTTGCAGGAATACGAACAGGATAATTACCGGTAATACCAGTATAGCACCATATGCCATGATACAGTTCCATTTTGTTCCATATTTGCTCTGGAATTTGTAAATATTTGCAGTCAGCGGACGCATATCCGGTTTTACATTAAAGGTCATGGAGTACGCAAGGTCATTCCATCCGTTCAGGAAGGAGATAACCACTGATACCTGTTTTGATCGCCGGCAGCATGATCTTGAAGAACGACCGGTAAACTCCACAGCCATCGATTCGGGCCGCATCATCCAGAGAAGTCGGAACTCCTTTGAAGTACGGGCGAAGTGTTACTACAATAAACGGGATCGTACCGGATGAAATAGCCAGTGCCGGTCCGATATACGTACCTAACAGGTGTAATTTGTTAAAAATCAGATACATCGGTGTCAGCATCAGGGATGCCGGCAGCATCTGGGTTACCAGGAAGGTCAGCAGAAATCCTTTTCCTCCCGGAACTTTATACCGTCCCATACCGTAAGCAGCCGGTACACCGAAAACCATCGAGAACACCATGGAAATCAGTGCAATCATGATACTGTTTTTCAGAGAAGACAGGAAGTCTGCATCCGTAAAGTTTTTCACCCATGGATCAATAGTAAAGTTGTGCGGATAATAAGTCACGATTTTTCCGAAAGACTCTGCATCTGACTTGAAAGACATCGCCAGAATCCAATAGATTGGAAACAGGAAAATAACAGCTACCAGTACCGCGATCACACAGTTGATCACATTTTTCCGTTTTTCTTTCGAGCTGAGTACTTTTTTCTTCGTTTCTTTTTCCATTACTAATCATCCTCCTTTGAAATCATTCGCAGATAGAACAAGCCTACAACAAACAGACAGCAGAACAGTACCATCGCAGTTGCAGAACCAAGTGAAAATTCATACTGTTTAAAGGATAATGTATACGAATATGTACCCAAAACATCGGTTGCATTCAGCGGTCCGCCGCTTGTCATGACAAACATCAAGTCGAAGGCCTTGAAGGTGTAGATAAAACCTAACATCAGTACCGACATAATCGCCGGTTTCATCAGCGGCAGGGTGATATACAGGAATTTTTCCATAGGATTGGCTCCATCCACTTCTGCACTCTCATACACTTCCTGAGAGATTCCGGTCAGTCCGGAAGTCAGAAGCAACATATTAAACGGGATACCTACCCAGCAGTTTACCGCAATAACAGCCGCCATAGCTGTTCCGCCGTTTAACAGCCATTCTACCGGTGCATGGATCAGTCCGATCTTCATCAGCAGGTCATTGATCACACCGCTGGATACGTCGAACATGTTCTTTCCAAGCAGGGCGGTAACAGACATCGGCATCATATAACCTACCAGGATCATGCCACGGATCGGTCCTGCAAAAGCGAATTTTTTACTGAAAAATAATGCGAAAATAAAACCGATGGTAAACTGGAACACCAGACAACAGATGGTAAATACAAATGTGTTCTTTAATACCAGCAAAAACGTCTCATTATGGAACAGATCAATATAGTTCTGAAGTCCTACAAATTTTGAGGTACCCGCTGCAAATGTTTTAACATTTACATTTTTAAAACTCAGGATAACGTTATATACCAGCGGATATCCCAGAATCACAAGCATGTAGATGAAACCCGGAAGGATGAACGTATACCCTTCCACCCGTTTCTTACCGGCCATTGATAATTTCATGATTCCACTCCCTTTCTTTTAACCTACTATGGGACAAAATCTATGAGAAGCACACCTTCATCGATGAGATTTTGTCCCGTATGTCTCAATGTATTCTTTACTGATTTTTAGTTCTGTGAAGCAATTGGTGTTTCTTCCAGAATCGGGTCGATCGTTGCCGCTGCCTCAGCCAGAGCATCTGCCGGAGTTTTTTCTCCCAGGATTGCTGCCTGCTCTGCTTTGTAGATTGCTTCGGAGATGGTCGGCCAAGATTCGTGAGGCCCCCTTGCTACTGCAAAGTCCATGGAATCGTTAAATACTTTGTATCTCTCGTCTGCAGTCCAGAAGTCTTTCAGTTCTACCGCATCGGCACGTACTGGCAGTTTACCTGCGATTTCACACCAGTCTGCGTTATTTTCTGCAGACATCATGCTCTTTAAGAACTCTGCACATTCTTTTACATGTGTACTGCCTGCGCATACACCGAAGTTTTCACCTCCGATGCAGGTTGCCTGGTTGTCACCGTTTTTCGGCATTTCTACGTACTTATACTTAAAGTTGACTTTATCTTTATCCTGTCCGTCCAGAGTTGCGATCTGCCAAGTACCGGATTCCAGCATGGCCGCTTTCCCTGCCAGGAATGCGTTGTAGGCATCGCCCTGTCCCCAGTTGACAACTTCTTTACTCATATAACCGTTCTGTACCAGATCACTTAAGAATGTCAGTGCTTCTACGTTGGCATCGGAATCTACATCAGATACATCCGCACCTGCACCGTACATCCACGGGATATACTGGAAGGTACCTTCTTCGTTGGAGATTGCAGACATTGCAAATCCGTAAACACCGTCATCTGCGTTTGTCGTCTTCTCACATACTTCTTTGAACTCTTCCCAGGTAGTCGGTGGATTCTCGATACCAGCGGCATTCAGGATATCCATGTTACACAGAATCGCCAGACAGTTGGAGTTGTTCGGCAGTCCGTAGTAATGTCCGTCCGCATCCTGTGTGCTGGCCAGAGGTCCCGGATAAAACTGATCCAGTCCTTCCCAGTCACTCAGATAATCGGTGATGTCTTCGAAGACACCCATGGAAATATAGGAAGCCATATCCGGGGAATCTACCATTCCGATGTCCGGCAGTTCTCCTGATACTGCACCGATGGTATACTGTTTCATCAGCTCATCTCTGGATACATACGTCGGTACAATGTAGATATCACTCTGTGATTCGTTGTACTGTTTTACCATCTTGTTCAGGGCATCTGCCTCATGTTCAAAATAATGCCACAGTGTTACTTCATCCCCGCCGTTTGGTTCTCCGATATCTGCGGTACTTGCTTCTTTTCCTGCAGAAGTATTCTCTGTTGTTGTGTTTGTGTCATCGGATGTGGAATCTGTACTGCTTCCTGCGCTGCCGCATCCGTATAACATGGTAGTTGTCAGTGCACCAACCATCAAAAGTGATGCAAGTTGCTGAAATCTTCTTTTCATACTTCGTTCCTCCTTGAAAACTTATCTGTATTTAAGATGGTTTTATTATATCTTTTCGTTAAATTGCACGAAACCGCCGTTTTTAAGATTTGGGGATGATTTTAGGAGAAGATTTTAAGATTCGGACACAATTTTAAGATCTAAAAAAAGAGATACCCACGTTTTTATGAATATCTCTCTTATGCTTTCCGAAGGTATTCCGTCACGCTCATTCCCGTGATTTCCTTGAATACCCGGTTAAAATATTTGCTGTCGGAAAATCCCACTTCTTCTGCGATCTCCTCTTTGGATCTTTCGCTTCCCTTTAAGAGCCGTTTGGCCGCCTCGATTCGATAACGCTTCACAAACTTGGAAAATGGTTCGCCAATATCCCTGGTAAATAACGAAGAAAAATACTCCTGAGAGATTCCAAAACTCTCCGCAAGTTCTCCCTGATTGATCTTTGACGCATATTCCTTCTGGATATATTTCAGGGCTTTCCGCACCAGCGGATGCACATCCTTGTACTGTTCCCGCAGCTCCCCCTCCCACGCTTCTTCTTTTTCATCTGCCAGGATTTCTTTTTCCAGACGTTTCATCAGCTCTTGTACCTCATCTACCGTGATGGGTTTTACCAGATACTCCACCACCCCGAGACTGATGGCCTGCCTGGCCATCTCAAACTCTTCATAAGCGCTTACGATCACATATTTCGCTTTACTTCCCGCATTCTGCGCAGCCTTGATCAGTGACATTCCATCCATATACGGCATCTTCAAATCTGTGAACACCACATCCGGCTGCACGATCTGGATCAGTTCCAGGGCCTGTTTTCCATCGGATGCTTCCGCAACCACCTCATAGTCTTCCGACAGGAAGGAAATCACAGACTTCAGCCCGCGCCTCGCTCTTTTTTCATCTTCCGCAATCAATATTCTCATACTGTTTTCTCTCTCCTTATCCCTACTTTTCCGATCCCGGTAAGATCAGAGTAAACCGGGTTCCTTTCCCTTCTTCCGTCTCCATGGAAATCCTGAACTTCTCCCCATAATACATCTTCATACGGATTATCACGTTGGATATGCCAATCCCCACCGTCCGTGATTTTGCAAGCATCGGGTTATCCAAGATCTCCTGGAGGATCTGCGCCATTCGTGAAACCATCCCGCAGCCGTTATCCTCGATCACGATCTTCAGGCAGTCCTGATACCCTTCCCCGATAATCCGGATCTTTCCTCCTTCTTCCAGTCCTTCAAATCCATGCAGGATCGAATTCTCCACAAAGGGCTGCAGCATCAGCTTTCGGCATGGCCAGTCGTTATAATCCTGATCAAACCGGATTTCATAGTCAAATACTCCATCCATCCGTTCTTTCTGCAAAAACAAATATTGCTCTACCCAGGAAATTTCCTGGAAAATATAGACATTCTGATGTTTCTGGTCAAATGTATACCGTAAAATATTGGACAGTTTTTTTAACAGAATCGAAACTTTCAGATCCCCGTTGTCAATAGCTTCATAATTGATCGCATTCAGCGTATTACAGATAAAATGCGCATTGATCTGGGACTCCAGGGCTTCCCGCTCCGCTCTTCGTTTCATCTTCAGGGATTCCACGATTTCATCATGCTGACGCTCTACTTCTTTTTGGGCTTCTTGGATCGCTTTGAGCATCTCGTTGTATTCCTGCGCCAGCTGCCAGATTTCATTCTCACCCTCGATCGGCAGCTGCTCCCGGATATCCCCGTTTTTTACTTTTTGAATCGACTGTCCGATCATCTTCACCGGCCGCATCGTGTGATTGGTAAAGAGAAACAGAATGGCAAGCACCACCACGATCGCCACAATATACAGATAAACAACCTTCATATAGATGGCATTCACTTTCTCCTTGATCAGGTTATCATCCACAACCGCATGCAGTCTCCATCCATATTTTCCACAGGTAGCCTCCAGATTTGTCAGAGACGGCTGATTGGCATAGATGTTTGTCTTTCTCCCTACATAACGGCTTCCACGGGTATGAAACAGGATATCCCCTCTGTTTTCCAGATATCCCTGAATATAATTTTCTCCGCCCTGCTTCAGCTGTTCCAGCAGATCCTGCAGTCCGTCATTTCGGTAAGTAATAATCAGCATATACTCGATTTCCCGGTAAACGCTCTCGTTTTTTACCGGAAAAGCCAGATGAATCAGTCCACTTTTTTTATCATTGGGATGCATCGTCGGATACAGGATGGTCTCGTAACGTGGCACCGATTTGCTGGCACTTTTTTCTTTGACGGACTGAAACGCTGCTTGTACTTCTTTCTGGCTGTTTTTCGTCCAGATCTCATCATCATTTCCGCACTTTTCCAGCTTATCGTACTGACACAGCACCCCGTCGCTGTCGGCCAGTGCCATACCTACGATATGATTAGACAGACTGGCGGCAGATTCCAGTGCATTTTTCATTCTCTTATTTTTGCTGGCCTCAGACTCTTTTTCCAGGCACTGTTCGATTTCTTCGATCAGATTTTCATCCACTGCGATGCCGGAACCGATATTTACAAAATCCTCCATCTGCGTCCGGATATTTCTGCTGACCGAATCCAGCAGCACCCGCTCTGTCGTCATCGTCGTTTCCACCAGATACTCATAATACTCATTTTTCATATAACTGCTCATGAACAGAATAATCACACCCAGCGCCAACAGGATCTCTGTACCGAACGCACACCAAAGATGGGACTGATAGTACTTTCTGAGTCTTGTCAACAGATGTTCTCTCTTTTGTTTTTTACTATATTCTTCCATTGTCATACCTTCGATATGTTTTTTCACCTTTGCTTCTTTTTTTGTATTATATTAATTTTGCAATAAAAACTCAATATTTTCAAAATATTTTATCTTTTCGTTCATTTCTTTTATAGTATGGTGGATTTCGTTTTTCCTTTCCTCGCCAAGTACCGGTATCCGTGTATAATAAAGTTCAGAATATCGTAACTGTTCAGTACCCTCGGATGTTTGACACCTCAAATCGCTGAAAGCCTTGCCCAGCTTTATTTTTTTGTAAATTTTTATTTTCTTGTATACCGTAATGCCGCATTGTGCTATAACATAATTATATGCGGAGGTGTTAATATGCGGTTAAACAAAGTAAAGTCAAAGAATGCAACATCCTATTACATCATAAGGTCAGTACGCCGTAACGGTAAAAATTCTTCAGAAATAGTAAGAAAACTCGGTACAGAAAAATCAATAAGAGAAACTTACGGTGTCGATGATGTGGATGAATGGGCTAAAGAACAGCTTAAAAAAATAAACGATGAAGAATTGTCAAAAAACACAAAGTGTTAATCCCTTTTAACTCTGATGAAATCATTCAATACGATGAGCAGCTGTCTTTCAACGCCGGATACCTTTTCCTTCAGAAAATTTATTTTCAGCTTGGTCTCCCGTCCATCTGCCGGAAGATAAAGAAAGAGAATGGATTTTCATATGATCTTGATGAAATACTTTCAAGGCTTGTTTATGGAAGAATCCTTTATCCGTCATCTAATCTCTCCTGTTATGAGCAGTCAAAAAAGCTTCTGGAACAGCCGCATTTTGAACTTCACCAGATCTACCGTGCTTTGTCAGTCCTTGCAGATAACATGGATTTTGTACAGGCAGAACTTTATAAACGTTCTAAAAAAGTCATAAAACGCAACACCGGGATTCTTTTCTACGATTGCACGAATTACTTTTTCGAGTTAGAGCAGGCATCAGGATTAAAACAGTACGGAATAAGCAAGGAACACCGTCCAAATCCAATAGTACAGATGGGATTGTTTATGGACAAATCGGGTATTCCTCTCGCATTCTGTATCAATGACGGAAACCAGAATGAACAGTTATCATTACAGCCATTGGAGCAACAGATAATGCGTGATTTTGAGCATTCAAAATTTGTAGTCTGCACAGATGCCGGTCTGTCCTCTGATGCAAACCTCCGATTTAACAACTACGGTGAACGCAGTTTTATTACAACACAGTCAATAAAAAAACTCACTGCAGATTTGAAAGACTGGAGTATTAATCCTGACGGATGGCATCTGGAAGGTAAAAAAGGAACCTTTAACATTTCAGAACTCGAAGATACTCCTGAAAACCGGAAAAAGATTTTTTACAAGCAGAAACTAATCGAAGGATATGATGAAGAAAGGGATATAACTTTTGACCAGACTCTTATAGTCACATATTCATTGAAATACAAACTATACCAGCAGACAGTCCGCAACCGCCAGATAGAGCGAGCAAAAAAATATCTTGAGCATCCGTCAGAATCCGACAGATGCTCAAAAACCGATGCAAAACGTTTTATCAAAAAAACTCCTATAACCAAAGATGGTGAGATAGCCGAGAACACAGCTTACGACCTTGATAAAGCTGCAATCGCAGAGGAATCAAAGTACGATGGCTTTTATGCTGTATGTACAAATCTTGATGATGATCCATCTGAAATTGCAAAAATAAATCACGACAGATGGGAAATCGAAGAATCTTTCAGAATCATGAAATCAGAATTTGATGCCTGGCCGGTATATCTGCAAAGAGACGACAGAATCAAGGCACATTTTCTCACATGCTTTATCTCTCTCATGATTTATCGGATACTCGAAAAACAGTTAAATGAGAAATTTACATGTGAAGACCTAATAAATACTCTACAGGAAATGAACATGCGTAAAATCGGTGTACATGGCTGCATCCCTTGTTATACAAGA
>OCHJ01002384.1_pt1 | contig 10377 bp, 10 predicted proteins | sample 1538381 | NCBI WGS metagenome assembly OCHJ01 (sample SAMN04571688, study PRJEB22368) | human gut metagenome | biome: human gut; material: stool | host: Homo sapiens | place: Luxembourg | collected 2012-06-29 | reverse complement strand
AGCATTCGTTGGCGCAGCTATCCTTGGTCCTCGTATCGGTAAGTATGACAAGAACGGCAAGGCAAAGGCTATCCCAGGTCACTCGCTTACACTTGGCGCACTTGGCTGCTTTATCCTTTGGTTCTGCTGGTTCGGATTCAATGGTGCGTCAACAACTTCAATGGAAGGCGACGCTATCCCGCTTGCAGGTAAAGTTTTCGTAACAACAAACCTTGCAGCAGCAGTTGCAACTATCACAACAATGATTTTTACTTGGATCAAGTATAAGAAGCCTGATGTTTCAATGACACTTAACGCTTCACTTGCAGGTCTTGTAGCTATCACAGCTCCATGCGACACAGTTTCACCAGTATCAGCAGCTATAATCGGTATTGTTGCAGGTATCCTCGTAGTTGTAGGTGTAGAGTTTATAGATCAGGTACTCAAGATAGATGACCCAGTTGGTGCTTGCGGAGTTCATATGCTCAACGGTATGTGGGGTACTATCGCAGTGGGTCTTTTCTCAGACGGTACTTGCGGTGAAAAGGGACTCTTCACAGGCGGTGGAGCACATCTCCTTGGTATCCAGCTTCTCGGTATGGTATCAGTTATCGCTTGGGTAGCTATCACAATGACTATCGTATTCCAGATCATCAAGCACACGATCGGTCTTAGAGCTTCCGAGCAGGAAGAGATCCTTGGTCTTGACGTTACAGAGCATGGTCTTGTATCTTCTTACGCTGACTTCGCACCAGCAATGTCACAGGCAATGCTCAGCTATACAAAGGACGATGCAAAGAGCGTTGTAAAGGTAGACAAGTCAACAGAGCCTGTAGTTCCTGTTGAGAAGGCCATCAAGGTAGAATCTTATGCAACAGACGCACCGTCTGCTGACGGCACACCTAAGATGACAAAGGTCGCTATCATCTGCAAGCAGCAGAAGCTCAACGATCTTATCACAGCTTTGGAGGACATCGACGTAACAGGTGTTACAGTAACGAACGTTCTTGGCTGCGGAATGCAGAAAGGACAGCCTGAGTATTACCGTGGTGCAGTTGTTGAAACAAATCTGCTGCCAAAGGTAAAGGTCGAGGTCGTTATTTGCAAGGTACCAACAAGAGCAGTTATCGATGCTGCAAAGGCAGCCCTTTATACAGGTCATATCGGAGATGGAAAGATCTTTGTATACAACATTGAGAACGTAGTAAAGATCAGAACGAATGAAGAGGGTTATGACGCACTTCAGGACGATTAAGCCTTAAAGATGACGGGTGACTACCCAATAAAATTGCCCCCATCCCACTTATAAATTATAGCTTGGAACCCGTGGTCGAGTAATTCGGCTGCGGGTTTCAAGTTTTTATGAGGGGGAGTATAAGTGAGGAATGAGGAGTGAGGAGTGAGGAATGGGCAAAGCCGACCAGAGTAAAGAACAAGCACAAAGTAAAAGTCAGCATCGAGCGGAGCGATTTTGCGGCGGAAGGACTTGCCCGAATAAGATGTAGGGGAGAGTTTTTGCGGTTATCGGACAATGTTGTCATCGTGGCTTGTTACTTCGACGGGCGAACGGTGTTCGCCCCTACATATACATTGTGCGGTCATTAGAATTTGTGCAATAAAACAAAAACAGGACAGCCCTCATGAGCTGTCCTGTTTGCGTTAATGCGAATTATTCTTCTATTTCTGTGGTCTTGATGTGAAGCTCTTCAAGCTGCTTCTCGTCTACTGTGGACGGACAAGCACTCATAAGCTCGCCGGCGTTCTGTACCTTTGGGAACGCTATTACATCTCTAAGGCTGTCGGCGTTGCAGATTATCATGGAAAGTCTGTCAAGTCCTATGCCCATGCCGCCATGCGGTGGTGCGGCATAACGATAAGCGTCTACGAGGAAGCCGAACTTTGCTTCTATCTCTTCGTCTGTCATGCCCAGTGCTTCAAACATTTTCTGCTGAAGCTCAAAGTCTGTTATTCTCATTGAGCCTGATGAAAGCTCTGTGCCGTTGAGGACAAGATCCCACGCCTTTGCACGGACGTTTGCAGGGTCGGTGTCAAGATAGTCAAGGCACTCCTCCATTGGCATTGTGAATGGGTGGTGCGCTGCTACCCATGTGTCGTTCTCGTCGTCATACTCAAAGAAAGGCATTTCTGTTATCCATACAAAGTTGAACTTGCCCTCCGGGATAACGCCAAGACGCTTTCCGCAGATAAGTCTGAGTGCGCCCAAAGTTGGAAGAACTACCTTGTTCTTGTCGGCACAGATGAGGATAAGGTCGCCCTTTTCTGCTCCAACGGCTGCGTTTATCTTCTCAAGATCGCCCTCGCCAAGAAACTTCTTGAATGAGCAGTTTGGCTCGTCTGCCCAGCGGATATACGCTAGACCCTTTGCACCTATGCCCTTTGCGTGCTCAACAAGCTTGTCGATCTCTTTTCTTGTGTATGTTGCCACACCGCCCTTGACGTTTATTGCACGAACTGAGCCGCCTGCCTCGATAGCTGACTTGAATACCACAAAGTCTATATCCTTAACGGTGTCTGTGATATCCTGTATCTCCATGCCGAAACGTGTATCAGGCTTGTCAGAGCCATAACGGCTCATAGCGTCTGCAAATGTAAGTCTTGGCAGTGGGAGAGTTACCTCTACACCGAGTATCTCTTTGAAAAGCTTTTCGATATAGCCCTCAATACAAGCCTGGATATCCTCCTGATCTACAAAGGACATCTCAAGGTCTATCTGTGTGAACTCAGGCTGTCTGTCAGCTCTCAGGTCCTCGTCACGGAAACATCTTGCAAGCTGGATATACCTGTCGTAACCTGATATCATAAGGAGCTGCTTGTATATCTGCGGTGACTGCGGAAGTGCATAGAACTTGCCTGCGTGAACTCTTGAAGGAACGAGGTAATCTCTTGCACCCTCTGGGGTGGACTTCATCATCATAGGAGTTTCTATCTCAAGGAAACCATTATCATAGAAATACTCTCTTGTTATCTGAGCGATCTTATGACGGGTGATGATATTCTTCTGAAGCTTTGGATTTCTAAGGTCAAGGTAGCGGTATTTGAGCTTCAGCTCATCGTTTACCTTATCTGAGTTTGTTACCTCAAACGGTGTTGTTTCAGCCTTTGAGAGAATTCTCAGGTCTGTTACAGCAACTTCTATCTTGCCTGTTTTTAGCTTTTCGTTCACGCTCTCACGAGGACGTACCATACCCTTTGCCATGAGGACATACTCGCTTTTTACAAGCTGAGCCTTTTCAAAAACGGCTCTGTCAGTTTCGTCATTGAATGCAAGCTGTACAAGTCCAGTTCTGTCACGGAGGTTGATGAAGATAAGGTTGCCCATATCTCTTACTCTGTCGGCAAAGCCGCATACAACGACTTCCTGCTCTGTTTCAGGCACTTCGCCGCAGTAATGGGTCCTGCGTAAGCCCTTCATTGTATCAAGTTTCATTTTACATTACTTCCTTTTCTTTGGGTTTATATTGATAAAAATTATTCGTCACTTTCGTCTGTTTTGCTGACGGCAGGCGGGAAGCTGTCGAGATAGGCTCTGACGAACTTCTTCTTGTTGTCCCAGAACATGAGGAACAATCCCACGAGCCATATTGCGGCAAAGCATACTGCGCCTGTTTTCTCTTCCAGTGCCACAAGCATAAGGGTGAGGAAAAGCACAAGCACCGTCCATATGACGCCCACAACATAGGCATAGATAGGCTTTCTGAACTTGCCATATATCCTAGAGCCGTTGGGGGTCTTTTCTACCTTGCCATAAAAGCCTGTTGAGCCTCCGTCACGTTTTTTAGCGGTATGGTGGAATATCTGAAAGCTTTCGGCGTCTGTGCGGTAGCCATAAAAAATGGTATCGTCACGGTGGTTTTTCATGAACTTGCTTTGGGAGAGAATGTTTATGGTGGGTCTATGCTCGATAAGGTCGCCGTCAAGCTTTCTGAGAACTCTTTTGGGCGAAAGTGAGGTCTCCACCTCATAGGTCACGGGTCTTATTGCAAGCATTATTTATCTTCCTTTTTATCGGGATAATCAGCAGGGTCAAAGACCTTGTCGTTTATCTTTATCTGTCCGCCTGTGTGGGTGTTGCAGAGCATACCATAGATAGTGCCGCATTTTGTACACCTGAACTGGTGGAAAAGCTTTTCAGCATACCACTTGTTGTCGTTATCCATTATCTTATCAAGTGGGCAGGTCTGATAGGTCATTTCAACTTCCCCTGCCAGCAGCATTCTTGCAAGAGAACCTATGCAGAGCATATATTCCTGCGGAGTGTGTATTTCTACCAGAGGTATTTTCTCGCACTGTTCACATCTCATTGCTTAGTTCTCCTTTCCGATAAATTTCTCTATATCAGCGTCGATATCCTTGAACATATCCGCCATAAGTGCGTTTGAAAAGTTCTCGGCAATGGTGTTGTCAAGCCTGATATCTGTCTGCTCGCCTGTTGCCATGTTTTTGAGCTTTGCAACGCCTGATTCTATCTCGTTGTCGCCAAGCACCATAACGAACTTTGCACCTGTTTTGTTTGCATACTTCATCTGAGCATTAAGTCCTTTGCCTATAAGGTCATATTCTACGAAACAGCCCTCTTCTCTAAGCTCGGAGGCTATGCCCATTGCCTTTTTAAGGGCGTCCTCGCCCATTGGTACGATATAAAGGTCGCAGGTCTTTGGCTCCATATAGTCGCAGCCCTGAGCGTCCATTACCATGAGGAGTCTTTCAAGTCCCAGACCAAAGCCGAGGGCAGGGGTCGGCTTGCCGCCAAGCTGCTCGATAAGACCGTCATAACGTCCGCCGCCGCAGACTGTGCCCTGTGCGCCTATCTCATCGGTGATGAACTCGAAAACTGTTCTTGTATAATAGTCAAGACCTCTTACTATCTTAGGGTTGATGTCAAAGTCGATACCCATTACTGAGAGGTACTCCTGAAGCTTCTCAAAGTGTTCTTTGCAATCATCGCAGAGATAATCGAGGATAACAGGGGCGTTCTTGCCAAGCTCCTGACAGTGTTTGTCTTTACAATCAAGTATTCTCATTGGATTTTTGTCAAGTCTGTCCCGACAGGTCTCGCAAAGCTGGTCTTTTCTTGCGGCAAAATACTCTTTCAGAGCCTTGCGATACTCTGCACGGCAGGTTGGACAGCCTATAGAGTTGATGTTGAGCTTGATGTTTCTGAGCCCTGCTCTGTCAAGGACGCTTTTTGCAAGTGAAATTACCTCTGCGTCTGCTCTTGGGCTTTCAGAGCCGACCATTTCACAGCCGAACTGGTGGAACTCTCTGAGTCTGCCTTTCTGTGTATTCTCGTGTCTGAAAAATGAGAGGATATAATAGACCTTCTGCGGCAGACCCTCGTTCATAATGCCGTTTTCAAGGACAGCTCTCATTGTGCCGGATGTTCCCTCCGGACGGAGTGTGAACTTTGAGTCGCCTGCTGCGGAAACGGAATACATCTCTTTCTGAACAACGTCTGTTGTTTCGCCAACAGAACGCACGAACAGACCTGTTTCCTCAAAAGTTGGTACTCTTATTTCTTTGAAGCCGTATATTTCGGCAGCTTCGGAAACTATCTTCTCTACAGTGTGCCACTTATAGACCTTTGAGGGAACGATGTCCTCTGTGCCTTTTGGCTTTTTAACTATCAATGCCATATAATAACGATCCTTTCTGTATTTTGTCTTGAACTTTTGAATACCGATATCGTTTAAATAGCTGTGATATCGGGACGTTGTTAATAAACGGGCGAACACTGTTCACCACTACATTAAAGAGCCTTGGTGCTGTAATTACAACGTTTCAAATTTCAAAATCGTCAATAAAACCTTTTTTTATATAATAACCGAATTTAAGGCATTCGTCAAGTGCTGTTGTGCTGCCTTTTTCGGTCATTGACCAATTATTTCGCTGAGTGCTGCCACGGCTGGCGGGGCAGGGAATGATTGTTTGTGTAAAAAAATGCTCCGCAAGCTTTTTTGCGCGGCGCATATGATATGCGGTAGTGACTATAATAATGCTTTTGCAGTTTGGAAAATGCTCTTTAACAAGCTTGGCTGAGTTTCGTAGATTTTCCACTGTGTCAAAGGAGTTTGTTTCTGCAAGTATGGCGGAGGTCGGTATGCCGCATTTTTCGGCGGATATGAGCATAGCTTTATACTCAGCCATTTCCCCCAGCGAGGTTTTCTGCACTTTTCCGCCGCAGAAAACGAGTTTGGGGGCTTTCCCCTTATGAAAAAGCTTTGCCGCAAGGGGAACACGATAGTCGCAGGCTTTGCGGCTTCCCAGAACTATTATAACGTCGGCAGTTTCGCCTTTATAGTCAAGACCCTCGAAAAGAAGCTTGTCTACTATTTCGGGGGTGATGTTTTCTTTTGTTAGCTGGCTGGCTTTCATTGTTATACCGCCTTTGCTTTTTTTGGTGTGCTGAGATAAGGTATTCGAGAGTGAGTGAGGAGCGAAAAAGCGGGACGTCGCATTTCTGTGAAGCAGAAATTGAGCCTCTCCCCTATGGGTGGTGGATAAAAAAATAAAGCCGTCCCCTAGTAAGGGACGACTTTTACCGTGATACCACCCTAATTATCCGAACATCTTCGTGCCGGATCACTCTAACGCTTTACGTCCGCTCTTGAACAAACGGAAGCTCCAAGGTGTCCTTCTTCCTGCCCTTTGTGTGAACCCTCTCACCAACGGCTCTCGCTGAAACATAAGAACGGAATACTCTCCCTTTCATCGCTTTTGTATATGAAATTTCAATTATATCTTTGTAGGATTAACGATATCTCTCCAGTCAAGATCGCCTCGCTCAAGTGCGTGGATAAGCGCTTCGGCAGTGGCAATATTTGTGGCTACCGGAATGTTGTGTACATCGCAAAGTCTGAGGAGATTCATATCATTAGGTTCGTGTGGCTTCACTGAGATAGGATCTCTGAAAAACAGAAGCAGGTCTATCTCGTTGCAGGATATTCTCGCTGCGATCTGCTGGTCGCCGCCCTGTGAACCGCTGAGATAACGCTGAACGTTAAGGCCTGTTGCTTCGGCTACCATTTTTCCCGTAGTACCTGTGGCACAAAGATTGTGCTTGCTGAGTACACCGCAATAGGCGATACAGAACTGTACCATGAGTTCCTTTTTTGTGTCATGAGCAATAAGTGCAATATTCAATGGAAACCCCCCGTTTATATATTAGTATATTAATGAACAAATAAGTTTCGTTATATAAAACAGCCGCACTATGCGCAGATACCCTCACGCACACGGCTGATAATATACTCAGACCTTGATGGAGAGGGGTATATGCTCGCCCTTTATTCTTCTTGAAATAGCAGAGAATGCAAGGAAGCCCATAGAGCTTGATGAAAGCGGCGCACCCTTTCCTGTTGCAAGAGGGATAGCACTGTCCTCAGGGATAACACCCAGAAGCTGAACGCCGACTGTGTCGATGATAGCGTCAAGGTCGTCCATTTCGTCAAACTCGAATATTCTCTTGTTTGCCTTGTTGATAACAAGTCTTTGCTTCTGATTTCCTCTCTTATAGAACTCATCTGACATCATTCTCGCATCTCTTACGCATACAGGGTCAGGAGTTGTAACTATAAGTATAAGGTCGGAATTAGTAACTATATCAAATACAGAACCGTTGATACCTGCAGAGGTGTCAATGATTATGTATTCAAAATACTTTCTCATTTCCTGTGTGATCTTTTCGATATCCTCAGCCTTGAGCTGAACGAACGGGTCGGACGGAGCACAGAGAACGCTCAGGTTTGAAGCAAGCTTAACAGTTGTTGTTGCCTTGTATACGTCGCAAGTACCCTCAAGAACGTCACCTAGATCGTATGTAATATTACCCTGCATACCAAGCATGATATCCATACATCTCAGACCAAAGTCAAGCTCAATTATAAGTGTACGGTTTCCCTGCTTAGCAAGGGCATAACCGAGACAGGCGCTTATAGAAGATTTGCCTGTTCCGCCTTTACCGGAAGTAACTGCAATAATTTTTGACATAAAACTCATTGCTCCTTTCATATATCAATCCTGCGGCTGACCGCAGAACGCATCAGCAATAATAGCTTGCCCCTTCACAGCCGTGAAAAGGCAGATTTAAGAAAACGTTTCAGTACCCTCCGCAGGCAATGCGGAGAAGCATAGCGTTACCTAATAATATTGTACCACATATTTTGAAATTGTCAAAGACATTTGTACAAAAAAATACAAAATCGTTAATTCACATTAATTTTCACTTTTATTTTTGTCAATTTTGCACAATGCCATATCAGCGCTACAGAGTTTGTAATAATAAATCATAGCAAACCGATAAATTTATTATACGATAATATTATTAATGCTATAAAAATTATTTTTGAAAATTATATAACAAAATAAAAAATCGGACAGGTAGTTATAATTTTTGGGACAATACATATAAATGTACAAACTTTGAAAACAGAAAGCGAGGAAAAGGGTATGTTTATCAAGACAATAAAAGTAAAAAAGCCAACATTTGCGGTGATCGGGGCGGTTCTGGCGGCGTTGGCACTGTTGGCGGTGATAATAGTGACAGTGGTGAGGATATCGTCGCCTGCGGTGTACGAGATGAAAAGCGAAGCGCAAAGACAGGCGTTTTTGAAAGAAATGGGCTGGGAGGTGTCTGACGAATACGATGAATGCAAGGCTGTGACCATACCGAAAGAATTCAATGAGGTGTATGAAAAGTATAATAAGCTTCAGAAGCAGCAGGGCTTTGATCTGGAGGACTATAAAGGGAAAACCGCTGAGGTGTATACATATTCTGTGAAGAATTATGGGAATAAGAAGCAGGAGGTCAGGGCTAATCTTATCGTCTGTGAGGGACAGCTTGTGGGAGGAGATGTATGCTCAGCGGAGCTGGACGGATTTATGCAGGGGCTGAGGAAAAAGTAGACGACTGAGCGTGAAACGTCGGCATTATGAACAAGGGTAAACTAATGCTTCATAGGTCGAAAAAAACCGATACAAATAGTAATAAAACGCCTGTGGAGCATATCTGCAGGCGTTTGCTTTTGGTCAAGTTTTTTCGCATATTTGACTTTTGGCGGTATCGTATGCTATAATCTTTATAAGAAAATTGTCAGAAAGGCTTTTGCTATGAGACTTGATAAATTTGTTTCTTCACAGCGTAATGATATTTCCCGAAGCATGGTGAGAGAGCTTTGCAGAAAAGGTCAGGTGACTGTAAACGGAAAGGTCGCCAAGGCGGCTGATGCTAAGGTCAGCGAAAACGATATTGTTGCTGTAAAGGGCGTGGAGATATGCTATAAAAAGTTTGTCTACATAATGATGAACAAGCCGCAGGGCGTGGTTTGCTCCACTCGTGACGGAGAGTCGAAAACTGTCCTTGAGCTAGTACCTCCTGAGATGTTCAGGGAGGGACTTTTCCCTGCGGGCAGGCTCGATAAGGATACTGAGGGCTTTGTGCTTCTCACTGATGACGGAGCTCTCGCCCACAGAATGTTGTCCCCTAAGACCCATGTTCCGAAAACCTATTTCGTCAGACTTCGTGACCCTTGGCAGGAAAATTATGCTCAGGCATTCGCTGAGGGCATGACTATCGACGGCGGAGAGAAATGTTTGCCTGCGGAATTTTCCGCAAGTGTGAACTGTCCCGATGAATGTACTGTTGTGCTTCATGAGGGTAAGTATCATCAGGTCAAGAGAATGTTTGAAAAGCTGGGAAATAAAGTTGTTTTTCTTAAGCGGATAAAGATCGGAGAACTGCCTTTAGATCCGGATCTGCCTCTTGGAAGCTGTTTAGAAATAATGCACAAAGATGTTGAAAGATTATTGACAGCGAAATCGTTTAAATGTAAGTAATTACCTATTCTATGTGAATTTTCGTCAATATTCATAATGAGATATAATAAAGTTTAGTAAAAAAAACTCTTGCGGGTATGTTAAAAATTTGTTATGATAAAAGCATAGCTAATTAGGATATTAGTAAAATTCAAATAGGGAGGTCCTTTTTTAATGGCAAGTGTATCATTAAGGGAAATTTATAAGAAGTATGCAGGCGGCGTTATCGCTGTTTCAGACTTCAACATTGAGATCAAGGATAAGGAGTTTATCATCCTCGTAGGTCCTTCTGGTTGTGGTAAGTCTACAACACTTAGAATGATCGCAGGTCTTGAAGAGATCAGTGAAGGTGAACTTTACATCGGCGACAGACTTGTAAACGACATCGCTCCTAAGGATAGAGATATCGCAATGGTATTCCAGAACTACGCTCTGTATCCTCACATGACAGTATTTGAGAACATGGCATTCGGTCTGAAGCTCAGAAAGGTACCAAAGGATGAGATCGCAAGAAAGGTAGAGGAAGCAGCAAGAATACTTGACATCGCTCACCTTCTTGACAGAAAG
>OCHJ01002370.1_pt1 | contig 10446 bp, 8 predicted proteins | sample 1538381 | NCBI WGS metagenome assembly OCHJ01 (sample SAMN04571688, study PRJEB22368) | human gut metagenome | biome: human gut; material: stool | host: Homo sapiens | place: Luxembourg | collected 2012-06-29 | reverse complement strand
ATTTGTAAGAATAATTCTCTCATAGCAGTATTTATAGCATCACATACTAAGTCTGTATTTAATGCTTCTAATATTGTTTTTCCTGTTAAAATTTCTCCTGCCATTGCAGCTGAGTGTGTCATTCCTGAACATCCAATTGTTTCTATTAATGCTTCTTGGATTATTCCATCCTTTACATTTAATGTTAATTTACATGCTCCTTGTTGTGGTGCACACCATCCTATACCATGTGTTAAACCTGATATATCTTTAATTTCTTTTGCTTTTACCCATTTTCCTTCTTCTGGAATTGGTGCTGGTCCATGGTCTACTCCTTTTGCTACTTTACACATTCCTTCTAATTCTTTTGAATAAATCATCTTTTTTTGCTCCTTTCATTCGCTTTTGCGTTGATTTGTTATTTTATTTTATTTGCCCATTGGACATAATAATCTGGTTTATAATTTTCTCATCCCTAGTTGCAACATACTCTATATTTTGTTCACTATCATAATTTTCAGTATCATAGTCAACTATGTTTTTTATATTTTTTATGTATATACCAGTTTCATATCTTTCTCTTCTTTTTACAACCTTTTCACCTAGTAAATATCTTTCAATAATTTTATGTTCTTCTTTGCTCAACTGTTCTTCCCTAATTCCAAGATTGTTATATCTCCAAATAATATGTCTTTCATAACTTGAAAATTTTGATTTAGTCAAGTCTTCATAATCATATTCAACTTTAAACTTTATTCCTTCAATTTTCATAGTAAGATTTGACCATGTTGATGTAACTTCTAATTTTTTAAATTCTTCTCTTAGGTCTACAATTTTTTCATATAATATATTTACTAATTTTTGATATTTTTTTTCATCTAAATTAAATTTTTGTGGTATTTCATAGACATTTACAGGGTTCTTCTTAAATATTCCTTTTGGAATATAATAGAAGAATAATTCCCCTGTTTTTCGTCTATCTATAAGGTCTGATACTGATGCATATAAATACATTTTATCCCATTTTTCTGGAATCATATAAAATATGCGCCTTTGGATGTCTTCGTACATCTCTTTTATTTTCTTTGTATGTTTTAACATATTTACCCCTATTCTCTGATTAATAGGCTTTCTCCTGTCATTTCTTCTGGTTGTTTAATTCCCATTAAGTCAAGCATTGTTGGTGCTAAATCTGCTAATTTTCCATTTTCTTTTAGTTTATAATTTTTATTAGCTGTTACAAGTATAATTGGCACTGGATTTGTTGTATGTGCTGTATGTGGTTCTCCTGTTTTATAATCTATCATTTGTTCTGCATTTCCGTGGTCCGCTGTTATTAATAGATTTCCTTGTTTTTCTTCTATTATTTTTACAATTCTTCCTACACATCCATCTACTGCTTCTACTGCTTTAATTGCAGCTTGTAAACTTCCTGTGTGTCCAACCATATCTGTATTTGCAAAATTTAAAATTACTACATCATATTTATCATTTTCTAATGCTTCACATACTTTGTCTGTAACTTCATATGCACTCATTTCTGGTTTCATATCATATGTTTCTACTTTTGGTGATGGTACTAATATTCGGTCTTCTCCTGGATATTGTTTTTCTTCTCCACCATTAAAGAAGAATGTTACATGTGCATATTTTTCTGTTTCAGCTATTCTTAATTGTGTTAATCCTGCTTCACTTACAACTTCACCAAATGTATTTTTTAGTGGTTCTTTTTTAAATGCAACATGTACATTTGGCATTGTTTCATCATAACTTGTGAAACATACATAATATAAGTTCATTTTTTTAGTTTCAAATCCATCGAATTCTGGATCTACTATGGCTCTTGTTATTTCTCTTGCTCTATCTGGTCTAAAATTAAAGAATATTACAGAATCATTTTCCTCTATTTTTGCAACTGGTTCATTTCCATTACAAATTACTGTTGGTACAACAAATTCATCAAATACTTCTTTTTGATAAGAATCTTCAATTGCTTTTATTGGATCTCCTGCTTTTTCTCCTTCTCCATTTACTAGTGCATCATAACATTTTTGGACTCTTTGCCATCTCTTATCTCTATCCATTGCATAAAATCTTCCTGAAAGTGATGCTATTTTTCCAATTCCTTTTTCTTTCATTTTTTCTTGCAATTCAGCAACATAAGTTTCTGCTGATGCTGGTGGAGTATCTCTACCATCTAAGAAACAGTGAACATATACATCTTCAAAATCTCTTCTTTTAGCCATTTCTAATAATCCATATAAATGTCTGTTGTGGCTGTGAACTCCTCCATCTGATACTAATCCTAGAATGTGTAATTTTGAATTGTGTTTTTTACAATTTTCAATTGCAGCTATAAATTCTGGATTACTGAAAAAGTCTCCATCTTCTATTGATTTTGTTATTCTTGTTAATTCTTGATATACTATTCTTCCTGCACCTATATTTGTGTGTCCTACTTCTGAATTTCCCATTTGTCCTTCTGGTAGTCCTACATGTAATCCACTTGTAAATATGTCTGTGTTTGGATATTTTTTCATTAGTTTATCAATATTAGGTGTATTTGCTAGTTTTATAGCATTTCCGTCTTTGTTTTTGTTGTCTCCAAAACCATCTAATATCATTAGCATTGTTACTTTATCTTTCATTATTAGTCTATGTCAGTTTATTACTAACATATTCCTCCTTCCTTTTATGCTTTTATAATTATACATTTTATTGATTATATTTATATAATATATCATTAATCTGCATAATTTACTATTTTAGCGAATTCATCGGATTTTAAACTTGCTCCTCCAACTAAGCCACCATCTATATCTGACATTTCAAACAATTCTTTTGCATTGCTTGATTTTACGCTACCTCCATACTGTATTATAACTCCGTTTGCTACATTTTGTCCATAGATTTGACAAATTTTGTCACGAATAGATTTTATTGCATCATTTGCTTGTTCAGATGTTGCTGTTTTACCTGTTCCAATAGCCCAAATTGGTTCATATGCAATTATTGTATTTTGAACTTGTTCTTCTGTTAATCCTTCTAATGCTAGTTCTGTTTGTTTTGTAATAATTTCTTGTGTTTGATTTGCTTCTCTTTGTTCTAATGTTTCTCCTACACATACAATTGGTTTTAAATCATTTGCAAATGCAGCTTTTATTTTTTTGTTTACTGTTTCATCTGTTTCGTTAAAATATTGTCTTCTTTCAGAATGTCCTATTATAACATATTCAACACCAATTGATTTTAGCATTTTTCCTGAAACTTCACCTGTGTATGCTCCACTTTCTTCAAAGTGCATGTTTTGTGCTCCTATTTTGATATTTGTATTTTGTGCTGTTAATAGTGCATAAAATAAATCTGTATATGGTACACATAGTATTACTTCATTTTCTGTGTCTTTTACTAATGGTGTCAATTTGTCTATAAATTCTATTGCTTCATTTGGAAGCATATTCATTTTCCAGTTTCCTGCAATTACTTTTCTTCTCATAACTTTCTCTCCATTCAAATTTTTGGATTGGGAACAAAATTTAACTCCGTTCTCCAATCCTTATTTTTTATTTATCTTGTAAGCACTCGATTCCTGGTAATTTTTTACCTTCTAAGAATTCTAATGAAGCTCCACCACCAGTAGAAATATGTGTCATTTTATCGGCTAACCCTGCTTTTTCTACTGCTGCTGCTGAATCTCCACCTCCAATTATTGTTGTTGCATCTAATTCTGCAAGAGTTTTTGCTATTTCGTTTGTTCCAATTGCAAATTGGTCAAATTCAAATAATCCTAGTGGTCCATTCCAAATGACAGTTTTTGCAGTTTTTAATTCATTTTTAAACATTTCTATTGTTTTTTCTCCAATATCAAATCCTTCCCAATCGTCTGGTATTTCTGTCCATGCTACTGTTTTACTTTCTGTATCTGGCTTAAATTCTTTTCCTATTTTTGTGTCTATTGGTAATAGTAATTTTACACCTTTTGATTTTGCTTTTTCCATAGCTTCTAATGCTAATCCTGTTTTTTCTACTTCACATAGTGAATTTCCTACATTATATCCTTGTGCTTTAAAGAATGTATATGCCATTCCTCCACCAATCATTAATGTATCAACTTTATCTAATAAGCTATCAATTACTCCTATTTTATCTGAAACTTTTGCTCCTCCAAGTATTGCTACAAATGGTCTTTCTGGATTATTTACAGCATTTCCTAGGAATTTTAATTCTTTTTCTATTAAAAATCCTGATACTCCTGGGATATAATCTGCTATTCCTGTTGTTGATGCATGTGCTCTATGTGCTGTTCCAAATGCATCGTTTACAAATATTTCTGCCATTGATGCTAATTTTTTAGCAAATTCTGGATCATTATCTGTTTCTTCTTTATGGAATCTAACATTTTCAAGTAGCAATATTTCGCCTTCTTTTAGGTTTTCGGCTTTTGTTGTAGCATCTTCTCCTATTACATCATTTGCCATTATTACTTCTTTTCCTAGTAGCTTTGATAGTTCTTTTGCTACTGGTTTTAGTGAATATTCTGGTTTTACTTCTCCCTTTGGTCTTCCTAAATGTGATGCTAATATTATTTTGCAATTTTGTTCTAATAGGTATTTTATTGTTGGTAATGCTGCTTTTATTCTTGTGTTGTCTGTGATATTTTGATTTTCGTCCATTGGTACATTGAAGTCACATCTTACAAATACTTTTTTTCCTTTCAAATCGATGTCTTTTACTGTTTTTTTGTTCATTTCCATTCCTTCTTTCTTTTAAGCTTTTGCCTAATTTTATTTTATTATTATTTTATAGTTTTTACCTATTTTTGCTAGTTGATACAATTTTATACTAAAAAAGAATACTTTTCAAGTATTCTTTTGCTATTTTCATTATATTTTATAAAGAAAATAATTTTATTACATAGATACAAGCACTGAGCGGAACCCTCTTCCATAAAATGATGTACCATCAGCACGATGAAAAGCAAATAACCCCGATTTTGTTTTTGATCCATAATCTCCTCCTCGTGCTGAAAACACCATATTCTTCGATGTAAAATAAGAAAAATCAGATCCCCAAGAACTTTCTCCTATTCCCTTTATAGATGTTTCTCTTATTGCATCACCATATATCTTACTATTCTTATCATAATTTAATAAACTTGCATTATCTATATTAGCACTAGTTATACTATCTTCATTGAAATCATATGGATATACTATTACATATTTTGAACTTCCTCCATTATTTAAATTTTTCATTAATTCGTTCCCATATATATATAAATTTTTTTCTTTATTATTTATCATTGCTGATGTTCTTTCCCATGAGCCTCCTGACAAATCATATATTCCATATATTGTTCCTGTTGAACTTGCTACTGTTCCATTTTTTTGTGTCCATACATATACACCTGATTGTGTTCTATTATTTAATTTTCCTATTGTTGTACTAACTATACTTGCATCAGCTGTTGTTCCTGCACATCCCGTTACTGCATATACACTCTTAACTCTATTGCTTAATGTTACATTGTTTATAACTATATCTACATCATCTAAACCATATTCACTTTTTCCCAAATAAGTAACTGCTCCCCATTCACTATTTTTCATTAAATGACTATCTGTTGAATTATTACTAAGTCCATAAATATTTTCCTTTTCTGTCAACACCCTTGATATCTTAAAAGCATCACTTGTACTAATATAATTCATTGAATATGTCAATCCCTGGAAAGTTGGATATTTTATTGCAGTCTCTTTTCCATCTTTCCACTCATAAGTTGTACCATTTTTTACACTATATTCTCCATCTAACCAATTTCTAGCTGTTGTTGTAGTATTTGTTGTTCCTGTTTCTACTGCTGGAACATATGCTGTACTTTGACTATATTTTACTGAACTTGCTTTTACTGTTGCTTTGTTATTTCCTGATGCGTATCCTGCTTCAAATTTTGCAACCCATATTCCTGCTAATTCTTTATCCCATCCTCCATTTGCATAATTTATACTACTTTCGTTTGTAAATGCTGGATGTACTGTATAAGCATCTCCATTTGTTACTATTGTTTGATCTTCTGATGTTTGTCTTTGGGCTGTTTGTAATTTTCCATTTTCATCATAATAATTATCTGTTAATCCTACTAAAAATACTATATCAAATTTTTGTGTTTCCACTCCATTTTCTTTATGAATTCTGTATGCATATCTTGGTATCCATACCCACATACTTCCATCTTCTGTTTTAGCATTAGCCCATTTTTTATCTTCATAACTATACCATTCTGCATCACTACTTGTTGTATCAACTACTGCTCCTTCTGCTGAATCTGTTGGGTCTGTAAATTTTATTGCACTCATTCCTGTCATTAATTCTGGTTTATTTACTTTTCCATCCCATCTTCCGTTTTCAATATATTTATTTAATTCACTTTCATATTGTTCTAATAAATCTGTTTCCTTTTTTTGCGCTTCTTCTGTTGTTTTTTTTGCTTTTTGTGCATTTTTAAATAATCCTTGATTTGTTAATGCTGATATTGATATACCTGCTAATATCAATAAAATAATGATTGTAATTACAAGTGCTACTAGTGTTATACCTCTACTTAATTTTTCTTTTGCGTTCATAATTTCCTCCTATATTTCTTACTACTAAAAATATATTAACACAAAAAAAATAAAAGTACAATACTTTTGTCTGGTATTTTTTAAGACATTTTTGTGCGACAATTAGAATATGCTTTAAATCAAAATATTGGAGGAATAATTATGTTTGAAATATCAAAATATAAAAAAAGTAATGTAAAAATATCTATAAGATTACCTGAAAATATGAATGAAACATTGAAAAAAATAGCCAAAAAAGAAGACATGAGTTTCAACAATGTTATTGTAAGTTGTATTCAAAACTCACTAGATGAAATGGACCTAAACAAATATAAAGATGTTGAAATTACAGATTCTACTGAATTAAAAGTTTAAAACATAATTTAAAAAAGCACATATAAACTATCTAATATAGTTATACTGTGCTTTTTGTTATTATTCTTCCTTACCATTAATATTAAGTAACTTAAATATTTCAACGATAACAATAGGTGCAAAAACAAGACAAACAAGTTCTATAATATTTTCAGTTGGTAAAACTGGAATACTAAATATCTCTCTTAATCCAGGAATCCATAAAATAACAAAGACTAAAAGTGCAGAAATTACAACAGCTCCAATCAATTTCATATTATTAAAAATTCCTGTTTTAAATATTGATTTTCTATTATTCCTTACATTAAATACATGTGTCAATTCTGAAAGCGCCAATGTAATAAATGCCATCGTTTGTCCAACTTCTATTTTAGACTGTTCCAGTGTTAAACCATTTATCGGCGTTTTTGTAGTACCTAAACCTATCATAAATGCAGCAAGTGTAAGTCCGCCAATCATTACACCTTGATATATAACTCTCCAAGTCATTCCTTTTGTAAAGACCCCTTTACCAGGTTTTACAGGTTTTCTTTGCATTATATCACTATTTGCTGGATCAAATGCCAATGCTAGTGCTGGCAATGAATCTGTTACTAAATTAATCCATAAAATATGAATTGGCAATAATATTTCTAAACTATTAATATCTGTTATTCCAAACCATTTACTAAATAAAGGTGTTAACAATGTTGCAAAAAATAATACAATTATTTCTCCTACATTGCTTGAAAGTAAAAATTGAATTACTTTTAAAATATTATCATATATTCTTCTACCTTCTTCTACTGCTGATACAACTGTTGCAAAATTATCATCTGTTAAAATGACATCTGCTGCTTCTTTTGCAACATCAGTTCCAACTACTCCCATTGCACAACCAATATCAGCCTTTTTAAGAGCCGGGCTATCATTAACACCATCACCCGTCATTGCAACAACTTCCCCATTCTTTTGCCAAGCATTTACAATTCTAACTTTATGCTCTGGTGAAACTCTAGCATAAACAGAATATTTTCTAACATTTTGTACTAATTCCTCATCTGTCATTTGTTCAAGTTCACTACCCGTTATAGCTTCATCATCATTTTCAAGAATGCCTAATTTTTTAGCAATTGCTGTTGCTGTAATTTTATGGTCCCCCGTAATCATTACAACTTTTATACCTGCTGTTTTGCACTTTTCAACAGCAACTTTTGCTTCTTCTCTTGGTGGATCTATCATTCCTACCATTCCTATAAAAATTAAGTCATTTTCTATTTGTGCCATCTCTTCTTTTGAAGGAATATGATCAATTTCTTTATAAGCACATCCTAATACCCTTAATGCATCTTTTGCTAGTTCTTCATTTTTTTCTCTTATTTTATTTACATATTCACCTATATTTTGATGTACTTCATTATTTATTTCATATGCTGAACATCTATTTAATAATTCATCTATTCCACCTTTTGTAAATACAACATATTTTCCATTCAATTTATTTACTGTTGTCATTAATTTTCTATCTGAATCAAATGGAATTTCTTGTACACGTGGAGTTCTATCATATAAACTTGGGTCAAAATTTAATTTAAAAGCCATATCAACTAATGCTGTTTCAGTTGGGTCTCCTGTCAAAGTTCCCTCTTGTGATATTTTGGTATCATTACACAACATATTTGCATATACTAATTTTTTTAATTCCTCATCAATTTCATCATCTTGAATATTATCAATATCTCTAATTGCTTCATTCCAATATATTTTCTCTACTGTCATTTTATTCTGCGTTAATGTTCCTGTTTTATCTGAACATATAACAGTACTACTTCCTAGTGTTTCAACAGCTGGCAATCTTTTTACAATTGCATTTTTCTTAACCATTTTTTGAACACCTATTGCTAAAACAATTGTTGATACTGCTGCTAAGCCTTCTGGTATTGCTGCAACTGCTAATGATACAGCAGTCATGAACATTTGAATTGGTTCTTTTCCTTGAATTAAACCTAGTACGAATATTACTATACAAATTATTAATGCTGCAATTCCTAATGTTTTTCCTAATTTATTTAATTTTTGTTGTAATGGTGTATCTTGTTTTTCTGTTGAATTAATCATACTTGCTATTTTTCCAACTTCTGTTGTCATACCTGTTTCTACAACAATTCCTTTTCCTCTACCATATGTTACCAAACTTGACGAAAATAACATATTTTTTCTGTCACCTATGCCAATTTCTGTTTCTTTAATTATTTCAGAACCTTTTTCAATTGGCACTGACTCACCTGTTAATGAACTTTCTTGTGATTTCAAATTTACTTCTTCTATAATTCTTAAATCTGCTGGTATATAATCCCCTGTATCAAGAACCACTAAATCACCTGGTACTAACTCTTTTGCTGGAATAACTCGTAACTTTCCATCTCTTATAACTTTTGATGCGTGGTCACTTAATTTTTGCAGAGCTTCCAATGATTTTTCAGCCTTGCTCTCTTGTGCTACTCCTATTATTGCATTTACTAAAACTACTATTAAAATTATTACTGTATCTGTTATTCCTTCTCCTTGTTTAATTCCAACAATACCTGATACAATTGCCGCAATTATTAACACTATTATAGAAAAATCTTTAAATTGGTCTAAAAACCTTTGTAACAATGTTTTCTTTTTTGCTGCTTGAAGTTCATTATATCCTTTTTCTTCCCTTATTTTTACAACTTGTTCTTCTTTTAGTCCATTTTCTTTGTTTGTTTCTAATTCTTTTTCAATTTCTTCGATTTCTTTGTTAAACCATTTTTTTCTTTCCATATCTTTTCCTCCAAATTTTGGTTTTTTCTTTTTTATTTTTTACTATTTTTGCTATATTTATACATTATCAGAAACTTGGGAAAGCTTTTTTATATTTAAAAATGAGACTTTTAAAAGAAATCTTATACATAGTTTTATGCTAAAATTTCTTTCAAAAGTCTCACTTACTTAATTTTATTTAAGCTTACTAACCAGATAATTTCTTATCGCGACTGTTGATTAGTAATTTTAAGCTACTCCCTTTTAAATATATTTTTGGTGACCCCTACGGGAATCGAACCCATGATTAAAAAATACATATATTTTAATTCTCATAAATCTTTTTAATTACTTATTTATCAACACTTTTTAGTATAAGTTCTTTTTAGTCACATGTAATTATTCAAAACTAAAGTGTTAAAAAAGTGTTAATTTTTCATATTATATACATATTTTAAAATAATGTCAAGTATCATTTAATTTTTATATATCTTTCATATTCTTCTTTAGTAATTATATTCCTTCTATTGAAATATGTTTTAAAATGTTCCTTGCTAATTATTAATTTTTCCATTTCTTTATTTGACACAATATACTTTGTTTTTTCCATAATTAATCCCTCGTTTCTTTGAAAATTATAATTTTCATATAAGAGACTATTATTTTTCTTTATTATACCCTTTCCATTATTTTTTGTAAATACCTTACATCCGTTTTTCATTTA
>OCHJ01002354.1_pt1 | contig 10496 bp, 9 predicted proteins | sample 1538381 | NCBI WGS metagenome assembly OCHJ01 (sample SAMN04571688, study PRJEB22368) | human gut metagenome | biome: human gut; material: stool | host: Homo sapiens | place: Luxembourg | collected 2012-06-29 | reverse complement strand
CCGTCGCGGGCGCGATGACAAAAACCGGCCGCATAGGCTACATCGCGAGCAGCCCCATCTACGGCGTTCCGGCGGGGATAAACGCCTTTGCGCTCGGCGCGCTGCTCACGAATCCCGATATAAAAATATGCCTGCGCTGGTCGAGCGTGTCGGAGGATCCGATAAGTGAATTGAAGGCGCTGGGCGTCGATATGATCTCAAACCGCGACGTGCCGAGTCCGGAGCAGCCGCAGGACGCTTGGGGGCTGTGCCGCGTGGACGGCAGCGGCGCGCTGATCCCGATCGGCTCGCCATTCTGGAACTGGGGCGAGATGTATGTGCATATAATCGAAAACATCCTCGGCGGCGGCTGGGATGAGCTGAGCTATAAAAACAGCGGCAAGGCCGTGAACTACTGGTGGGGCATGAGCAGCGGCGTCATCGACGTCCGCGTGACGGAGAACTGCCCGGACAGCATGGCGGAGCTTGTGGATATTCTCAAGCGCGGCATTTCGTCGGGGCTTATCATGCCGTTTCACCGGAAGATAACCGCGCAGAGCGGCGGCGCGATAAACGACGGCACGCGCTGGCTCTCTCCGGATGAGCTGCTGCATATGGATTGGCTGTGCAGCTGCGTGGAGGGGAGCATCCCCGGCTTCGACGAGCTGCTGCCGATGGCGCAGTCTCTCGTGCGGCTGCTGGGCGTGTACAGGGATTGGATAATCCCCGATAAAGGGGAGGTGCAGGTATGAAGCTGCTTTTGATATCCGACCATGAGAACAGCTTTCTCTGGGACTATTACGTGCCGGGGCGGCTGGACGGCATCGACCTCATCCTGTCCTGCGGTGACCTGAAGCCCGAATACCTGAGCTTCCTTGTGACGATGGGGCGCGCGCCGGTGCTGTATGTCTGCGGCAATCACGACGGGCGCTATGAAAAGACCCCGCCCGAGGGCTGCGACTGCATCGAGGACAAGCTCGTGACCATAAAGGGGCTGCGCATCCTCGGCATGGGCGGCTGTCCGGTGTATAACCGCGGACCGCATCAGTATACCGAGCGGCAGATGGAACGCCGTCTGCGCAAGGTGGGGCGGCAGATCGCCAAGGCCGGCGGCGTCGATATCCTGCTCAGCCACGCGCCCGCCGCGGGCTGGGGCGACGCGGACGACTTCGCGCACCGCGGCTTTGAGTGCTTCAACGATTTCCTGGACAAGTACCAGCCAAAGTACCATGTTCACGGCCACGTGCATATGAATTACGGATCAGATATTCCCCGCACGCTTCAGCGCGGCGGGACTACGATAATAAACGCATGGGATAAATATATTCTTGAGATCTGATCTGGGAGACCAAAAAATGAAAAAGATCGCAATAGTAACAGGCGGCAGCGGCGGCATAGGCCGCTGCACCGCGGCGGCGCTGGTGAAGCTGCTGCCGCGGCAGACGTCAAACTGGCTCGTCGGCAAGATATACGCGAAATAAAATATCAAGCCCAGTCGGAAGCTTCCGACTGGGCTTGATTTATAAGCGTTGAATTTACTTGTTGAGAATTTCCATGAACTCCTCGCCGGTGATGGTCTCGCGGCTGTACAGGAAGTCGGCCAGCTCGTCGAGCTTGGCGCGGTTCTCCTTAAGGATGCCGATGGCCTTCTCATGCTGGCGCGTGACAAGGTCGATGACCAGCGCGTCTATCTTCGCCTGAGTATCCGGCGAGCAGGCGAGGGACGTGTCGCCGCCGAGGTACTGGTTGCTCACGGTTTCGAGCGCTACCATGTCGAAATCCTTGCTCATGCCGTAGCGGGTCAGCATGGCGCGGGCAAGCTTCGTGGCCTGCTCGATATCGTTCGAGGCGCCGGTAGTGATGGAGCCAAACACGACCTCCTCCGCGGCGCGGCCGCCGGTCAGCGTGGCGATCTTGTTTTCCATTTCGGCCTTGCTCATCAAGTAATGGTTGCCCTCTTCGACCTGCATCGTGTAGCCCAGCGCGCCCGAGGTGCGCGGCACAATGGTGATCTTCTGTACAGGGGCGGAGTGCGTCTGCATCGCCGCCACGAGCGCGTGGCCGATCTCGTGGTAGGAGACGATCTTCTTCTCCTCGTCGGTCATGATGGCGTTCTTCTTCTGGTAGCCGGCGATGACGACCTCGATGCTCTCTTCCAGGTCTGCCTGCGTGGCAAAGCGTCTGCCGTCGCGCACGGCGCGCAGCGCTGCTTCGTTCACGATGTTGGCAAGCTCCGCGCCGGAAGCGCCGGAGGCCATGCGCGCGACCTTGTTGAAGTCGACGTCCTCGGCGACCTTGATCTTCTTCGCGTGGACCTGCAAGATAGCCTCGCGTCCCTTGAGGTCGGGCAGCTCCACCGGCACGCGGCGGTCGAAGCGGCCCGGGCGCGTGAGCGCGGGGTCGAGGGATTCGGGGCGGTTCGTGGCGGCGAGAATGATGACGCCGTTGTTGCCCTCAAAGCCGTCCATTTCGGTGAGCAGTTGGTTCAAGGTCTGCTCGCGCTCGTCGTTGCCGCCGTACTGGCCGCCGCTGCGCTTCTGGCCAATGGCGTCGATCTCGTCGATGAAGACGATGCAGGGGGCCTTCTCCTTGGCCTGCTTGAAGAGGTCGCGCACCTTGCTCGCGCCCATGCCGACGAACATTTCGACAAATTCAGAGCCGGACATCGAGAAGAACGGCACATTCGCCTCGCCGGCGACCGCCTTGGCGAGCATCGTTTTACCGGTTCCCGGAGGGCCGACGAGCAGAATGCCCTTGGGCATTGAGGCACCGATCTCCTGATACTTGCTGGGGTCGTGCAGATAGTTGACGACCTCGGTGAGGTTCTCCTTGGCCTCATCCTCGCCCGCGACATCGTCAAACTTGATGCCCTCGGCGGACTTGACATACACCTTGGCGTTGGACTTCCCCATGTTGAACATCATGGAGTTGCCTCCGCCGCCCATCTTCTCCATCATCTTGCGCGACATATACTGTCCCAGCGCGACAAAGATGATGATGGGCAACACCCAGGCGAGAATGCTGACGAGCGTGGACGTCTGCTCGATCTCCTCACCCGTGGTGGAGACGCCCGCGTCCAAAAGGCGCTGCACCAAACCGTCGTCAGGCACCATCGCCGTCTTGTAGACGGTCTTTTCATCGCTGCTGGTGAAGAGAATGCGGTTGGATTGCTCCTGGATCTCGACCCGGCCGACCTCGCCCTGCTCTGTCATGGTGACGAAAGTGTTGTAGTCGACGTCCTTGATCTGGTGCTCAGAGATCCACGGCATGGCGATGAAGTTGAAGAGCATCACAAGCAGCATCACCACAAAGTAGTAGTACAGCAGCGGCTTTTTCGGGGACTTGACTTCGTTCATGAAAATGCGTTCCTCCGATCATTGAAATTTCCGGCAGGAAGTGCATACAAACGGGAAAAACTGAACGTAGCAAAAAGCCGGAGTTTTTGCTACGCTGAAAGAAGAGACGGGCGGTCGAAACCGCCCGGAACTTAGATTAGTTTGGAGTATAACACGGGAAAATATCCCTGTCCAGTACCCAAGATAAGAGTTTACAGTTTGGATACAAGGAGGTTACAGTTATGAAAAAAACGACAAAGGCGGCTATATTCGTCACGGCTGCGGCGGCACTCTACGGCGCGGCGGCCTACGGCGTGACGAGAACGCTCATGGACGTCGCGATGAAGCGCGAAGCGCCCAAGGCGTTCAAAAACAAGGGCAGCGCCCAGCTCACGGGCGAAAAGCGCGACGAGTCCTACCGTGAGGCGCAGCGCGCCGCCGCGAAAAAGCTTGCGTCTTCGGAAACGGAGACAGTGCTGCTCGAAAACCGCGAGGGCTTGACGCTCGTGGGCCATCTTCGTGAATGCGAAAAGGCCAAGCGCCTTGTGATCGCGTTTCACGGCTGGCGCTCAGCGTGGTACCGCGATTTCGGCCTGCTCGCGGACTTTTTAAGCCGCGAGCAGTGCAGCGTGCTCTATGTGGAGCAGCGCGCGCAGAACGAGAGCGAGGGCGACTACATCGGCTTCGGCCTGACCGAGCGCTACGACTGCGTCGACTGGGCAAACTGGGCAGCCGAACGCTTCCCCGGCCTGCCCGTTTACCTTATGGGCGTGTCGCTCGGCGGGGCGACGGTGCTCATGGCCGCAGGCGATATTCTCCCCGCCGCGGTGCACGGCGTGATCGCCGACTCGGCCTACACCTCGCCGCGTGCGATCTGGCAGCACGTGATGGGGAAGAACCTGCATCTTCCTGTCCGCGCAGCGACCGTCATCGCCGATCTTCTGTGCCAGAAGAGACTGAACGCCTCGTCCGGCAGCTACTCCACCGTCGAGGCGCTCAAAAATACCGATGTTCCGATCCTGCTCATTCACGGCGAGGACGACCACTTCGTCCCGCTCAAGATGGCGTTTGAAAACCGCGATGCCTGCGCCGCGCCCTGCAAGCTGCTCGTCGTACCCGGTGCGGATCACGCGATGAGCTATTACATGGGCCGCGGAGCATACGAGGCTGCCGTGCGCGCCTTCTGGGAGCGTTTTGACAAGTGAGGGGCCACCCTCACTTGTCCTCTTCTTCCGTTTCAAGGCCCGCAAAGCGTCTGGACGGGCGGTAGATCAGCACGGCGCAAAGGATCAGCACCGCCGTCGCGCCAAGGCTGATGGGATAGACCCACATGACGGTCTGGAACGTCATGCTCATCGGGAAGACGAACTTGACCCACGCGATGCGGATACCACACACGCCGAGCATCGTCAAAAGTGCGGGCGCGAGCGAAATGCCGAAGCCGCGCAGATACCCGGAGAGTATTTCGTAGATCAGGCAGAAAACATACGCCGGCAGGATCGTCGCAAGGCGAATATAGCCGATGGCAATGACCTCGGGATCGCTGTTGAAAATGGCGAGCAGCGACCTTGCGCTCAGCAGCAGGACAACGACCGAGACAAATGTCGCGATGGCCCCCTCCAAAAAGCTGAGCTGCATCGTCTTCTTGCAGCGCTTGATCTGCCCTGCGCCGTAGTTCTGGCCGACAAAGGTCGTGCAGGCCTGCGAAAACGAGTTGAGCACGTCATAGGCGAGAATTTCCACATTGAACGCCGCGCTCGACGCCGCGATCGCCACCGTGCCGAGGGTGTTGATGGCCGACTGGATGACGATGTTGGCGAACGAGAACACCGCGCTCTGCACGCCCGCGGGAAGGCCGATGCTCAAAATGCGCTTCAAGCTCGCGCCGTCGATGCGCAGCGCTTTCCGCTCCACGCGCACGCATTTATCCGTGCGCGTCAGGCGGACGTAGAGCAGTGCCGCGCTCACGGCGTTGGCCGCCACCGTGGCGATGGCGACGCCGTTGACCGTCATATGCAGCACAATGACGAAAAAGAGGTTTAAGAGCACGTTCAGCACACCCGAGACCGCAAGCGCTGCGAGCGGCACTTTCGTGTCGCCGATGCTGCGGAAGATCGCGGCCTCAAAGTTGTAGAGCAAAATCACCGGCATGCCGAGAAGATAAATGCGCAGATACAAAAGCGCATAGGGGAACACGTCCTCCGGCACATTGAGAATACTCAAAAGCGGCGAGGCGATGAGCTGACCAAGCAGCGCGACCGCCGCGCCGCCGCACACAGCGAACACAATGGCCGTGTGCACCGCGCGCTTGACGGCATTGTCGTCGCGGCAGCCGATGGCGTTCGCGATGACGACGTTCGCGCCGAGCGCGATGCCGATGAAAAGGTTGACGATGAGGCCGATGATCGGGCCGTTTGCGCCCACCGCCGCGACGGCGACTGTGCGCGCATCGCCCGTGAAGTTGCCGACGATGGCAACGTCCGAGGCGTGGAAGAGCTGCTCCAAGATCGCCGTGGCCGCGACCGGCAGGGCAAAGAGCGGCAGCTTATTCCAGATGGAGCCGTGCAGCATGTCGATCTCATGCTTTTTGACTGTAGTTCCCATGATCTCTCTCATTTCTTTCTGTTTTCCGCTTAACCGAGCACCAGTATAGTGCTGCCGCGGCAAAATGGCAAATGTTTTTTGCGTGACCGCCCTGTCAGCATTGACAGGACGGTCGTTTCGCTGTAATATAAGGCCCGCTGACGGCAAATTTCCCAAAAATATGAGGATTTTTTATGGATTATTACCTTTTGACCGATCTGGCCGCGCGCGTCGGCTATCATCTGGCGCTCAGCGGGGCGGAGACGTTCCGCGTCGAAGAGACGATACGCCGCATCATCGGCGCCTACGGCATTGAATGCGAGGCCTTTTCCATCCCCAACTGCGTGATGGTCAGCCTCGAGGCGGCCAACGGCAAGCCTTTGATGGTGATGAAGCGAGTCGGCTTTCACGGCAATGACCTCGAGTCGGTGGAAAAGCTCAACGCGCTCTCGCGCCGCATCTGCGCCGAAACGCCTGACCCGAGCGTCGCCGCGCAGTGGCTCGACGAAACGCTCAAGGGGCGGCGGCACTACTCGGTGCCCGTTTATTACCTGGGCAATTTCTGCGCCGCGGCGGGCTTTTGCCCGGTGTTTGGCGGCACGCTGCGCGACAGCCTGTTCGCGGGCCTTCTTGGCCTCATCATCGGCTTTGTCTCGCGCCAGATGGACAGGCGCGAGACGAACCCGTTTTTCAGCACCATCGTCGAGGCGTTCGCCATGGCGGTGCCGGCGTATCTCGCCGCGGGCTTCCATCTGGTCGACTATATCGACTTTGTCATCATCGGCACCTTAATGATCTTGGTCCCCGGCCTTCTCATCACGACCTCCATGCGCGACATCATTTACGGCGATACGAACTCCGGCATCAACCGCATCGTGCAGGTGCTTCTCTCGGCGTTCGCCATCGCGCTCGGCACGGCGGCGGCATGGCGCGTCACGTCCGGCGTATACGGGCTGACGGTCGCGTCCGGCTCAGCGAGCTATCCCGCCTGGGCACAGGCCGTGATGATTTTCGTCGCCTGTACGGGCTTTTTCATCCTCTTCAATGTGCACGACTGGGGCAGCATTCTCTGCGCGCTCGGCGGCGTGTTCACATGGATGACGTACCTGCTCTGTCGTGATCTGGGCATGAGCATTTACAGCATGAATTTCTTCGCCGCCGTCGTCTCGGCGCTGTATTCTGAGCTTATGGCGCGCTCGCGCAAATACCCCGTCACGTCGTATCTCGTCATCTCGCTCCTGCCGCTGGTGCCGGGCGCGGGCATTTACTACACGATGAGCCTCGGCCTGGGCGGCGATGTGCAGGCCGCGGTGCACAAAGGACTTGAGACCGCGGGCGTCGCGGGCAGCATCGCCGTGGCGATCCTGCTGGTGTCCACGATTTTCCGCCTCGTCACCGCGCAGAACGGGAAAAGCAGAAAGTAGTGTTCGAAAAGTAAAAACTGCCGCCCAAACGGGCGGCAGTTTTTTATTGCAGTGCGTCAATGTAAGCGTTCAGCGCGGCAAAATCGCCGCGGGGATAGGCGTTCAGGTCGCGGTTTTTCGCGTTGATGAGACAGTCGGTCAAAAGAAACACATCCATCCCGACCTCGCGCGCGGCCATGTCCTCGGTCGCGTCGTTGCCGACCATCAGGCACTCCTCCGGCTTGACGCCGAGCGTGCGCGCGACCTCGAGGTAGTAAGCAGGATTCGGCTTGCAGAAGGTCGAGGCCTCGTAGGTCGTGTAAATTTCAAAATCCTCCGGCACAAGGCCCGCCCAGCGGATGCGGTTCTCCGTCGCCATGTGGGGAAAGATTGGATTCGTCGCCAGCGCAACGCGGTAGCCGCACTCTTTGAGCTTATGGACCGTCTCCACCGACGCGGGATTAAAGCCGCAGATGTCGCGCGCGGCGTTGAACTCATTGGCGTAGAAATCCTCGAAAAGGCCCTGGTCGCTTTGGCACTTTTCCTCGCCGTAGATCGCCGCGAACTTCTTCCAGAAGGCCTGCTCGTTCGTGCAGCTGCCGTCGTTTTTGACCATAGCCGCCGTGCCCGCCCAGATGGCGTCGACGAGGGATTTGGGCTCGTAGCCGTAGGGCGCGAGCTTTTTGGCAAGGAACTTAAAGTATCCGGTCGTGAACGCCTCCTGATCCATCGGCAGCAGCGTTCCGTCCAGATCAAATAAAATGGTGGTGATGTTCAATGCGCTTCTCCTGTTCATGTAAAGTAAGTCCATCATAGCCGTTTTTGAGGAGAATGGCAAGAGCATGGGCAAAGAATGCCCGCTCACTCGCCGCGCTCTTTCAAAAGGTCGATGATCTTCTGAAGGCCGAGAAACGCCATGCCGGTCAAAAATGTGGGAGCCCAGCATCGCAGCGCGTCGGAAAACACGAAATGCCACGAGATGGTGTTCGGCCCCGACGCATAGCCTTGACTGCCGGCGGACAGGCCGAGCAGGAACCCCACGATCCAAATGACGACCGTGAGCTTGCCAAAAAAGTCGTCGTCCACAAGGCGGCTCACGCCGCCGCTCCTGCATTTTTGATTCGGGTAAAGCAGCTCGTTCGGATCGGTCGCGAGCGCGTCGCTGATGTGCACCAGCATGTCAAGGTCCGGGTAGGAATTGCCGCGCTCCCAGCTTGAAACGGTCTGGCGGGTGACGGAGAGCTTTTCCGCGAGCGCGTCCTGCGAAAGACCTGTCCTTTTCCGCAGCCGCCGCAGGTTGGAACTGAAATCAGACATAGATCGACCTCCCTTGCTGCTCACATCATAGCAAAAAAGCCACGAGCAGACAAGCAAAGGTTCTTTGCGGGCGGCGTAGAATGAAAAGTCTCGTAGAGTTTCGTGCCGCGCACGGCACGAAATAAATTTAAATTCGTTTTCTGCCGCGACAGAAGGTGAATTGCCGCAGAGCGGCAAGAGAAGCTGCCCTGAGGTGTTTATTTGCCCCGAGTATTTTAATTTCTAACGGAATCCAAAAAAAGAGACAGCTTAAAGCCATCTCTTTTTTGGTGCCTCGTCGGGGATTCGAACCCCGGACACCCTGCTTAAAAGGCAGGTGCTCTGCCGACTGAGCTAACGAAGCGAAGGTATGAAGGCAGCGGAAAACGCTGTTATTCTCTGGCAGGGATGGCTGGATTTGAACCAGCGAATGAGGGAGTCAAAGTCCCTTGCCTTACCGCTTGGCTACACCCCTATTGGGAAGAGAGGGCTGGGGCCAAATCCCATCCCTCTCTTTTTGTGGGGTGGGTAAAGGGACTCGAACCCTCGACACCCGGAACCACAATCCGGTGCTCTAACCAACTGAGCTACACCCACCACATATTCTGTATCCGTGCGATATTTGCTGCTTTGCTGAGGGACGCCTTGTAAATGGTACGCCAGGAGGGATTCGAACCCCCGGCCTACTGCTTAGAAGGCAGTTGCTCTATCCAACTGAGCTACTGGCGCAAATTGAATGGAGCAGGTGACGGGAATCGAACCCGCATCCCCAGCTTGGAAGGCTGGTGCCCTAGCCATTGTGCTACACCTGCATGCGCCCTCCGCAAAAATCGTCAGCTCTGTTATAATAGCATCAGTGTCCCGTTTTGTCAACGTTTTTTCAGAATTTTTCTGCACTTTTTTATGTTATCTGAGTAGAGCGCAAAAAAGCCTTGCACCGTCAGCACTTTCCGGCCGCGCGAACGCGCCGCACAGCCGCTCGGGATGCCACTGCACGGCAAAGACGGGGAGCGTCCTGTGGCCGACGGCCTCGACCGTGCCGTCCTCCGCGCAGGCGAAGACCTGAAGCCCCGTCCCCAGCCGCCAGACGGCCTGATGGTGTGCACTGTTGACCGTGCAGCGCGTTCCGTACAGCTCGCGCAGAAGGCCCGGCGCGGTGTTGATGGCATGCAGCCGGTCAACGCCGTCAATTTGACTGTGGCCCTCGATGTGCTGACGCAGCGTGCCGCCAAAATAGACGTTGAGGACTTGCAGCCCGCGGCAGATGCCGATGACAGGCTTTCCCGCGCACAGGAAGTTGTCAATCAGCGTGAGCTCACGCGCGTCGCGTGCTTCGTCGAGATCTTCCGAGCCGTTCAGTGCTTGACCGTAAAAGCGCGGGTGCATGTCGCCCCCGCCGGGCAGCAGCAAAACGTCCGCGTTCTCCGGCGTTTCGGCGAGCGGCGCACCGACCAGCGCGAGCGCATTTTCGTAATTTTTCAGGCGTACCGATAAATAGACAGTCTTCATACGCACAGAATATGCCCCGAATGCGAAAAAAGACCTTGCAAGACGCAAAAAGTTATGGCATAATAGTTTGGCTGATAACAGCGAACTGAATATGCAGCGGTATCGAAGTGGTCATAACGGGGCTGACTCGAAATCGTGTCGGTCGCTTTCCGGGGTGACCTCGCAAACCCTTGATACTTCTGGCTTCTTCCGCTTTTCTACACTTTTTCAAAACTGAATATCTACGGTTTTTCTACGCTTTGTCTACGATTTCTACACTTGGTTCTCAATCAGCCGGAAACCCGCAAAGCCTTGAAAATACAGCATGGAGATGTATCGAAGTGGTCGTAACGAGGCTGACTCGAAATCAGTTGACGGGTCAAACCGTCCGGGGGTTCGAATCCCTCCATCT
>OCHJ01002350.1_pt1 | contig 10504 bp, 10 predicted proteins | sample 1538381 | NCBI WGS metagenome assembly OCHJ01 (sample SAMN04571688, study PRJEB22368) | human gut metagenome | biome: human gut; material: stool | host: Homo sapiens | place: Luxembourg | collected 2012-06-29 | reverse complement strand
TTATCCGCGTCGTCCGCGTATCAATTCTCTTCCCTAAATTATTATTTTTCATTCTTTCTTATTTCTTTCTGCTCTCTTATTAATCACAATCAGCAATACTAACACCGTTACAAAAATGATTGTTGACAGTGGGCGCAGTTCAGGAGTCAATCCACCCTTACGTGCGTCCGCATAGATGTATGTCGACAATGTTTCCAATCCTTCATTTCCGATAGTGAAGATCGTTACTGCGAAGTCATCAATGGAAAGCGTGAAAGCGAGGATGAAACCGCTGATCATTCCCGGCAGAATTTCCGGAAAGATGACTTTGCGAAGCGCCTGGAAAGGAGTAGCTCCGAGGTCGAGAGCTGCTTCGTATACATTCTGATTCATTTTCTTCAGGCGGGGCATCACGCTAAGCACCACATAAGGGGTACAAAAAGTGATGTGTGCCAATACTACCGTAGTAAATCCCTGCGAAATGCCAAAGCTGACAAACAGCAGGAACAGGGATACACCGGTAATGATATCCGCATTCATCATCGGAATAGCATTGGTGAAATTCATCACCTGACGTGCCCGGGAGCGCAAGTTAAAGATGCCGATAGCTGCCAGGCTTCCCAGCAGGGTAGAGGCTATGGCGGCAATTGTAGCAATGGCAAATGTGTTCCAGATGGCATTCATCAGTGAGTGGTGCATGCCGCCTGTAAATAGTGAACTGTATAGTTTGGTAGAGAATCCTGTCCAGTTACCCAGTACCTTGGCCTTAGTGAAAGAGAAGATCATAATAATCAGGATGGGAGAATAGAGCAGGGCAAGCAGAAACCAAAGATAGCCTTTTGCCAGAATACGTGTCATCATATCACACCTCCGCTTTCATTTTGTGCACTGTCGTCCTCGTTGGTAAAGAGGGCGGTGACGCCAATCAGCAACAGCATGATGAGCGACAAGGCAGCGCCATAGTTCCACATTCCGTTATATATATTCTCTTGTACGGTAGTACCGAACAGTTTGATGTTGTTCATCGTCAGCAACTCGGCAATGGCAAAGGTGGAAACCGTGGGCATGAAAACCATCACCACACCACTCATGATGCCGGGCATCGAAAGGGGGAGGATCACTTTACCGAATACCTGTACAGGCGTAGCTCCCAGGTCTTGGGCTGCTTCTATCAGACTGCCATCCATCTTCTGCAACGTATTGTAGATAGGGTATATCATGAACGGCAGGAAATTGTAGACCATACCGAATACCAAAGCTCCTTCGCCCAGCGGCAAGTTGAGGAAATCAAACAATGCCACCGTGGCAAGTGTACGTATCAGGATGTTCACCCACATAGGCAGGATGAACAGTACAACCATGGTCTGGGAAGTGTTGAAGCGCTTCTGACTGAGAATATAAGCAGCCGGATAACCGAGCAGGAAGCATACCAGAGTCGTGATGACAGCTATTCCGATGGAGTAGACGAATGTGTTGATAGATTCGGGATGCATCATGAATTTGCGGAAGTTGGCAAACGTGAATGCGCCTTCAGCATCGGTGAAGGCATAAACCACAATGAGCAACAGAGGCATCACAACGAAGATGATGAGAAACAATGCGTAGGGAACTGTCCAGTTCCGGCGGCGCATGAAGAAACGGGATATATTACTGAGCACTTCCTTTCTTATTAGCAGATTCGACAATAGGGATAGAACCGGTGGTCTGTGCCGGCGCAACAATTCGTATATTTTCGGGTGCGATGGTGATGCCGACACGGTCACCGTCGTCCCAGACGTCAGTGGTGTCTACAAAGATATCCTCGTCCCAATCGGTAAACACGGTGAGATGGTAATGGTTTCCTTTATAAAGGATGAATTTCACTTCACCTGTCAGATGACCGTCTTCTTCGTTGTCTTCGAGGATGACGTTCCGGAAATCTATTTCTACGAGGACGGAACTGCCCGGTTCGATGTCCTGCACTTCGGCACACTCAAAGGTGTAACCGAGGAATTCGACGTGTGTGGCGTCTATGAGCTTGCCTTCGAAGGTGTTGCAGGTGCGTTCTTTCTTCATTACGTGAATGTCGAAAGGTTTCACGAGCAGACCGACTTCCCGTCCGGCTTCGAAACTGTGATAGTCCTGCACCATGAATTCGTAGCCCTCGTTAGTCTGTACCATCATTTCGTAATGCACGCCTTTGAAGATGCAGGAGGTGACAGTACCCATCAGTTGGGCAGCGGCAGAAGGTTCGAATATATAGATGTCTTCGGGACGGATGACTACATCGACGGGAGTGTTTTCGCCAAAGCCCTTGTCGACACATTCAAATTCGTGTCCGGCAAAGGATACGGCTTTGTCCTGAAGCATGAGGCCGTTCAGGATGTTACTTTCTCCGATGAAATCGGCAACGAAAGAGTTGATGGGTTCGTTGTAGATGTCTGTCGGCGTACCTGTCTGCTGGATGCGGCCTTCGCTCATCACGACGATGGTGTCGCTCAGAGTAAGGGCTTCTTCCTGGTCGTGGGTGACGTAGACGAAGGTGATTCCAAGCTTCTGGTGCATCTCTTTCAACTCCATCTGCATGTCTTTACGCATTTTGAGGTCGAGGGCGGCGAGGGGTTCGTCCAGTAACAGCACTTCGGGTTCGTTGACAATGGCACGGGCAATGGCAACACGTTGTTGCTGTCCGCCGGAGAGGGAGTCGACGTCACGGTCTTCGTAATCCGTCATACCTACCATGCGGAGGGCTTGTTTCACTTTCTTGCCAATGGTGGCTTCGGGCATCTTTTTAAGCTTCAGTCCGAAAGCGATGTTGTTGTACACGTTGAGGTGGGGGAAAAGGGCATACTTCTGAAAGACGGTATTCACCGGACGTTGGTGTGGCGGTGTTTGCGTGATGTCTTTTCCGGCGATGGTGATGATACCTTCCGAGGCGGTCTGGAAACCGGCTATCAGGCGCAACAAAGTAGTCTTGCCGCAGCCGGAGGGGCCCAATATCGTTACAAATTCGCCCTTACGGACAGAGAGGTTTACATCATTCAGTACGGCTTTGTCTCCGAAGTATTTCGATACGTGCTCTACACCAATGATGCAGTCAGACTTTTGCATAAGCGTTATTAAGTGTTTAACCTAAAACTAATAGAACGAATTCTGCCTTTCTAAAAAAGCGGGTACAAAGGTAGGGAATAAATTGGGAAAATGAAAGTGCTGCCTTCGATTTGCATTATCTTTGAAGCAGATAAGTTGCACCTCGGCATAAAAAAATGAACGAGTTCGTTTTATACTGTTCTCGGTTTACATTATCTTTGTAGCATTAATGAATACTATTATAGTAGAAGGAGGCAAGGACATGGGTAACAGAATATATCCTATCGGGATACAAAACTTCGAGAAGATTCGTAAAGAAGGGTACGTTTATGTGGATAAAACTGCATTGATGTATAAGTTGGTGAAGAGTGGCAGTTACTTTTTCCTTTCCCGCCCCCGCCGTTTTGGGAAGAGCCTGCTGATTTCCACGCTCGAAGCCTATTTTGAGGCGAAACGGGACTTGTTTGAAGGCTTGGCGGTGGAAACTTTGGAAAAAGACTGGGTGAAGCGTCCTGTGTTGCATCTGGACTTGAATATCGGGAAATATGATACGCCGGACAGTCTGGACAAAATACTGAATGAAACGCTTGATTACTGGGAGTCACTTTACGGAACGCGTTCTGCCGAAACTACCCTTGCCTTGCGCTTTGCAGGAGTTGTGGGACGGGCCTATGAGCAAAGTGGTGAGCGTGTAGCCATTCTCATCGACGAATATGACAAACCCTTGCTCCAAGCTATCGGCAACGAGGAACTGCAACGCGAATTCCGCAACACTCTGAAACCTTTCTATGGCGTACTGAAAACCATGGACGGCTGCATCAAGTTTGCCTTGCTGACGGGAGTGACCAAGTTTGGCAAAGTCAGTGTGTTCAGTGACCTGAACAATCTGAATGACATCTCCATGGACGAGCCGTTTATTTCTATCTGTGGAATTACTGAAAAGGAGATACATCTTAATTTTGAAGAAGACCTGCACGAATTGGCAGCCGCGCAGAAAATGACGTATCAGGAAGTGTGCAATGAACTGAAAGCGTGTTATGACGGTTATCACTTTACAGAAAATACGGACGGCATCTACAATCCTTTCAGTTTGCTGAATACATTCTTTAAGATGAAATTCGGTAACTATTGGTTTGAAACCGGAACGCCTACTTATCTTGTGGAGTTGCTGAGACGCAATCATTACAATTTGGAGCGCATGGCGCATGAAGAAACGAATGCTGATGTGCTGAACTGTATTTATGGCGACAACGAACCCATACCGGTTATTTTCCAAAGCGGTTATCTCACGATAAAGGGATATGATAAGGAATTCGGTCTATACCGTCTCGGTTTCCCTAACCGGGAAGTGGAAGAGGGCTTTATCAGATTTCTGATGCCGTTTTATACCCGCTTCAACCAGTTAGAAGCACCGTTTGAGATACAAAGATTTGTTCGTGAGATACGTTCCGGCCAACCTAACGCTTTCTTTAAGAGGCTGCAAAGCTTTTTTGCCGACACACCTTATGAATTGGTAAAAGACTTGGAATTACATTACCAAAATGTGCTGTTTATCGTCTTCAAACTGGTGGGTTTCTACACACAGGCGGAATATCACACTTCGGAAGGGAGGGTGGATCTGGTAGTGAAGACTGCCGATTACATTTACGTCATGGAATTCAAACTGGAAGGTACTGCAGAGGAGGCTTTGCAGCAAATAGAAGAAAAACAGTATGCTCTTCCTTTCGAGGCAGACCCGAGGAAATTATTCAAAATAGGTGTGAACTTCAGTAATAAAACAAGGAATATAGAGAAGTGGATTATTGAATGACAGATTTGTGTAGTTCGCGTTCTTTTATTCCGTTTATAATTTCATCTCTCGGACACGCCACGGGGCTGCCGGAATTTGTCATTAAAAAATGTGGTTGCCGGAGTCTTTTTTATGCCCGTCTCCGGCTTGGGCGAATGTTGTTTTAGCTCTCTTCAACGATTGTGATTCCGTAAGCAGGTGAGCCGGTTAACTTATTTAATGAATAAATTGCACTGACTCCTTTCGCGGAAACTTTCCCGTACAACGCTTCGTCTTTACTCTTCTTCTTCTTATCCTTCCATTCATTCGCGACATTGCTATTAGCTTTATATAAGCTCTCATTGGTATGGTCGAAGGAAGTGTACAGACGGTTATCATACGACATTGGGCAGGTGGCGTTCATGTCGAATTTCACAGAGTTTATCTCGAAGCGGAAGAAGCCTTCAGAGCCGGTTGCACCGAAATTCTTTTCCAGTAAATATAGTCCGCAATAGCAGTAATGCTGGTCTTGGACTTCCCCCCGCTTGCCAACCACGGCTGCCTGTCCGCCGTTATAATCGTCTATCATCAAACCCGACAGCCAGCCATGACGGCAGTAGATACCACTATAACGTGATTTGGCATTGCTTTCATTTTTCCAGTCGGGGATTGACAAATCCCTGTTTGTATCGTTCAGTACGATTCCGAAGAAACTACGGTCAAACAGTATCCCGCAGGTAAAGAGAGAATAGATGAATGCCAGGAACGAGAAGATTATGGTTGCTCCGGCTGCAGTTGCACCCGCTACGGCTGCAAGCACTATTGCACCAGACGTGGTAGCTGAAAGAGAAGCTAAAGTTACTATTGCAGCTGCCCCTCCGATAAGACTAACAGCGAATATTCCGAATTTTACTGATATGTTTGCAATATCCATCACATCAAAGCGGTCATTCTGCAAGATAGTCGTTGTCATGTCGAACAACGTATTTACTATTGTTTCCACTTCTTTTCCTTTCGCCCGTTTCACTTTCTCTACCAGTTCGGGCATCAGTAAGAGGTTGGGGATGGCTTGCATGGTTCCACTGGTTGCTATCTCCTCACCGGTTGTAGGCAGGGAGCCCAATTGTGCGGCAACGAAATCTTTCACACTGAAGTCCGGCGGTAAGCCGAGTTCACCTTTTGTATCGTTCCGCATCCATTTGATAAGTAATGCGGTTAACACTTTCTCGTAGGTGAGTTTGAATTTCTTTTGAGATTCCAATTGGGCATCATTAACAATCACTTCAAGGTCAATACCTAACGATTGATTAACAGCCGATATCGATTCTTTAATTCTATTATTTTCCATGATTCATTTTATTAAAAGGTTAATTGAATGTGAATCGTTTCCGTCCTCTCCTTGCTCTTCTCCTTTCTCTGACGAGGGCGGGGGTGAATAGACTGGTTTATATCTGTCACTTGGAGTTCACCGTCACGTTGTAGGTTTGGTGTTCGCCAGGGAGGAAAAACAGCTCTGTTCCCTTTGTCATTTTGGGACGTGCCCTCTCCCGCGCGGAGATTTACCGTGATGCGGGTGTAGAGATTGCGCGTAAACGTAAGGACTGGCTGCGTGTTACGGTCAATCGTTGCGCGGGAGAGGAGAATGTTGGCTTTGTCGAAGTCGTCGTACTTGCGCTGGTCGTGGGGCTGGTGGGTAATGGTGTTAAGCTGTATATAGGGATAGGGACGCCAAGCAGCGATCACTTTCAACGTCTCGCCTTCGTTCCAGTGGATGGCATCGGCATCGGTGGCGGGGACGAATTGCCCGTCATGGTAGACGTAGCAGTGCACCACGCCCGGTATGCTTTTGTCGACGACACCGATGGTCTCGCCTTCCTCGAACGTGCCGTCCACGACAGCGCGGGTTCCTTCGGCGGACGGTGCTGCATCGGCGGCAGTCATCGGAGTGACCGCCGCTTCGAAGGTTACGATGGCGGGGCTGGCGACGTTGCTGTAGGTATCCAGATCGTTGCTGCACCCCGTGAGGAGGGCTAAGTAAAGGACTATTGACAGCGGACAGATGGCAAATCGGTGGGAATTTGTCCGCTGTGTCCGGTCAGTTATCCGGTGGGTTGTTTTACAGGCCGTTGTTTTCATATCGTTTCTCCTTTCTTTTTTCGTTCCTTTTTTGTTTCTCTTTCTTTCCCTGTTATCTGTTAATTGGCTTGTCAGCCCAATACGTCGACGTCCATTTTCGAGCCTTCCGTCCATGCGTTGATGATGGCCTTCTCGATGGTGAGCGTGGTGTTGTTTACCTTTATATTATAGGTGTAGGAATATCCCGTGAGAAGTTCGTGCAGATTGTTGTTGGCCACGTTTTCGGGGAAGTCGATTGTTCCCGTGTAGTCCACTCCGTTCATAGTAATGCTAATATCTGCACCACTTGCTTGTTGCGGGAAAACAATCAGCGTGGAGGACATTGCGCTTGCATTGTTGGAAACGGACAGCGTTAAATTTCCTGTCGCTGTTTTTGCCGTCTCTCCTGTGCCAGCATTGAATGTTCCCTCCAACGCGAGGCCGCTGATGGTGTACTTAAGGTCGCTGAGCGAGGTGATATCGTCGCCCGGCAAGAAGTTGAGCACAAGGCGGCTCATACAATGACGGAACTGAAACTTCACGTCTGGTTTTGCCGAACTGCCGGTGGCGGTGGCGAAGAGGAAGTCTATCTGCGGCTGCTTTTCTGCACTCTGGTCATCGGCGGTGATGGTTTTGGCGATGACGCCATTCGTGCCCGGATCTGTGCCGTTTGCTCCGTCGTAGGGATAGTAGGCGGTAAATGTCACGTCGTTTTTGTTCTGAAAGTAGATGTTGTTGTCTTTGCCCGCGTCGTTCACTGCGGTGAACTCGCCTCTGCCCGCCGTGGTGACGTATTTCACATTCACATAGGGCTTCTCTCCCGATTTTCCACTTACACCGATGGCGTCGCCTGCTGTCCAGGCTGTGTTCACCGCACGGGTAGCCATGTCGTCGATGGTGGACGTGATGCGTGCCGCTACGGGTGTGTTATCCACTGTGTTATCACTCTCTTTTTCGCATCCTCCGAAGAGGGTGGCTGCCGCTGCCATAAGAGCGACGAACCGGATTTGGTTTACTGATTTCATAACTTTTTTTGTTTTAATGTGTGTATTCATTTTTTTATTTATTATTTGGTTATTGATTACATATTCGTGTCCACGTCGCCGCCATCGCCGTTGCCCGGTTTCCAGTCGATAATGGTTCCGTCCGGTTTTGTACCCACGGGGGCGTAAAGGCTGCCCGTAATGCTCAAAGGGGTGAGCTTGTCCGCGTTGAAGTTGTGGAAGATGTCGGTCACATCGGTGGTGGTTTCAATCCGGTGGTTGTCGGAGAAAGTGAGGGTTGTCACGATCTGTTGTTTCGCTTCCTCGATGATGCCTATGGTCCATACGTTGGCGCTGAGCTTGTCGCCTTTGCGGAGAAAGGAGAGCATTACGGAGGCGGAATTGCCCATTACCTCACCCGTCCGCAGGTTTATCGACGCTGCCACACCGTCCAGACGGGCTTTGATGTCGGTGATGCGTTCCGGGTCGCCGTCGGTGATGGTGAGCGTGAAGTGCACTTCACGCATCCGTTGCTGCATGGCGAGGGTTACCCGTGTCGTGTCGTCGGCAATCACATGAGCCGTTGCCACGCCGGAGAAGAGGACGCCCGCATCGGGAACGAGCAGCGTGCCGTCTGTTCCGGTGCTGACCGTGGCGATGCCACCATTTGCGCTGACGCCTGCCGGGAGGTTATAGGCAAGCACTTCCACGTTGCCCGGTTCAAAAAGTCCGGGCATTATGAACGTTGTCGTCGTTGCCGTGTTCGTCATGCCGGATACTTCAACACGGTATTTGATGGGAACCTCTACGCCTTCGCCGCGTTGCGACCATTCCGTAAGCCCCATCACAATGCCGTGATTGGGGTGCGGTGTGTTGTAGATCGGATCTTTGACATCGCAGCTTGCGAGGAGCAGTACCGATCCTAAGAATAATACAATCTTTTTCATATTTTGCGTTTTTAGAGTTTCCTACTTACTGTTTCCCAATGTCCATATCAGGCTGATACCTGCCTGTGTGAGTCCGAAGAAGTTCTTGGTCTTGTCGCACTCTTTCGATACACGCACACCGTCCGTCATGCCGAAGCTGTCGTACTTGGAGCGGGTATAACCCAGGCCGAGGTTAAAATCTACCGAGAACTTACGGGAGAGGCAAAGCTGATAGCCTACCGTTACACCCGCGCTCCACAGCGTACCCTGATAGCCGGTATCTTTTGAGAAAAGCCTGCCGAGGGGATGCTTATATATGTTGTATTCCCCGTAGCCGCCCGATGCGCCTACGTAGAGGCGTTTATTACGTAGTAGATACCAGCGCACTTCCGGATTCAGGAGCCATACTTTTTGCACCTTATCGCTACTACTGCCCCACCAACTCAGGCTGCCATCCAACTTAATGCCCCAGTTGCGGTTCACCCGCCATTCCACACCAAGCGTGGGGAGCAGGAAGGCGTCATACAAAAGGTTGGTGCGCAGAGCGAAGCCTACCACCATATCCTTATTAGTATGGTATGCACGCGCGGCAGTGATGAAATTAGATTCCGTCGTGTCCGCGGATGACTGCGCAAAAGAATTTCCGATTGCCGTCACTCCCCAGACAAAGAGAGCCAATAGAATTTTTTGTAACTGTTTCATAGGTTCATTTATTATATGTGTGTTATATATAATAGGTAATCTCTATCCGTGACGCCTTTTTCTTTGCGTCAGTCATGTTGTTATCGGCTTTCTTTTCCGTAATGGACGTTTTAACGGCCTCTGAGAATTCGGGAGATTTAACGACTTCCGACAAATCGGTCTTAACCACCTTTTCGATCATTTCCTTTTCGATACGTGTTCTTTCCAGTTGTTTGGCCAAGCCGTCTTGTTCACGGATGCTCTTTGCTATATAATAGTTACACTTCTGCTCTATCTTCCTGCAATACAAAAGGACGCAAGTCACAATTGTCAACGAGCAAAAGACAAGCACTAAAGTGATAAGAAAGATGTAATCATTCATAGCTATTGTTTTTGTTGCAAATTACACGATTCTTGTGCAGGAAAACATTGCATTTTGTCCCAACTTTATTGCATTTTGTCCTTTTCTGCTATTCTCTCAATACTTCAAAACATAAAAAAAGCACGAATTCATCGTGCTTTTTTAGTTTAAGAAGTCTTTCTTCTTATTTTTCCTGAGCCCTTGCCATTTTCCGATATTCCGCCGGACTAATGCCATATTGTTTCCGGAACATCCGGTAGAAAGTGCTTGGTATATTAAAACCACAACTGAAAGCCACCGCCTCGATGGTCAATTCGGGATGGGCGTCCATCTGCTTGCGTGCCTCCTCTACTTTCAGGATGCGCATATACTCCATGGGCGATTTTCCCGTAACGGCTTTCACCGCATCTGTCAATGTGTTCTTGTTGGTGCCGAGCGCGGATATAATGTCGTCGCGATTCACTTCGGCATCCAACAGGTTGTCGTGGGAGAGTAGATACTCCTGCAACCGCATGACCAGATTCTTTTGTTCATTGCCGGGGGCATCTGCACCCACGGTTTCCACCGTTTCGTCCGGTTCACTGCCGGAAGTTTCAGCGGAAGCTTCGGATCGGCGGGCACG
>OCHJ01002348.1_pt1 | contig 10516 bp, 6 predicted proteins | sample 1538381 | NCBI WGS metagenome assembly OCHJ01 (sample SAMN04571688, study PRJEB22368) | human gut metagenome | biome: human gut; material: stool | host: Homo sapiens | place: Luxembourg | collected 2012-06-29 | reverse complement strand
TCTCCCGGAAGGATAGCGCATGGAAATCGTTGACGACACCGACGATTTCGTATTCTTTGATCACACTGAAATCAGACCACCACGGCATACGGATGATACTGCCGACCGGGTCTTGTAAGCCCATGGCTCGAACCGCCGACTCATTGAGCACGACACTAAGTTCGTTGCCTTCTGTCCACCACCGGCCCATTAACATCTTTAGGTCGAAGGTCTCACCGAACCGGTGATCGGTTCCATAGAGGTGGAAGTCCACCTTTGTGTCCAGCGGTTTTCCCTCCCATTCCACATTCGTGAAGATCGCCATGGGATCGACATGATGTTGAGGCTTAAAGTTCGTGTCGGTGAAACTTTTGACCTGCGGCAGGGCACTTAACTCTTGCATCAACGTGGATTCTATTTTCCCGGATACGTCTACGAAGCCGGATAGTTGGATAAGGCCTTTTGGATCGAAACCTAAATCTTTTTGATTTACGAATCGCATTTGCTCCATGACAACCAGTGATGCTACGATGAACAGGATACTGATCATCAATTGTAAGGTCACGGCCATGCGGCGTAACAAAAGGGGTTTGACTGTCTCTTTGGGAACGAGCGAGGTGGTTGCCGTATGGCTGAACTGTCCGAAGAATACTAATCCTGCACATTGGAGGATGAGGAATGTACCTATACCTACCCCTGCGAAAAGAAACAGGAACCGGCCCATCTCCAAATCAATCTCCAGCCATCGGGCGAAAAGCGGCTTGACTTGGACTATGAAGATCAAGGCTACCAACAAGGATGCAAGTACGGAACAGCCTAGTTCGACAGACATTTGTTCGATCAATTGCTTTCTCGTTGCGCCGTTGACCGTCCGTAAACGCCATTCCCGCACACGTTGCCGAAAGAGATCCATATAGGAATTCAAGAAATTGAAGAGGGCGGCAAACAATAATAGGGCACCCGATGAAATTTAAGGTAAAAGGTGTATCTTCATTCAGATGATGCCGGATCTCACGGATGGGGAGTGTTCGCAACTCGATCTCCTTGTTCACCCCGATACGTTCAGGTAGCTCTTTTAGTTGATTGGCGAAGGCTTTTGGGTCTGCGCTTGGATGGAGTTTCACGTATAAGTCCATCACGAAGAAGCTCCATTGTGCCTCTGGAGGTAACTGGGAGAAATGCTGTATCATGTTATGGTTGATGATCGCGTCGAACGGTAGATTGGTATGAGCCGGTGGATCTTTTACCACCGCCGTGACGATGTAGGGAGGTAAGGAGGCTCTCATCAAGGTGTGTATCGGTTGCCCGATCGCCTTTTCCGCGTCGCCAAATAGACGGACCGCCATGCTTTCGCTCAAGATCATGTTGTTTACGATTTGTAGCGGATGACTCATTTCTCCACAAACGAAAGATTGCGGGAATACCTCTAGGAACGTGCTGTCCGTATAAAGCATATTCATTTGGATATAAGGAGTCGCTTGGGTACGGCAGTTTTCGGTTGAAAGCATAAGCGTGGTGGAGGCTTCGATAGCTGGGACTTGCTCTCGTAGGCTATTCTCGATACCTTTCGAGGCTCCTTTGTTTACTTTCCCGGATTGTTTCTCTACGCTATAGACACGGTAGATGGATTCGGAATCCTTGTAGAAAGAATCGTAAGTGGTCTCATGATCCATCCAATAGAGTATGGGCACGAAACAGACGAGGGCGAAAGCCAGCCCTAGGATACTGATGGAGGCGCTGACTTTATACTTCCAGATGTTTTTGAAGGCAATGACACAGTAATGTATTAACATGGCAATTCCGTTTTTTGATGATATCGCTGATGACTCAATTTCGCTGAATCCGATTCAAATATCATGCCATAAATGTAACGTATTAGAAAATAGAATCATAGAAAAATCTGTATTTCTTCATGTAGTGCGATAGCGTACATTTTTTGTGCGATAATGCACGTACAAGCTGTCTTTATTCCCTTTATCTTTGTCCGTATGGAAGAAAAAGGAAAGATATTGATCATCGACGATAATAAGGATGTGTTGTTCGCATTGAACTTACTGTTGGAGCCGTACATGCAAAAGGTGAAGGTAACGACACAACCGGCACGCATCGAGTATTTCATGCGGACGTTCCAACCGGACGTGGTCTTGCTGGATATGAATTTCCATCGGGATGCCGTGAGCGGGCAGGAGGGTTTTGAGTATTTGGGACAAATCTTGGAGATCGATCCGCAGGCGGTCGTGATCTTCATGACGGCCTATTCGGATATAGAGAAAGCGGTCAAGGCCATTAAGGTTGGCGCTACCGATTTCATCTCCAAGCCGTGGGAAACGGAGAAGTTGCTGGCTACCCTCTCGTCGGGCATTCGATTGAGCCATTCCCGTAAGGAGGTAGGACGTTTGCGAGAGCAAATGAAAGCCATGAAGGAGGACGACACATTGCCGGAATTGATCGGTGAGTCGCCGGCTATGCTGAAGGTAAAAGACACGATCTACAAACTTGTGGAGACCGACGCGAATATATTGATTACCGGTGAGAGCGGTACCGGAAAAGATCTGGTTGCCCGTTTGTTGAGGCATTACTCGCCCCGGCGTGACGATGCTTTCGTGACGATCGACTTGGGAAGTATCCCGGAACAATTATTTGAGAGTGAGTTGTTCGGCTATGAGAAAGGTGCCTTCACGGATGCCCGAAGATCCAAGCCGGGACGTATGGAGATGGCTTCCGGCGGTACGCTCTTTCTGGACGAGATCGGTAACCTGTCCTTGCCGATGCAATCTAAATTGCTGACAGCTATAGAGAAACGTCATATCACCCGTTTGGGAGCGGTGGAACCGATCTCGATCGATGTTCGTTTGATCTGCGCTACCAACGCCAATCTGCGTCAGCTGGTGGGCGAGGGGAGTTTCCGGCAAGACTTGCTCTATCGGATCAATACCATAGAGATAGCCATACCACCGCTGCGTGAGCGGGGAGAGGATATCTTGATGCTGGCCGATCATTTCCAGAGGCTGTATAGCCGGAAATACAAGAAAACGATCAAAGGGTTGAGCCGGGAGGCGGGGAGTAAGCTGATGAAATACCCTTGGCCCGGTAATGTCCGGGAGTTGCAGCATGTTTTGGAGCGAGCCGTGATCTTGAACGAGGGTACGGTGCTGAGACCGGATGATTTCCCTCTCTATACGGCCTCTTACGAGCGGAAGAAGGAGCTGGACCCTGATTTGAATCTAGAGCAAGCCGAGCGGAAAATCATCGAGCGAGCCTTGCGGCAAAGCAATGGTAATATGAGCTATGCCGCCGAGCTATTGGGTATCACCCGTTTTTCCTTGTATCGTAAAATAGAGAAGTTCGGCTTATGAGATCGTATGCGTTCACGGTCATCTCGCACATCCTAGGCATCGTCTTGTCTACGGGACTCCTGTTCTATTGCGTGCATGAGGAGATTATCTTTTGTCCTACTTTTTGCGGGATCGCGATCTTGTATTTCTCGATTCATCTTTATTTCATACAGATGCGGCAGGTGAAGTATTGGCGTTATGTGGTGGATTGCTTGCGGCAGCAAGACTTGATCCAGATCGTTCGTTCACCTTACGAGGATAAGGTGATGCGGGAGTTGGCGGACGATTTGTCCGCAGCCCTGCGATCCTTGCGTGGCCGATTGATGGACGAGGAGGTGAGGCGGCAGTATTTTGAGAGCCTGTTGAATAAGGTGGATACAGCCGTACTCGTTACTGACAGGGAAGGGGCTATTGAATGGAAGAACCGGGCCGCCGACGCGTTGCTGGATACGAGGTGTCGGTTACCCAATGAGTTTTTGGAGGCTATCAAGGCGGGGAAGACGGTGGTGCGTTACGGAAAACCATCCGTTCCGCAAGATTGGGCGATCGATGCCACTCGTATCGACTTGCGAGGTTGCGAGCGTTGGATCGTCAGCTTGAAGAACATCCATTCTACCTTGGAGCGGAATGAGATGGAGGCTTGGCAGAAATTGATCCGTGTCTTGACGCACGAGATCATGAACTCCATCACACCCGTTATCTCGTTGTCCGAGACCTTGAGCAAACGTTGCAAAGCAGATCCGGATGATGTCCGGAATCGTTCGTATATCCAGCATGGGGTAAATGTCATCCATCGCCGGAGTAAAGGGTTGCTGGATTTCGTTGAGAATTACCGGAGATTGACCCGGATCGCCTCTCCGGTAAAGACCCGTATCTTAGTGAAAGATTTCTTTTCGGATTTAGGGCGTTTGTGCCCTGAGCCTTCTATCCGTTTCCGCTTGCCGGACGAGCCTCTGGAATGGTTCGCGGATCGGGCGCAGATGGAGCAGGTCTTCTTGAACTTACTGAAGAATGCTTGTGAGGCTTGTGCGGAAAAGTCAAACCCCGAGATTATCGTGGCGGCTCAGCAGGAGGGAAACGAACTCGTCTTTACCGTGCGAGACAACGGTATCGGTGTCTTACCCGAGGTGATCGACCGGGTTTTTGTACCTTTCTTCACCACCAAGCCCTCCGGCTCGGGTATCGGTTTAAGCATCTGTAAGCAAATAATCACCTTGCATGGCGGCCATATCTCGGTAGAATCCGAGAATGGAAAGGGTAGCTGTTTCTTTTTGTACTTTAATTGATTATCAGTCTATTGCAGTTTTTCTAAATTTCTTATACGGAAAACTTTAGTTTCTTCAAGGAAAAACTTTCGTTTCTATATAGGGAAACAAAAGTTTCTTACTGAGGAAACTTTTGTTTTATTAGGAGAAAACTCAGGCTGCTATTATAGGAGATTCGTGATAGGATTCATGAGACGGAAAGTTATTGTCTGTTTTTAGTGCGCTTACCCTGTAAAATACATACCTTCGCGGATATATTTAATTGATTTTCTATGAAATGGTATCTATGGGGGGCAGTTGTCCTGCTTTATTCCCTGTTTGGAAGCGCTTGTTCTACGGAACGGAGGTATGATTTGTCGGCTTATGGTTTATCCCCGGTCGAGAATGTGGATAATGCGCCCGCTATGGCGAGGGCATTGGAGCAGATACGGGAGAAATGCGAGGAAAACCAGACCATTGTGGTGACCTTGCCTAAGGGCCGCTATGAGTTTTATCCCGATAGCGCGGCGGAGCGTGTCTATTTCATCTCGAATCATGATCAAATGAATCCGAAGAAAGTAGGTTTGCCTTTCGAGGGGATGAAGAATATGGTGTTCGACGGGCAAGGCTCGGAGTTAATCTTCCACGGCAGGATGTTGCCGGTCTCTTTGCTGGATTCGAGGAATTGTGTCTTGAAGAATTTCAGTATAGACTTCAAGCATCCTCAGATTTCACAGGTAAAAGTGGTGGAGAACGATACGCTGAAAGGCGGGATCACCTTCGAGGTGGCTCCATGGGTACGCTATGAGATACGGGATAGCGTGTTTGTAGCGGAGGGAGAAGGCTGGGAGTTGACTCCCGGTTCCGGTATCGCCTTCGAGGGAGATACACGTCATTTGGTGTATAATACAAGCGATATCCCGGTAGGCGTGCGGGGCTTGATCGAGGTTTCTCCAAGGCTGATAAAGTCTCCCCGTTGGAAAGACAGCCGTTTGGTGCCCGGTACGGTGATCGCCATGCGTTCTTGGGAACGTCCGGCTCCCGGTGTCTTCCTGTATCATGACGTGAATACGACTCTGGAGAATATCAAGGTTCATTATGCCGAGGGAATGGGCCTCTTGGCGCAAGTGAGCGAGAATATCACGCTGGATGGTTTCTCCGTTTGCTTGAAAGGGGCGGACGATCCGCGGTATTTCACGACACAGGCGGACGCTACCCATTTCTCGACCTGCAAGGGAACGATCATCTCCAAGAATGGCTTGTACGAAGGGATGATGGACGACGCTATCAATGTGCATGGAACTTACCTGAAAGTGGTGAGACGAGTGAATGACTCTACCTTGGTAGGCCGGTATATGCACCCGCAATCGTATGGTTTCGAATGGGGAAGGGTAGGGGATTCCGTGCAGTTCATCCATTCGAGCACCATGGAATTGATAGGGGCGAGAAACCGGATTACCGCTATCAAGGCAGTTGATCAACCGGATTACCGAGGGGCGAAGGAGTTCGAGATCCGGTTTGAGAATACGGTGAATCCTTCGATCCATGAGGGAAGCGGCTTCGGCATAGAGAATCTGGAGTGGACGCCGACGGTCCTATTCTCGGATAACGTGATCCGGAATAACCGTGCCCGCGGTTCCTTGTTCAGCACGCCTCGGCAAACGGTCGTAGAGAATAATGTTTTCGATCATACCTCGGGGACGGCGATCCTGCTGTGCGGTGATTGCAACGGCTGGTTCGAGACCGGCGCTTGCCGGAACGTGTTGATCCGTAAGAATAAGTTCATCAACTCCTTGACGAATATGTTCCAATTTACGAACGCTATTATCTCTATTTATCCCGAAATCCCGGATTTAGCGTCGCAAAGGAAATATTTCCATAGTGATATCGTGATCGACGCGAACGAGTTTATTACGTTCGATAGGCCATTGGTATACGCCAAGTCCGTGGACGGGTTGGTCTTCACGAATAATATTGTCAAACAAAATAAGGAATACCCGGCCTTCCATTGGAATAACCATCGTTTCTATTTCCAGCGGGTGATCCATTCGAAAATAGAGAACAACTATTTTGATGAAGGGTTTATCCGGGAGAGGGATGTCTTAGAGGAAAATAACGGATATGATATATAGGAAATTAATCGTCTTGGCAAGCCTTTTGATAGGCTTCGTAAACATTGCGTTCGCCGGCGTTGGTGATCTCGATACGTTAAACGTACGTTCTCAAGCCCCTGTCAAGGAGAGAATGCCTGTCGTCGCCTATAAGTTTAACCCGAAAAGCTTGATTCTTCCGGCCTCATTGATAACGGTGGGAGCCGTAGGCACGGCGATCGACGGGATGAATGACTTTCACCTGTTTTCCCGGAAAGATTCCGTGAAGCAAATCCATATCGACAATTACTTGGAGTGGGGAATGCTGGGTTGGGTATTTGTCTGCGACCTTATGGGAACAGAGAAGCATAACTGGGTGGACCAACTTTGCTTGGTCGCTTTAGCGGAAGGGATGAACGGATTGATGGTGCATGGGCTGAAGAACTGGGTAAACGAGCCTCGCCCGGACGGGGCGCCTTATTCGTTTCCGTCCGGACATACCTCGAATGCTTTCTTAGGGGCGCATATGGCTTATAAGGAATTTAAGGATAGCTCGCCTATACTCGCTTACTCGGGTTATGCGATAGCGGCGTTCGTGGCGGGTTCCCGCTTATACAATAACAGGCATTGGGTGGCGGATGTAGTAGCCGGCGCGGGTTTCGGGATCTTGTCGGTAGAGTTATCGTATCTGATCTATTTCCCGATTCGTAACGCTATCGCCCGGCGGATCAATCGAAATGTGAAGAACTGCCCGATCGTGGCCGCTCCGGTATTCAGTTCGAATATGGCGGGATTCTATCTGACTTATCAATTTTAATGCGTCTTATGAATAAAGCGCATACCGGCTTATAGAGACTGGTTGATGCGCAAAAGCTCCTCTATATGCGTGCGGTCGTTGCTGAGGCGTGGGATCTTGTGTTGGCCGCCTAATTTACCTTTCTGCTTGAGCCATTCATAGAAAGCACCGTCGTGGGCGATAACGATTTCCAGCGGTTGAAGGGAGATCTCTTTATACCGCTTCGCCTCATAGTCCGAGTTCAGCTTTTGTAAGTTCTGATCTAATAAAGTGGCGAATTCATCGAGAGATTCCGGTTTCTTGTCAAACTCGATAAACCATTGGTGCCGTCCTTTTGCCTTATCCAGCATAAAGAGTGGGGCGGCGGTATATTCTTTTACTTTCGCCCCGGTTCGTAGGCAAGTCATGGCGATCGCCTTATCGGCGTTATCCACCATTAGCTCCTCGCCGAAGGCGTTGATAAAGTGCTTGGTACGTCCGGAGATAACGAATTTATGAGGGAATAACGAGGTGAAACGTACCGTATCCCCGATCTGATAGCGCCATAATCCTCCCGAGGTCGTGATCACCATCGCGTAGTTTTTCCCGGTCTCTACCGATTCCAGCGGTAACACGGTCGGATGGGCGCTACCCACCTCGTTCATCGGGATGAACTCATAGAAAATACCGTAATCCGGCATCATAAGCAAACTGGGGTCTGTCGGATCGTCTTGCAGCCCGAAGAAGCCCTCGGATGCGTTATAGGTCTCCATATAATGCATCTTATTCGATGGAATCAAGGTTTTATATTGCTCCCGGTAAGGCTCGAAACTGATTCCCCCATGGAAGAAGACCTCCAGATTAGGCCATACGTCCGTAAGATATTCCCTACCCGTTTTTTTCAATACGGCCTTGATCAAGACCAACATCCAAGAAGGAACACCGGATAGGCTGTTTACATCCTTATTCCAAGTGTTCTCCACGATCGCCTTGATCTTGCTTTCCCATTCATCCATTAGGATAATGGGTTTCTTGGGGACGCGTATTAAATTGACGAGCGGATTGAGATTTTGAAGTAATACGGCGGATAAGTCGCCTTGATGAGCCTCGGAGTTTAGCGGGGAAGGGCTATGGCTGCCGCCTAATATCAAGCCTTTCTTGGAGAAGAAACGGCTTTCCGGGTTGTTCCGCAGATAAATGGCCACGCAATCGAAGCCTCCTTTATAGTGGCAACCCTTTAATATCTCGGGGGTGACGGGCAGGAATTTACTTTTGTCGTTCGTGGTCCCGCTACTCTTAGCGTACCACCGCACCACCGAAGGCCAGAGAATATTCCTTTCTCCGTTTATCATTCGGGTGACATACGGCTTTATCTCGTCATAAGTCTGTAAGGGAAGACGTTGGCAGAAGTCAGAATAAGAGCGAATGCTTTTATAATCATATTTGAGTCCCCATTCCGTCTTGCGTGCCGTCGAAAGCAGAGCATGCAGCTGTTTGCGCTGGATATGGTCTATATCCTGCCCAAATCGTCCGATCTCCGTTTGTCGATGGCGGAAAAGGAGCGAAATCATCTGTGTTAAAATATCCATGCTCTTTTTATTTGTTCGAGTGCAAATGTAGGCATTCTCTTTTTATTTATATCTTTGCTAGGTACTAAATTAACGTTACGATGAAAATAGGGATTCTCTCATCGGGTGGCGATTGCCCCGGTATCAACGCTACGATCCGTGGTGTTGGCAAGACCGCTATCATGCATTACGGCATGGAAGTGATAGGTATTCATAGCGGTTTTATAGGTCTTTTGAATAAAGACGTCCAAGTTTTCGATGAACGGAGCTTATCCGGCATATTAAATTTAGGGGGAACCATTTTAGGAACGTCCAGAGAGAAGCCTTTCCGTAAGCTCTTGGCCTCGGGAGATTCGGAAAAGCCGGAGATCATTAAGAAAAATTATGAGGAGCTGGGGCTGGACTGCTTGGTTTGTATCGGAGGAAACGGTACGCAGAAGACGGCCAATCTGTTATCTCAGATCGGATTGAACGTGATAGGCGTTCCCAAGACAATCGATAATGACATATGGGGTACGGATATTACGTTCGGTTTTAATACCGCCGTGAATATCGCCACGGAATCTATAGACCGTCTTCATTCTACGGCTAGTTCACATAAGCGGGTGATGGTCGTGGAGGTGATGGGCCATCATGCCGGATGGATCGCCTTGTATGCCGGGATGGCTGGAGGTGCCGACGTGATCTTACTTCCGGAATTGGGATACGATATCGATAAGGTGAACGAGGCGATCTTGGATCGGGCTCGCAGGGGCAAACCTTATTCCATCGTTGTAGTAGCCGAGGGTATCGAGACTCCGGATAAAAAGCGTCCTTCTGATTATATCACCCGGGCTATCGAGGCGGGAACGGGTATCGAGACCCGGGATACCGTATTGGGATACACCCAACGGGGTGGAAACCCCTCTCCGTTCGACCGTAACCTTGCGACTCGCTTGGGAGGCCATGCCACGGAACTGATCGCTAATGGTGAATTCGGACGTATGGTTTGTATGAAAGGAGACACGGTGGAATCCATTCCCTTGTCGGAAGTAGCGGGAAAACTAAAATTGGTGACACCGGATCATGATTTGATCGTACAAGGAAAACGGATGGGGGTAACATTCGGGAAATAAAATAAAAAAGGTTGTGTGTCAGAGAACGCACAACCTTTTTTACTTTATACTAGTAGGCGGCCGTTTATTTTTTAATACCTTGAACGGTTTGGCTTCCCTTTTCGGTAGTCAAGCGGAAGATATACATTCCAGTGGCAAAATCACCCGTGCTGAGACTGCTTCCCGGTTGCGGGACGCTACGTATCAACTTTCCATCGGCCCTGTAGATCTCAAGCGATTTCAGTTGTTGATAATTCTGGATCTGTACTTCATTCGAGAAGATACGTGGTTGAATATCTACTTCTTCGCCTGTTGGCTTCAGTTCGTTACCTACGCTCGTTTCCGGAATTACCGTAGCCGGAGCGCTTTCGTCGGTTCCATAAAGTGCCGTTACTTGGAGCAGAGGGGTACTTGTTGTCAGATTTTTCACC
>OCHJ01002337.1_pt1 | contig 10569 bp, 8 predicted proteins | sample 1538381 | NCBI WGS metagenome assembly OCHJ01 (sample SAMN04571688, study PRJEB22368) | human gut metagenome | biome: human gut; material: stool | host: Homo sapiens | place: Luxembourg | collected 2012-06-29 | reverse complement strand
CGGGATCGGGTGCCGGAACCGTCGGCGCTGCCGCCGGAAAGATCGAGAGGATGTTGCCCGACGCGGCCACGTCCAACCGATACTCGCGGCAGAGAAAGCGTACCAGATCGTCCACACGGGCCCTGCGGAAGTTGCACGACACGGGGATGTTCTCCACGCTGCGCACCGACACGTTCACGCCGCTTGCGCGCGCGATATTGCGCAGCAGCTCCGACAGCGACAACCGACCCGACGTGACGTCAACCTCCCGCCGGAACGTCGAGTCGCGCCCGACGAGTGCCGCCAATTCCGAGTCGATACGCGACAGACGCAAAGAGTCGGGAGATTGGGCGACCGCAAGGAGTGGTGATAACAGCAAAATAGCCAGAAATAAACGGTGCTTTGTCATTCAAATATCTGGTATGTAGGTTGTTAATTTCAATAGTATCCTTCGTAAGAAAACATGTCCTTCCCCGGGAACACCGGAGTACAGTGTTCATATCTAAAGGAATTAAAATTGTGTTTATTCGGTTATCGCCATATCCGATCCCACCAGTTCGATCCTTTTACGGTAAATATCGTCGATCGTCCCGTATGAGGATCGGTCACTTTCATCGTCCCCAGATACATCCAATCTAATTACAGCGTATCCGTTCGACCGTTTCCGCTATTGAAAATCATAAAACCGTCCTTCGAGAGTGTCATTCCATCCGTCGTGAGGATATCCCAATGCCCTTCTCCGCTCGGTCGTGGGAATATTGGGCCGGTGCATTCCCATACTCGATGATTGAATACCCGTCTGGGCATCCGGTATTTTCGATCGACAAAAAAGAAGATGACGATTACAAATAGTAAAATCATCCCTGCTAAAATATACATCTTTTTGATATTCATTGTCTTTATTTTATTTACACCCTCCGTTTCTATATCTTGCCAAGGATAGCTTGGATAAGAAAATCAGAATATCAGGTGATCGTAGGATGTCCTAACGAGGTATCCAACACGGCACAAGAATTCGGGAGAAACATTTTGCCCGAGACAAACTATCCAGATATTTAAACATATTTTTAAAATACTCAGATTGTTCGATATCGATTTGCGTTTCGTCGCATAAGTTGCGCAGGTTGGCAAAGGTATATTCGAGAATGGTTCGTTCGTGTTCGAACTCTTTCTGTCCCATCTTTTCCCGAAGTCGGAGATATTCTTTATATTCATAAGATATTCTACTCTTTACGATTTCAGCTAACGAATCGCATTTCAGATAATTACCCGAGGCATCGAAGAACGTCGTTTCGGCCGTTCGCATATTTTCGCAGGGCTTATGGGCGCGTATCTTTATGACGCAATGTCTTGCATCCTGCTTCCCAAAATAGATACTCAACAAGGAATCTTTTACAAAGATCAGCTTGTTTTTATTTCTTAGGAAATAATCGCGTTGATCCTGATAAAAGGAGTAGTCGGAATCCGTAATTCGATCAATGAAGACAACCATATCATCAGGAGAGTCGGGGAATTGGCCGTAATTCGAAGTATATGCCTCTAAAACAGATTCCAAGTTCAAACCGAAAAGATCGGTGTCTCCATATAGCCTGCGGTCGTACCCGATAGGATTTGCCATACAAGATACGAACAGGATGACTATCAACAAATAGGAATATTTTTTCATTTTTACCATCGTCTGTTTTTTAATAACCGATCAGTCCGGTTTTTGATATCCTGCCAAGTTTGAGTTGTGGGGAATATCCAATATACCATCGTTTCGTTTCCTCTTGCAATTTTAGCCGCAGCTCCTTTTCCAATTGTATAGAAATAACTGCCTACAGGCTTTATTTCTCCCGTTCCCCAGTCAAAAGTCCATCCGGATTTACTGTTGGATGCTATATATGTGACTTTTCCACCGCTATAAGCGGAAACAAATATGTTAGATCGGTCTCGGACATTCTGCGGAGAGATATTCACGGATAGCTCCATATTCGTTGCGCCGCTGTAATATTCCGGGAACATAGGGTCGGGCTGATTAGCATTCATGTAATCTGCTTTATAGCTATTGATAATAGCGCGATCTAAATTCTCGACTACCTCCGTCAATAGGTTATTTTTCCCATCTGCCGTCTTTGCATCGAGTTTATCTCCATATAAACTGAGATATTGATTTCCATCCGCAGTCATGCCTGTAATTCCTACCCATCGCAACCCTTGAGCTTTCATCTCCTTATTTGTTAATTGATAGTCTTTGTATACATACTGAGTATCTCCATTCTCATCGTCGTATGAATACCAATCCATTCCGTTCGGATCGACAAATTTGATCGGGTTGTTGGCACAATATGCATAGGGCGAAGTCGGGTAATAGGTTTCCGCCTTAGGGTCGACCTGCAACCATCGGGCATGGGCTAAATTTACAGCAAAAAGGCTGAAAAAGCAAGCCGCGATTAAAATTTTAGGTTTCATAAGCATTTGATTTAGGGGTTGGTATTCTGTTTCTCAGTTTTACGTCGTTCGATCTCGGCATCGATCGCCCGCCTGCTGGCCTCGCGCAGATGTTCCGGCATTTCGACGTAGCCCGTCCGATCGATGCGCCCGTTGAGTTCGCTGAATATGGCGCGCAACTGCTCCACAAAGGGCTCGATGGGCAATCCCCGTTCGACGAGCCTTCGGAGCTGCTGTTGTGCGATTGCATTCAGGCAATTGCTTTTGACCATCAGCGCCGTCAAATGGGTCGAATCGCGGGTAAGTACCGTTTCGATGCACCGCCAGACGGGCGGATCGATATATCCGATCTTCTTCAGATAGCCCGAAGCCATTTCAACAAGCAGCGATAACAGGATCTCGCGATCGCCGCACGGTTTCATATAGGTGCCTTTGTCGATCGCTTCCTGCGTGATGCCCATCGTCTCGATGATGAACTCGTCGCGCGGCAGATTGCGACTCGTCAGTTCGACGTTGATCCATCCTTCGCCAGTCTCATCACGATGCCGCACGAATGTATGGCACGGTGCATAGGCGATATACGCTTCGGCGCCGATCTCGTTGGCGAGCAGTTTGTAAAGAAGCGGCAGCGACCGGCATTGTCCCGAGTGTGTGCGCATGAGTTTGGTAACGAACGTATTCGTAAAATCGACTTCTCCGTCGCAATCTTCGAACTCGTAGTCGAAAGGTTTGTATCCATTCATCGCGTAAGGCCGGACGAAGAATTCGAACAAGGCGATGTGGGCACCGATCGGAGCGTCGTCGAGCCGGTTCGCTGCAATAAAGGCCCGAAGAGCAGCTGCCATCGTGTCAAGACGGGCACAATAGATGTTGTAATTCAACTCGTCTCCCACGTAGGCCCATTCGGGAAGGAATACGGCGCGTTTGAGGCATACCGAATCCGAAGAGTCTAACATGGCCGCCATCTCGTCGTAGGCGCGTTCGTAGCGGAACAGAGCCGTCGTATCGGCAGGTTTCACCCCGTCGCTCGCGGCATGAGCCGGTGCGAGGCAAGATACTCCGAACAGCAACAGACGATATATCGGCAATCTCCTCATATCAGTAGTTCAACAGGGGTATCACTTCGTCGAGAGAGGTCTCGCCGCGTCGGAAGAGGTCGACGACGGCATCGCGCAGCGACGGTATGCCGCGTTCGAAGAGCAGCGGTGCGACGTCGGTGCGGCCGGAGCGTACGGCAGCCGCCAGCTCGTCGTCCATCGGGATCACCTCGTAGACGGCCCTGCGGCCTGCATAGCCCGTGTAGAAACAGCGTTCGCAACCCACGGGTTCGCAATAGCGGTCGATCGCTATGCCGGGCAGCAGGCGCCGCACTTCATCGGTCGCCTCCGCGTGGCGTTTGCAGTGGGGACAGAGCAGGCGCGCGAGACGCTGCGCGACGGTCATTACCAACGTATCGGCCACCAGGTACGGGTGTACGCCCATATCCGACAGACGGGCTACGGCGCCCCAGGCCGTGTTGGTGTGGATCGTCGAGAAGAGCAGGTGTCCCGTCAGCGACGACCGCACGGCCATCTCGGCCGTCGCCCCGTCGCGGATCTCACCCAGCATGATGATGTCGGGGTCCTGCCGCAGGAAGGTACGCAGTGCGGCGGTGAACGTAAGGCCGATCTCCTCCTTGAGCTGCACTTGATTGACCCCTTCGAGCGTGTACTCGATCGGATCCTCGATCGTGAGGATGTTGTCCGTCAGGGCGTTCAGCCGCCGCAGCGTGGCGTAGAGCGTCGTGCTCTTGCCCGAGCCCGTCGGGCCGCAGATCAGCACCATGCCGAAGGGCCGCGCGATGGCGCGGCAGTAGTCCTCGTACTGCCTTGCGGAGAAGCCGAGGTTGCGCAGTTCCAGCAGCTCGACGCGGCGGGTCAGCAGTCGCAGCACGACCTTCTCTCCGTAGATCGTCGGCAGCGTCGAGACGCGCACGTCGAACTTCTCGCCGTCGCGGTCGTAGCCGATGCGCCCGTCCTGCGGCAGCCGTTTCTCGGAGATGTCGAGCGAGGCGAGGATCTTGATCTGGTTTACAAGCGGCATGTACTGTGCCCGCTCGACGACGTAACGCTCGGCGAGCTTGCCGTCGATGCGCATACGGATGCGGCAGCGCTGTTCGTAGGGTTCGAGATGGATGTCGCTGGCGTTGTCGCGCAGCGCCTCGCCCACCAGCGCGAAGAGGAACTGCCGCCCCTGTCCGATCTCGGCCGTGCGGCCCGCGGCGGCGCTTGCTGTCTGCGCTCCGGGGCGGTAATGTTGCAGCAAAAGCCGTTGCAGGTCATCGGCGGCGATCGGCACGACTTCGACCTGCCAGCCGTAGAGCACCTCCAATTCCTCGGCAGCGGCCGTGTAGTCATGTCCTGTCTCGCCGTAGCAGCGTATCCTGCCCGCCTCGCGTGCGAACGGCACGAGGCGGTACTCGGCGGCCTCCTGCGCCGTGAGCAGGCGGAGGATTTCCGTGGGGATATGTGTCGGGGTTACGGCCATAAGCGGAGGAATTGAAGGGCGGCCCAGCCGATGAGCACAATGCCGGCTGCGCCGACGAAGGGGATCGTGCAACGACGACGGCCGCAGCAGACCCCCCAGAGGAGGGCGACGACGCAGGCGGCGATCAGAAACCTCAGAAACTCCGTCGGTGCGAACAGGGGTGCGACGGCAAGCAGGAAGAGGGTATCGCCGGAGCCGACGGAGTGTCTGACCGCGAGCCGCCGCAGGCGGAGGTAGCCGAAGAGAGCCGTTCCCGATAAAAGGAGCAGCGCGGCATTGCCTGCCGTTTGCAGCAACATCGTCCGCCAACCGAGCGTGTGCCAGCTCACCCCGACAGAAACCGCGCTTAGCACCGCCAGCCACGACGCGTCCACCCGTCGCGTGCGGAAATCGTCGCGGGCCAGTACAGTGGCAGGCACGAGCAGCAAAAGGTAGGGATAGGGAGCAGGGAACATCGGAGGGCCGTTAGAGGGTATTCGGGATTCGGTTTTTCGAGATCGACAATACGGGATAGCTGCGTATGAAGGCGGGTGCAGGCAGATACCTTGCCCCGCGGCGGCCGGTCAATCCTTGACCGTTTCGCGCAGGTTTTTATCCTGGTCGATCTCCCAGACATTATAAACTCCGTCGCCGTCGAAATCCACGACGGCAGTCGCCGTGGCGCGGAATCCGTGCTCCGAAGCCTCGACGATCTCGACGAGGTAGTTGGCCTGACCGCCGTCGGTCACCAGCCGTGACTGCTCGAAGCCCAGCTCGTCCAACGATGACGAATAGCGCGAATAAGTGTAGAAATTCGACCGCTGCAACGTATGCAGGTAGGTAAGCTGCTGCTGTGCTTCGGTGGCCTTGGCTCGCGAGATCAACGGCATCAGATTCGGCAGCGCGATCAGCACCAGAATACCGATGATGACCAGCACGACCAACAGCTCGGGCAGCGAAAAGCCGCGGAGACGACGACACGGATAAAAAGACAATGTTTGCATAGACGGTGTTCGTTTGCAAACAAAGATAAGGTGACTTTTGATTGATTTTTCGAAAAACAAACCTTACATTTCAAGCTGCAAATACCTGCATATCAATATATTGATTAAAAATAATCTATACATACGCCTTTCACGTGTTTTTACCTTGTTCTGCCTTGTACATAATTCGGGAAAACCACCTCGGGAAATGATGACTGTTCGAGGAATAGCTACCATGAAAAAGGACCTCGACATAGAGGTCCAAGACATAATGAAGGTATGGGATTATTGATGCGTTACGGCAAAGAAATTCTTAAAACCGATTGCCAGCATACGGTGCCATACACGTTATAATTCCGAGGATCGATTCCTATAACAAACCGAAAAAACGCGACGAAGGATCAGTAAAGTAAAATAGAATATGATGCATGAAGATTTATCGGTTGTTGACACCGGATAACCCCGATATGTCTTATTCGAAAATGATAAAATCTGACATATACCTCAGTCTCCGCCGACAGATTTATTCACATTTACGATCTTTGCTTTTATCCGGTGATGTTTCACGTAGATCGACCCGACCTTTCCGACCCGGAAAATAACACATAATGCCCGATTCGAGAATCCCGCTTCCATCAGACATAGAAATTCCTTTTCTGCCGGTGTCAAGTTGCTCCGGCGATGTCTTCGACAGTCGGACAAACGTAACGAATCATTTACGATATGGTAATTCGAAAGCCGCTTAACAGATGCAAGCTCCTTACAACGTGTATGAAATGAAACAGGATCATTGTTATATAAGTACAACAAATCCAGCCACTCCTCGATATAACGCAATCTGTTTCGTGCCAAGAGTTCGGCTTGCCGTCGTTGCTGCCATAAACGGTAAAGAATACCTGCCTGCAACATAATTATGGCACACAATATGAAAATCATAGTGCATACAATTTGTCGTCTCGAAAAAGTATGCACGGACTCTTTGTTTGCCCCAACTCCGGTGACCAAACCATATAGCAGCAAGCGAAGAGCCGTGCATAGCACGATTCTCTCGCTGTCTACCGCTATAATGAAATTGGTCTTTGAGTTGTGAGCAGACAGAGAAAACCCGATAATAATTATCGTCTATTTCAAAGATAGAAATTATTATACAATCCGGCAAATTATTAGCTGGAATTTTTATTTTTTCCTGCCTTATACAATCATTTGCATAAGTCGCTATTGTGACATCTCATTATTCTTATGAAAATCGATCGAAGAGCTATTTCGATCGATTTTTATTTATTGTATTATACATTAAGCACTTATACGCTTTACTTATTGTTTAGCTCCTATTGTACTTATTATCAATAGATTGCGATTTTACTTCCGGAATGAAATGCCGTTGATAAGATTATATTTTTGATTTCTATTGATAATCAGAAATTTAACAGGCAACGTGTAATATATACATTATGCCGTTTGGACAAACGGAGTCAAAATACGTGCTTTAACTTTGTTTCATCGGCATATGCTCGGAATGCCGAGCGGTTCAGACCGCCACGATCGTACTTTCAAAAACAATCATTGTCTAATACTAACCTTATTATGAAACATTATTTTTATCTATTTAGAATTTGTATCTGCATTTGCCTGGTTCTCTTTTTAGATGCACAATCCGGTCATGCTCAAGAGGAGCAATCAATCCAAGCACATATGCTTTTCAGTGAGGGCTTTATTAGTGCAAATTCTCCTGATGCCTGGGCAATGATTAAATATGGCGATGCCAACGTAAATCCGTATACAGGCGCTATAGGACTTACAATTCCTGTTTATACTTACCAAGATGAGAATTTTACGATCCCGATCTCCTTCGATTATGCATCCACGGGGTATAAACCCAATATTCAAACAGGAGCACTCGGCATGGGCTGGTATCTCAATGCCGGCGGCGCCATCACACGCGAAGTAAAGGGCATTTACGACGAAGAAGGAACGACTTCTATGGACATTTACAGTTTCGACGATAAATGGAAAGGATCTGATCTTTTGAACGATACAGATCACACTTCCCCCTCTGTCTATGGCTATGGTGCATTATATAATCTATCCGAGGACTTTTCCATCAGCGACTATTACACGGATTTTGCATACTACGGAAAAGTCGGCGAAGAATATTTGCCATTTCTCATCAAGCCCAACGATCTCATCTATAGTTGCTGTTATGAAATGCGACCGGATGTCTTCCATTTCAATTTTATGGGACATAGCGGTTCATTTATTCTACAACCCAACAAAAAAGCGATCGTTTTCAACACGAATCGTCCGGCAAGAGAATATTCCGTCGAAGCAACTTTGGGGCGGGAGGGGTTTACCTCTTTTGTCATTACCACGGGAGACAAGACCAGGTATCGTTTCGAACAAATCGAACTGGCCAAAAGCGGTAGCACTTCGTTTTCAGACAGGGACATCAGTACGGCCAACGGCTGGAGACTTACCCGAATAGAAGCTCCGAACGGTCGTGTGGTAGAGTTTACCTATGGAAAAAAGTACCGATCGTATAACTATATCCCGACAATCATGCAAGAACGGTATATACTGACAATGGTTAAAAAACCAAACGGAACGGAAGATGATCGAATAGAATCGAATCCCGTACAAGATCAACCCACCGTGAACGATATGGATGTATGGTGCCTTACCTCGATCCAAATCGATGATCGGACCCGGATCGTACTCTCTTATTCCGATAAGAAAAAAGAGAATGGAGTCGGAGGTGCGACGGAGCCTTTGAAACTGGATGCCATTGCCGTATATAATTCCAGTAATAATCCGGTCAAAACATGTGAATGCTACTATCGAGCAAATAATACAACATCCGGAGATACGTATGATCCGAACGGCTTTGGTATCACGTTCTTAGATCGAGTCGTATTATCGGGAGAAGGCACTTACAGGATGCAGTACAACGACGACGGTCTGACTTTTCCTTCTCTCGACACGTATGCTGTCGATTGGTTCGGTTATTATAACGGTACGACGAATAAAAACTCATTCATGCCGACGATGGCATCGGCCAGAGTTGGAGAAAGTTTTCTAAGGACACTTCGCCAATCAAACCTTGAAACGACGAAATACGGCATGTTGACAAGTATCCAATATCCGACGGGAGGTTCTTCCCACTTCGAATATGAGCAAAATCAATTCGGAAAAGACATGACAGGCGTACAACCCGTCGGGGAGGATCATCCGGCCGCAGGCCTTCGAATCGCAGCAATCCGCAATTATGATGCAAGCGGTAAAGAGATACTGTGTAGATCTTTTTCCTATATCGATGAAGCCGGTAAATCGTCAGGTAGATTACTATGGCAACCGATCGTCTATTCTCAATATGATGCTACGTCCGGGGGATATGGAATCGAACGCGAAACACTGTCGTCTTCCAGCGATTTCCCTTATTCGATGGGCACTCATATCGAATACCTTCGCGTCATTGAAGAACGTTCTTCATCTTCTGATAGCAATAAGTCCCTCACTGAGTACAATTACCAAACCTCATGGGATGGAATATGCTGTGACGAGATCGTAAGCGATGAAGTCGAAACCTCCATGGGATTTGACACCATGACGGGAACCGCTTGGGCTTATGATTTAGGAAGCAACAGCAACCATAATTCCCTGATTAGATACATCTCTTTTATACCGTCACGCTTGGGTGGCAAATTGATTGCACGACACGATTACGCCGGAGATATGAATCATCCGATTGAAAAACGATACTACAACTACTTTTTCTACAATCCAGCAGATATTCCATTCTACGACGCTCGATTCCTGACGTTGGGTTATTCGATCCGCTATAAATACCATTTCGACACCCCCTATTTGCGGAAAGTGACCGAAGAAACTTATAACGAACAAGGTATAAAACTCAATGAAACGGTGACAGATATCGAGATCGACGACATGGGGAGGACAGCGCGAACCGTAACCACCGACAGCAAAGGAGGTACGATCGAACAGCAATACCGCTATCATCCGGAGGTGCCGGCCTATCTGACCGAGCATATCGTTCAACGGAACGGTAATGTGATCGAAGCGACACGATATAATTTCCAATCGATCCTATCGTCGCAGGATGAATATTTCTATGTCCCGTATTCCCGCGAAAAGGGTAAGATAGCGCCGGAAACGACCATATCCGACTTGAATTATTACACCGATATGACTTACGACCATTACGACGACGAGGGTCGCCCGATTCAAATTACCGACAAAACGGGAATGAAAACCTGCATTTTGTGGGGTTATGACGGCATGTATCCCGTAGCGAAAGTCGAAAACATCGACTATGACATGCTTTGGGGGACTTATCGGATGGCTTTTTTGTATCCAGGTGCGCTGCCTGCCGACGTGGATACGGAATTGAGAACGCTTGATGAAAATATATTCGTTACGACTTACGCCTACAAACCCTTGGTTGGTCTGACGAGCGTCAAGAATCCGTCAGGGCATACGGAGGTCTATGAATACAACAATCACGGAAAACTGCTTAGGGTCAAGGACCACAAAGGAAATGATATCAAGTCTTTCGAATACAATATCGTAACCGAGAACAATCACTAAATATATTTTGCAAATACTCATGAAAAAGCTATATCTGTTGCTTGCTCTCGCAGTAGCGGGCATGCACGTA
>OCHJ01002326.1_pt1 | contig 10655 bp, 10 predicted proteins | sample 1538381 | NCBI WGS metagenome assembly OCHJ01 (sample SAMN04571688, study PRJEB22368) | human gut metagenome | biome: human gut; material: stool | host: Homo sapiens | place: Luxembourg | collected 2012-06-29 | reverse complement strand
TATTGGGGATGCGCTCACTGTGGTTATCCTCGTTGACCTTGATGATCTCCACGCCGCCAATGGGGGCGTTATAAAAGTACAAAGACTGCGTATCGTCGGGGTTGACTACAACGGTTTGGGTGCGGGTATTTTCGTCGATGGTGTAACCGTCAATAGATTTTTCCTCCGTTACCACCAGCGTACCGGTGACGCCCTTGAGGATGATCTGCCCGCTTTCGTTGGTATAGTACAGACCGTTGGAGCTGATTTTTCCGTTTTCGTCGGGGACAAACTCGCCGGCAGCGGTGGTAATTTTGAACGTAACTCCCGCCAGCGGCTTCTTCGTCACAGCGTCCAGCTTGTTGATAATCAGCGCGCCCTGACGCTTGTTCCAGAAGGTCAGATTTTGCACCGTCCCTGCCTTGATGAGAATGTCCTGGGGTGTGCCGTCCAGCACGAATCCATCCACAGATTTGATCTCACGGGCAACTACGGTAGTACCGGGTTCCAGACCGTTCAAAACGATCTCACCCGCCTTGTCCGTGTAATAAACGCCGTCATCGGGGCCAACGGCAGCGCCGCTGCCATCCACTACCTTGAAGGCAACGCCAGAAAGCGGCTCGTTCTCCGTTCCTTCGATATATTTGTGGATCACCAACGTGGTAGAAGGCTCGTTGTCAAAGGTCAGGCTGTTGGGTACACCGCTCCTGACCACAATGGTTTTTGGCGTCTCATCCTTGATATAGCCGATGGGCGCTTTATCCTCAGACACAATAATGGTGGCATTGGGATTCAGGGCAGTAATGGTCACAGTACCGTCAGAGCCGGTGACGAACCGCCCGTTGTCTGTTCCAATGGGCTTGCCCTCACTGTCCTTCACAATGAACTCCGCCTTTGCCAGAGGTTTCTTTGTCAGCGCATCCCGCTTCAGAATGGTCAGGTTGCAGAGAGGCTTATCATAGAACGTCAGAGGGGCGTTTTCACCGGCCTGCACCGTAATGGCCTGGGGTGTGCCGTCCAATGCGTACCCCTCCGGGGGACGAATTTCCTTTGCCACGATGGTCGTACCGGCAGGCAGCTTAGGAAGCTGGATGGCCCCGGACTTGTCCGTGGTGAACTCACCGTTGGCGGAGCCGATGAATGTACCCTTATCGTCGGTGACAAGGAAGGTCGCGCCCGCCAGCGGCGTTTTGTTGGCATCATCCGCCAGCTTCTTGATGAGGACGGAGCCGTAAGGCTGGTTGCTGAACCGGAGCGTCACCACATCCTGATCCTTACCGCTCAGCAGCACGGTCTGGGGCGGCGTGTCGATGGAATAAAACGGACTGGCTTTGGTTTCCTCCACGATATAGGTGCCCGCTTTCAGGCGGGTGAGGATGATGGAGCCGTTTTCCGAAGTGGTGTAAGTGCCAATGACCGTGCCGCCCGTACCGGAAGTGCCGCCCAGATAGCGGATCTGGAACTCCGCTCCCTGTAAGGCCGCGCCGGTTTTTTCATCATATTTGAACACCACCAGCGCGCTGAGGGGGCGATTCTCCCAGATTTTGACCGCGTTTTCGTTGCCAGCCAGATAGAACTCCTGGGTCGGTTCGTCAGCGGGGGCGAATCCGGATGCCGGGGCCTCCTCAGTCACTTTGTACCAGCCGCTCTTAAGGGCATCGCCCGTGAAGATGATCTCGCCATGGTCATCCGTGTAAAAGCTGCCGAGGTCATTCATGGCGCCGGTGCTTGTGTTGTCCGATGCCCACCAGATGTGGAACTTGGTGTTGGGGATGGGGTCTTTGGTAACTTCGCACCGCTTGATGATTTTCAAAGAAGGCTTCATGGCGTTGAAGAATGTTACCGTGCGGGTCTCGCCGGGACCGAGGGCAATCGTCTGGGGAATATCGCAGAGGATCACATCGGAGGGAACATTGACCTCCGTGACCTTGTAGCTGCCCACAGGGATATTCGCCAAGAAAATACGTCCCGCGCCGTCTGTGGTCGCGGTGGTGGAGTAGCTGCCGTCGATCTGCTCAATTTTGTAGGTCACATGGGCAATAGGTTCCCCGGTGGCAATGTTTTTCTTCAGGATCTCCAAACCGGGTTTTACATAGTTGGTGAAGGCGGTCTCCACAGTACCGGCACCGGCCAGCAGGGCGATGTCCTGATGAGTTCCGGTCTTGATATACGGCTCCTCCACGGACTGTTCGGTAACGCGGTACACACCGGGCTGGAGATCGGGCAGTGTCTTTTCGCCGTCCACGGTGACGGTGGTGGAGTAGCTGCCGGTCAGGGCCTCCACCAGAAAGGTCGCCTTGACCTTGGCGAAGGTCTGGGCATCTGCCTTGGTGATTTTAAGGCTGGGCAGAGGGCTGTTGCTTGCGGAAACAGTGTACTGCTTGTCACCGTCGGTCACGTCCACATAGACGCTGTGAGGGGTGGGGTCCAGGGCATAACCCTCCGGAGCTTCCACCTCCACGAATGTCCACAGGCCCTTGGTGACGTCCTTTACCTCGATAATGCCGCCGTTTTTGGTCACATCACTGCCAACGATTTGACCGTCGCGGTAGATGTTGAATACAGCGCCATCCAATCCACGGTTAGTCCCGGCAATCACCTTCTTGAACGTGATGTCGCCATCTCCGGCAACAGGAGGGGGCGGATTGTCGCCGCCTTCCGGCTTATCGTCCGTCACAACCTTACGGGCTGCGTGATAGGCAAAGAAGCTCTGGCGGCCAGCGGTTCCGGAAGTGGCAAGAACGGCCCACTTGCCAGACACGTCCTCCACGATGGATGCCTGCTTGCCCTGCGCGGTATATTCCTCGATCTGTTTCTGAAGTTCCGCATCCTCCTTGGCTTTCTGTGCCAGCATCCAATTGTAATAGCCAACATAGGTTTCATAGGTATCGGCGTTGGCAAAGCCACCGGCATCAATGTCACCGGATGTATCGCCGCCTGCGGATTTGTTGCTCTGATGATCCCAGATATACGTTTGGAGCGCCATAAACAAGCTGCCGGGGATGTCGCCGGTATAATCAGCGATATAGGACATCATCCACTTTACATTCTCTTTGACAGCGGCGTCCATCTCGCCCAGTCCGGTCTTGGCAACAGCTTTTTCCCACAGGGCATCTGCGTCCGCGCCAGTGGCGCTGGTGTAGGAATAGCTATTGAGGAAGCTGGCAGTTCCGTACCGATAGGAATAGCCGAGATCCATGCAATAGAGCTGTTTTCCAGCAGCCATAGGCGGGCGGTAGGAATATTGCTGGCCGGTGGAGGTCAGCCGGGTAGACCAGAGGTTGGGGTCTGTGGTTGCTTTGATGCCCGTTCCGCTGCCGGAAGCTGCCAAAGCGGAGGTGGGCAGCAGTGTCAGCAAGGTCAAAAGAGCCAACATTGCTGACACGATCCGTGTTTTCCATGTTTTCATAGAACTGATTTCCTTTCAATTTTTTATAATAGAAAAGCAGGCCGTATAACACGACCTGCTCTTTCAGAAAAGGGATATTTACTTGTTCGTAATAGGTGTATCTACCTGTGAGATCACACAGCCATCATAGAGAAAGAGCTGAACGCAGTACCAGCTTTCCTCTCCGGCAGCATTGACGCCCTTGGCAATGCCAACACCGATAGCGTTCAGGCGTTCATTGCGTATATTCCGCAGATGTGTCTCGGAGTTGGCCCAGCCATCGACTGCCGCTTCCGCGAGGCTCACATCATGTTGGGAAAGGTAACGTGTGGCGATCCGATGGATGTTTTCCGCCATGTACGGGCAGTCCGTGACCGTATTGAAATTCCGACCATCCGGTCTGGTGTGGGAATAGACCGTGTTGGCGCCCATTTCGTCGGCCCGGACCTGCGCCGCCTGCATGAGCTTATCGTTGGTGGTCAGTGCAGCAATGCCGCTTTCCTTACGGAGTGCGTTGGTACGGTCCACGATGTCCTGTTTCATGGCATCCACATCGGCGGCGGGAGATGTAACCTCCGGATGCGATTCCGACTTGTCTGGTTCCGTCTTAGCAGGGGCGATCCCCGTGTATGGATGCCCGGTGTCGATTTGGACTCCGGCGTTCCAATAAACATTGAAACCGACCTGCTTGCCCATGTCCCGCAGCTTCACATAGTTGTGTCCCGCAATGTTGTAGGCTTGCATTTCCACCTGCTGACCATCCACAAAGATGGGCTGCCAGGTAGGTTCCGCCGTGATCCCGACCGCGACCGCGATAGAGCCGCCGGTCAGCGCCGCGCCGATCACCATGCCGGTGAGCATCATACTGACATTCTTTCTCACATTTTTGCTCTCGTTCATCTTTCTGCCTCCATTCTAACGAAAATCTTCTTCGCAGCTTCACCATATCACAAGTAAGGGGCAGAAGTCGAACAGAACCGATTCGGCAAAAGGGAGAAAGATTCAGACCTCCGCTGCGGTGACGCACCAGCGCTGGTCCCGCTGGTTGCGGACGCAGGTGTAGAGCGTCAGCATATTTTCGCCGGAGTCCGCAAGACCACTGCGGTCTGTCTCGCTGACCTTGCTGACATCCGTCACCTTGTAGGTGCGGGTGCCCAGCTTGGTGGTCAGGGTGATCTTGTCGCCGATGTCCAGCGTGTGAATCTGGCCGAAATAGCTGTTGGCACCCCGGTTATGGGCGGCGAGGCAGACGTTGCCGTTCCAGATGGAGGTGTCCTCGAAGTGTCCGATCCCCTTGGCAAGCGTCTTGCTGTCCGTCCCCTGATAAATGCGGACGCTCAGATCCAGCGAGGGGATCTCCAGCCTGCCGAGGGAGCCATTTTTGTAGTAGAGGTCGCCCGTCACCTCCGTGAACAGCACGGCCGGCTGATAGCCGCTGCCGCCATTCACCGTGCTGCCGGGTGTGACAACGCCGGTGGCGCTGCCTCCAATGACCGCACCGGACGAGGGAATACCACCGGGGGCAAGGTTGGGCGTGAGGTACTCGCCGGTATGGAGGGCGTTCATGCTCTCCGAGCCAAAGGTAGGCGGAATAAATGCGGTGTTTTTGCTCATGTCGGCGTTTTTCATAGCGCCGCCATCCGCCGTGTGGATGACCTCAATAGATGTATTCCTGCCAAAGTCAAAGTCCTTCGGAGGGGCAATGCTGTATTCCAGCGCCGAGGCACTGGCCGCAAGGGATGCCATCATACTGACGGCAAGCGCGAAAGTCAAAATCTTTTTCATTCTGTATCCTCCTCATCCGCGTTTTCTTTTCTGTGCTTTACCAGCAGCGCGCCGCCGACGCCCGCGCCTGCCGCGGCCACGATCCCAATGGGGATGAGCACATAGGACCAACGGAACGCGGACGCCGTGGCGGGTGTCTCCGCAGGCTCCGTGGGCTGGATGGGCGTTCCCTCAAAGATGGCGACATACCGGACACGGTTGAGGGCGATCCGGCTGACCGTGCCGGTATAATCCGCCGTGACGGTATAGCCTTTCACGTAGCTGCTGGTGGCACTGCCGGAATAGGTGGCAACGGCTGTGTAGCGATCCGCCACGGCGTAACCATCCATGTTAGCGGTGTTATCCGTCTGCCACTGGATGTCCGTGAGCGTCAGGGTCTTGCCGTTTTCCGTAATGGTTTTGGGAAGATACTGCGTGTCCTGCTCGGCAAGATTGGGATAGCTGCGCTTGGTGGAGATTTCCCTGGTGGAGCTGCCATAGCCAGACGGCTCGACTTGCACGGTATCAAGTCGGAGTGTCAGGGTTCCCATGAGCCCGTCGTCCGTGATGAACTCACGCTCCTGCGGCAGCAGCGCCAGCACAGATTCCATATCTTTCTTGGCGCTTTCAACGGAAATGTGCTCCGTGTGCTGGCGGCTCTCATTTTCCGGAAGCTCCTGCTTCAGAAGGTCCGTCAGGGTGTAGTGGAAGCCGTCCTGACGGAAGTCCGAGCGGGGAATACCGGCAGGATCGTCTTCGGGGCTCAGATCATAGATTTTTTTCAGTTCCGTGCCATCGTCACCGCGAACGATGGCGGTGGGGTAGCAAACCTTGGCGTTCGGTACCGCAGGCTCAAAGTCCGCCGCCAGCGCGGTGGGCGTCAGCGCCAGGGTCAGGCACAGCGCCGCGGCGCAAAGGGAAAGCATTCGTTTCATTTTGTGTTCCTCCTTAATGTTTCTTCATTTTATAGTGATCTCTTGTCTGCTCCAGCAGGAGGTCATATTCCCAAGGCTCCACTTCTAAGGAGAGGTAGGCGCCGTCTTTCGTCATGCCGTCTACCCGATAACTCAGCACAAGTGGAAGATGCCGCTGCTTTTTCACGTCCTGGGGCGAGAGCCAGCCAGCGCCTTCTACAAAAACAGCGCGAATGGCGGAATCATAGTTTTCTTCATAGCCCTGCCAGAGAAGGGCCTCCCGCAGTTCTTTCCGCAGCTTCTTGTGCTGGGGAATGGGGATCAGGCGCTCCGGCTCCAGCAGAAAACGGGGCCGCAGGCTCTCCAAGCAAATATCCAGCGCGTCTTTCAGAGCAGCGTTCTTTTTCGTCAAGCCGTCGCGCCGGTAATCTGCCGCCAGAACATCCTCGCCCTGGGCATCGCCGGGGAAAAGACGCACACAGCGGATGAGCTCATAGGCGTGGGTATCGTCCGCCATGCCGAGGATGCGGGCCCCATCCATAGGGAGTGTCCGATAATGGGAAATCGCATCATTCAACGCGGAAAAACGCTTCACACCCCAGCCGGACCTTCCGGGCCGAAGATCGTCCACGGTGTAATAGGTCATGCTCATGCAAGTATCCTCCTCACTTCATTTTCATGCCGCCCATTGTGGGGGCGTCCGTCTGTTCCTGCGTCATCAGTTCCTCCAGCTTTTCCCGCGCCCAGTCCGGTAGGTATTTTTCGTCCAGTACGCCAATGAAATCCTCCCGGTTCCATCTGGCTGTTTCGCCGTCCGAGAGGCAGGTGGCAAAGACTGCTCGACCACTGGAATGCGGCTCGCAGCCAAAGCCGCTCCGAGCATACAGAAGTTGGTAATCCTGCCCCCAATACTGCTCCCGCAGCGCCTCCGGTGACAGCACCAGCACCTTGCCGGTATAGTCCTGCTTCGCACGGTCACCAACGCAATGCTCCGCGCCGAACAGATCCAGCGCCTGCACCGCCTTGCGGTAGAAAGTGACGAAGCCATCCAGCACGGCCGGATGGCTTCGGACAACAAAGTCGCTGTTGTGGTTGATGTCTTTGGGGATGCAGGCGTGCTCCGCCCACTGCTTGTTGGCATGGCCGAAGCGCCCGTCCCACTTGAGTTCGTGCAGGGTGTTGGCAAGCACCCACGCGGTGCGCTTGTAGCCGTATTCCTCCAGCACCGGCGTGATACAGTTCTTGTCCAGATGCATTCCGTCGAAGCTCTGACGGATGGCGTCCTCGATGGCGTTGCGGCAGGCGATGTTTGCCTTGTGGCTCTCCCGCCAGAGGGAAAGCTCGTTCCGATCTCTCGCCTCGGCAGAGGGATAAGGGTAGAGATAGGTGTCATTCGTCATGATCCAGTTCCTCCTTCAAAAGCAGGAAGAGCCCGGACAACGAAACGCCCGCGCTTTTCAGCAGATCGCGGAAGTCATCATCCAGACTCTTCATCATTTCATATACATTTGTATCAGCGTCGGATCGCAGCACCAGCGTACCATCCTTCACCGCACATTCGAAATCGCCTTCCTCCGGGTCGATGCCGGCCTCTGCCAGCATACACAGCGGCAGGACATCCTGAAAACACTCTTTTTCCCAATGGCAGCCATCGCAAGCGTCATTTTCGGCGCCGTGGGCCAGAGCGCTGCTTTTGGCCAGTCGGAACAGAAGCTCCGCGTTGATCGCCGTCAGCAGCTGGAAGGTTTTCAGCGTTTGCGCGACGGACAGCTTTTCCGGTAGCAGCAGAACACAGCCGTTTTCGGTATGGATCGTCAGATCGCTGGTTTCGGCAAGGCCGGAGAGCTGCAGCGCGGCGCGGGGAATGGTAAGGGTCTTGTTCGCGGGGTCATGGTTCAAATGAAATTTCATACGTATTGTCTCCTCTTTTTTGATTTGTTTAACATTTCAATGGGCACGTTGGCTCGTGGATCATCTCATAGCGGGTATCGCCGTCACCGCCCAGCAGGTTTTCCAAAGAGAGCTGCCAGCAAGCCTTACGGGGATCATAGTTCGTGATGATGATTTCCTCATATTCACTTCCCGCCCTTTGCGACATACTGTTTGGGCGCGAGGTCCGGAAAATAAAGCAACCATCTTGATAGAGATCGCAAATGTATTCCTGATAGTTATACGAAACAATAAAGTAACCCTCACTCCCGACGAGCACATCGTGAAGCCGCTGGTGATCCTTCAGCGGAAACTCTACCGGATAGCAGCCCTCTGCCATATAGTAGGGCGGATCGCAGTAAAGTACGGCATTCTTCCTGTCATATTGGCGAATCAGCTCCTCAAAGTCCTTATTCTCAATGACAACATTGGCCAGCCTGCGGGAGCACTCCCAAATCAGATGGAAGAAGCGGCGGATATCGCAGGGCTTACCGCCGAAGGACTTGGCGCCGCCGCTGAAGCTGTATCGCACCAGCTTGAAGTAATCCGCGGCACGGCGAATATCTCCGCGTGGCGCGCGTTCCAACATGAGGGCACGGATGGCTTCCGCGTCAGGCGGCTTGAGGTAGACCTCCGTCAGATCCATTTCCTCCTGCAGATAATCATCCGTGATCTCATCTTTTGAGAAAAATTTATAGAGGACGTTGAAGTCATCCCGTGTGTTCAGCGGCAGGAACCCCAATTCCGCTAAGAGTGCCATAGTACGGTTTTTCACGCAGCAGAAGAGGTTTGTCAGATTCCCGTTGTAGTCATTGTAGACTTCCATACAGCCCCGCTGGATAGGACGGCTTATCGTCACCGTGCCGCTGCCGCCGAACACATCAATGAAGCGCTTATAGTGATCCGGCATCAGCTTGTTGATGATCCACAGCAGCTTGCCCTTACCACCTACCCAGGGGATAAAGCTGTTCAAGATGCACCTTCTTTCAAAGGAAAAGCATCCAGTGACCGCTCTAATCCGCGTCTTGCTGCTGCAAGTCCATTTTCCATGTTTTGAAGCTGCTGAATCGTGGAGTAGACTTCACCGGCATTGGTGGCGTAGAAGTAGCCGCATCGATCGCTCCCAATAGGAACACCCTTGCGTCTCATACGATTTACCAGTTTTCGAAGATCTGTTCCGCTAATCCCTATAGCCGCTTCCAGCGCAGCGCTGCTCGCACTGTACCTTCGCCCAGTACATGCTCCTTTCAGATAACTCAATAATTTTTCTTCTCGCATTTTTGCTCCTTTCCGGGGCTGTACTCCCGGAGGAAGGGACAATGTGCAAAAAAGAAGGGGCCGCTTTCCCCCTCCGGGAATACGGCCCCTAAGTGTGATTGTTTTTCTGAATGTTCCGTTCTTGTAGAACGGTAATCGCCCTGTATGCTCCTGTGAAACAAACGCCATCTCCCATATAATTTAAGAACGGATACCGTTCAAAAGGAGATTGCGTATGGATCAGGTCGCATTGGGTAAACGGATCAAGGCCGCTCGTGAGCGAGTCGGCATGACGCAGGAAGATCTTGCTGCCGCTGTGGATTATAGCGTGGACCATGTGAGCGTTGTAGAGCGGGGCGTGAAACCGCCAAAGCTGGAAAAGTTGGTTGCCATTGCCAATGTGCTCAATGTTGGGACAGACGAGCTTCTTCAGGACAGCTTGAATGCGGCGACGATGCTCCGAGCCACGGAGCTCTCCGAGCGTTTGAAGACACTTTCCCCAGACGGGCAGCGTAAGGTGATGAATGTGCTGGACGCATTGATCACCGAATTCCAGTAACAGTACAACAGAGGTTTGCTTTTTGCAGACCTCTGTTTTTTTCGACCGCGTTCGACATATTTCCCGTAGACTCCTGTGGTATTGTAGTTCTATAAGAACGATAACCGCTCCAAAAAATAAGGAGTGAGCAATATGAAACAAATGAATGTTCGTGTCGAAGCAGCTCTGCTGGAAGTAGCCCGCAGACACAATACCACCGTGGAAGAGGTACGCAGGGAGATCCGTCTGGCTATGGCGATGGCAATGTGTAACCCTGACCCTGCTGTACGGAAAATCTGGGGTGAGATTCCCTGTGATGGAAACGTCCTTACGCCGGAGGATCTCATCACCTATGCCGCGATGCGTTGCCGGGAAGGGGAGTGTTAAAAGCGTTTTGCCCGTTTCACGGGTCAAGACAATGTTATTTCATCTTCATCTTCATTTTCTGTGTTTCCTGCATTGGTGACAGCATGGGCTGATAGTCTGCGCGATGCAGCAGGCCGTAGGGCGAGAGTGTGGCGTTGTCCTCCTTGATGAGGTCGCAGCCGTAGGCGTAGAGGTTCACATGGGAGAGCAGTAGCTCCGCCGAATGGTCATCCGTCATGAAGCGTAGGTGGTCAATGGCTGTTTCCTGCGGGGAACTCAAGTCCGGCGTGAGGACGTAGTCCGCCAGATGCTCCGCCAAGAACAGGGCGGTTTCGATGTCCCGTACCTCGAACTGCTCCAGCAGAGCCTTCAGCTTTGGCACCTCGGATCTCGGAATGTCCCGCACGGCCTTGGTGAAGGCGTTAAATTCCTCCAGCTCCATGGGCAGGTCGGTGAAGTCCGCCGCATAGGGGATGATCCCGTCATAATCAATGACCGTGACGCCCTCCCAGCCCTCCAC
>OCHJ01002325.1_pt1 | contig 10657 bp, 9 predicted proteins | sample 1538381 | NCBI WGS metagenome assembly OCHJ01 (sample SAMN04571688, study PRJEB22368) | human gut metagenome | biome: human gut; material: stool | host: Homo sapiens | place: Luxembourg | collected 2012-06-29 | reverse complement strand
TCAGACTTGTACCTGATCCCTTTGGTTGTCTCCCTCTTTCATATTGACAAGTGTACCCACTCGAATAGCGAGCCCGAGAAGTGCTATCCGACAAAAAGAACTATCGGTAGCTTGCTATCATAGATAAATACTAAAAGATATAACAGAAGTATATCAAACAAAGACTATTTTCTTTAAGATGAAGAGCTTTTCTGTCACCCGTCACGCACCGCCTATCCCCTGCGAAAAAATATCAATATTCACATTGACCTCAATTTCACTTTCCGCTATTATTTCCCCTACCCTGTCCTTATTCTCTCTGTAAAATCTGTTACAGCACCTTCTTAGCGTATTTTCAAGCCCGAACACATCACAGCCTTTTTCTGCAATCGGTATCACCGAGCTTTCTATTTTCCGCTTCAGCTCCCTTTCAGCAGGCTCGGCTACCTTTTCGGCGGCTTTTTTATCATCTTCCTTTATTCCGCCCTTCGACCCTATCTTTCCCGATGCGCTGAATGATACATCAAATTTCACCTTACCGTTATATTCTGTAGCTTTTATACTCCTTGTAACCCCAATAAGCATAACACTCGGCTTTGCGTTTTGTCCCAAAGGCACGGTAAACGAATATTCCGAAGGCATATCATTCATAAAGAATATAGCCATTGCCCCATCATCGTCAACTCTGCAAAGCTCTTTACCGCCCTTGAAAACCACTCCGCCATCAAGTATTATCGTCTTTTCTCCGTCCTCGCTCTGTTCTTCTCCGCCTCCGTTGCCCTTACCGCCTCCGGTTTCCTTCGGAATAGTTACATCTGTCTTTAGTGTTGCGATTCTGAGCAGCGGAAGAAATGCACTTTCCGTAGATGTGCATAGCATAGTCATCACCTGATAGGTATATGTGCTTTTGTTCCTGCTTTCGACCGATGCGTTGTGTATAAGGTTCGCCAATCTCTGCGAAGAGGTCGAGCCTTCCTTGAAGCGTATATCGAGCAGTTCCTCTGCCGTATCCTCTGCGGCGGCAACATATGCCTGCGGATGCGAATGGTAATTGCCAACGAAGAATTCAAGCGTGTCGCACAGCTTATACTTCCTCAGTTCTTTTCCGATGATTATCAGCCTGTTTTCGCTCAGCAGAAGATCCTTTCCCGTCAGCATCGAAGCGTTTTTCGCCGCCGCAAATATGCTTTCGCCCTCCCCTACGCTTTTCAGCACATTGTCCTGCGTCTTGTCTATCTGATTCTGTCCGCCCTCGCTCGATTGATTGAAATACTGCATACTTATACGATATACCTTTTTGTCAGGAAGATAGTCTATCCCTATCGCCTGCACTATCGCCCTGTCGGACAGGTCAACATAGCTGACACAGCCGGCAAGGGTTATTGTCACCGTCAGCGTAAGCATTATAGCAACCGCTCTTATCATTCTCATTTCTTTTCTCCTCCGCTCTGCTTTTTTCTGCCTGCAACAAGCGCCGTCAGCGGAACCGCAACACCGCCGAGCAATATGTGTATTCCGCCCGACATAACGCTCCTGAAATGCTCGTATACCGTTCTGTCACTGCCAAGCACCATACACAGCATAAATATAAACGCTCCGTATACCACAACCGCCTTTTTCGTGTCGGGCCTCTTACTGCACACAGAATATATCCGCCCTACGCAATATATAATAAGCGCCGTTTTAATAATTCCGCACATCAGCCACACTATAGCGTCTATTCCGTCAAGCCTGCGAAATATTACAATATCGGATAAAGATGCAATAATATACAGAGGGTATTCGACTTTACTCATATAAGGACCTAATATAAGGTTGTAGAGCAGGTTAAGAAATTCCAGTATCACAAGCAGCAGCGGCAGATAATAAAGCACCGTTTTATGCGGTTTACTGCGTATTTCATCGGTTATCACCGCAAAAATCAGAATTTCGCTGTTCATACTTATCTCGGAAAGTGTACATTTCACAAAGTACCGCCCGTCCTCAATAAAGGCGGGATATATGAAATCCGGATTGACCTTGTCCCACATAGTGACTCCGATAAGAAAAATCAGCAGACCGAATACCGCCGCCGCAAACACAGAGCTTCTCGTAACCGCACTAAGCCCCTTCAATGCACCGTATACCGACACTGCGACAAGCACAGCAATACCCGATATTGTCAGAATGTTATTGAGCAGCGTATCGGTTATATAATGCTGTATGCTTATGACCGTCTGCACGGCGGTCGCCGTCAGGGTAACAGCCAGAATAACCCCTACAGCTGCCCCAAAGATCTTATTTCTTCTGAAAGCACAGGTTATAGGGCTGTCCCCCTTGAACCTCAGCGTCACAAGGATAAGAGGGATATAAAGCAGTGCCGCAATAATTTTTGCAAGAAGTATCGCTGTGAAGCGATCCGGTCCGTATAATACGGTTTCGGCAGGCATAGTCATCATTTCCGCCGACAGCCTGCAGGCAAGAAACGTGATAACAAGCTGTCTGTTACTTATCCTGCTCATTGCCTCCCGTCCTTTCTGCGCCGTGACTGCTCTTAGCCTTGCCCGATAACTGCTGTACCGTCATATCCGTATCGGACAGCTTCTTCCAGCTTTCCCTGCAAAACGTATCACGGATAATGCTTTTCAGCGTCACGGGCGCAAACGGTGCGGTATACGGCACTCCGTATGTGTTTTTTGAACACATTCTGAAAAATATAACGACCCCTACGGCTGTGATTCCGAACAAGCCGAATGTACCTCCTGCGACTATAAATACAAGCCTCAGTATCATACAGCTGTCGTATAGATCCGGTACGGCAAATGAGCATAATCCGGTTGCCGCTATGATAAGCACCACCGGTGCGCTCATAAGACCCGCCGATACCGAGATTTCTCCTATCACAAGACCTCCGACTATGCTTACTGCGTGACCTATGCTCTGCGGCAGCCTCAGCCCCGCCTCCCTCATTATCTCATACAGGATATACATTATAAGACACTCTCCGAATACGGGATAGGCGGTAGTCTGCTCCGATGAATAAATATTCAGCAAGAGCGCCGAGCGGAACATTTCCGGGTGGAAGTTGCACAGTGCGACATAAAGACCCGGCAGAACAGCCCCTGCAATAAACGCAAAGAAACGTATGATACGAAGAAATGCCGAAAAGTACGGCTTGTGCGTATAATCGTCCATCGTTACAAAGTTCTCCGCAAACAGACACGGAAGAACAAGCGCAAAAGGCGTTCCGTCCACGATTATCCCCACTCTGCCCTCGTACAGCTTCGATACAAATACATCGGGACGTTCGGTTGTATATATCTGTGAGAAAAGGACAGAATCATCATCTTCAAGAAAGCTCTGTAAATACTCACCCCCTGCAATAGTGTTAAGCGGAATGTTCTTCAGCTTATCCGTCACGGCATTTACGATATTCATATCCGCCTTGTCGGTAAGATAGCAAACCGAAACATCGGTCTTGCTGCGTTCCCCTACGGTCATCATTATCGTTTTCAGTGTCGGGGATTTCATTCTCCGCCTTACCATAGCAACGTTGGTTCTCACCACCTCGATAAAGCCCTCTCTTGACGCTCTCAGATTTATGTGCGTTGAAGGCTCGTCTACGCTTCGGTGTGCAAAGCCCTGTATGCCTATCGCTATGCCAAACCCTGCCCCATCGCACAAAAGCACGGCAAACCCCGACATTATATAAAGGCACAGCGAGTCATAATCGTACACCTGCTTTTGTTCTTCGGCAATCGGCATATCCGAGCAGACCTTTGTAAAAAATTCGTTATCGTCCTGTATTTTCGGCGGTGCGGATACAAGCGGACGGAAAATCAGATTTGCAAGATCCGCCTTTCCTATCATACCCTCGCAGGTGATAACCGCCATCCTGTGACCGTCGGACGAAAAATACTTGATTATAAGATCCGAGCTGTTGTTCATCAGCCTTCTTACCTCAGAACAGTTGATATTAAGATTTGCGGCAAGCCTGCTGTCGCCGCTGTTTATGCTCTCTACCGATTTTTCGGATAAATCAGGCAGTTTTTTTGAATTGCTCATTTAAGTTCCTCGCATATTGAAAGATAATCAGCAGATAATAGCTGTGTAGCCAATCTGTAACTTATCTTTTCCGTCAATGGAGGAAAATATGCTGATAATAATTATCCGTTCCGTGCTTTTGTATATTCTTATAGTATTCGCCCTGCGTCTTATGGGCAAAAAACAGCTTGCTCAGTTACAGCCCTCCGAGCTTGTAACGACAATACTTATATCCAATATTGCCACGTTGTCGCTTGAGGATTCGACCGTTCCGATGATATACGGAGTTATCCCGATACTGATGATAGTCTGCATGGATGTTTTCATGTCTTTTATTATGCTCAAGAATTCACGCTTCCGCCGCCTTGTGACAGGCACACCTCAGATAATCATTACCGACGGCATAATTGACCGCAAGGTTATGAAGCACCTTCGTTACAGCGTTGACGAGCTTATGGAAGCAATGCGTGAATGTATGATATTCGATATTTCACAGGTGCAGTACGCAATAGTAGAAACCACCGGCAAGATAAACTTCTATCAGAAAAGCCGTTACCGCAACGTTGAAAACGGCGACGTCGGGATTCAGGTGACAAACTGTGATCCGCCCTGCCTGCTTATAAAGGACGGCGAAATAAACTATCCCGGACTTCGCCGCTGGAACGGCGATGAAGCAAAACTTCGTGAAATAATAAAAAGCATGAAGCTTGATATAAAGGATATTTTCCTGCTCACAGACAGCACCGACAAAGGCATTTATACAGTGCTTAAAAGCAATGACAAATACGGCACAAAGCCGATATGTAAAGCGGAGGATAAATAAATGGGTCGAATTACCGCCTGTGCGGCAATAGTCATAGCTATGGTGGCTTTTGCCCTTTACGGCTACAATTATTCAGGCACCTGTGCAAGAAGGATCTACCTTGCCGCCGACGAGATTACACAGGCGGTTGACAAAAACGACACCGCAAAAGCCATCGAAAAAGCAGACCTTGCCGAACAGCTTTGGCGGAAAATGTCGCAGCATACCATCTTTGTTGAGGATACCGAATGCGATAACGAAATAGCTATGAGCCTTGCCAGAATAAAAGTATTTGCCGAAAACGGCGAGGACGATATTTATTCCGAATGTGCCGTGCTTAAACGCCTTATCGAGCTGTATATAACCCGTCAGCAGATAACGCCGGCAAGCGTATTCTGATATATAAAAAATGCCGACGGCTTTTGCCGTCAGCATTCTTTGAACCCGAAACGAACATATAAGCGTCCTGTTTCATTTCCTGATAATATGTATCCGCACCGTCCATCTGGGGGAATGGTACAAAGTTTATCTCATCATCTTCCCACTTGTTTTTCTTCTTGAACTTTCTCCATGTTTCTTCATATCTCCATGTGCCGTCCTCAATGAAGAGCGTATTGCCGTCAGCCCATTCATTATAGCTGGGTGTCCAGTTGTTTTCTATCTCTCTGGGATAACGGAGCTGTTCCTGAGTATCATCGAATGTACGGAGCATATCCATGCACTTTTCGATGTTTGCATCATAAAGATTGCTTACCAGCTTACCGCTCTCAAGACCGATAAGGGGCTTACCTGTTGTAGCGATAAATGCGTGGTCAAGGCCGTAACCGTCAAACGCATACTTTGCGTTGTCGGGATCTGTGAACTTTCTTGCCATTTCGATGCACTTTGACCATATCCACTCGCCCTTTTCAAACAGCTCCCAAGGATCATCAAAGCCGTTTTCTTCATATAATATACCTCCGATACGGCATTATAAGCCGCTTAATACTCCTATATTATACCAAATTTACGACCGTCAATCAACCATTAGCTAATCCAAACTTTGAAAACTTTTTTGTGTATATACAACAACGAATTTTGCGTTTTCACACCGTTTACACGTTTTTTAAGTTAATTACCTTTATACATCTGCGAATAACCGAGTTTTGTGAATCCGTTTCTTTCGTACAGCCTTACCGCTCTTTCGTTGTCAGGCTCTGTTTCAAGACGGATTCTTGCAACATCGGCATATTCCTTTTCAATAAACTTAAAAAATTCTCCGGTTATGCCCTTACAGCGATGCTCCGGCTTTACATATATCTCCTCAAGCCACACCACAATACCGCCCGCCTCATTTGAATAGGTAAGCGCAAGCAGTGCAAAGCCGTAAACCTCTTTTTTATCGTCACTGCGGAACATAAAGCATACCGTATACGGTGAGCCTTCCATAAGCACATCGAATGTAAGCTTATGATTTTCATCGGGGATAGGGTGAAGCACAGCGGGAGAATGATAGAAATCATGCTCCATAGCGAGATATTCTTCACGGTCAGCTTTTCTTATTTTTTCAAATACCATATTTTCTCCTGTCACGCAAGCCCTAACGGGTTAATAAACAGATACGCAAAATATCCTGCGTAAGCAACGAGCATGATTATACCGCCCGCTTTTGTAAGCTCCTTTTTGCGTAAAACGAGCAGACCCAACAGTACAGCAGTAGCTATCGCAACTATCGTATCAATGATAAATGCCTCACCGAAGGTCAGTACGCTCGGCGAGCATATTGATGCCAGACCTACAACGAACAAGATATTGAAAATGTTACTGCCGATTATATTGCCTATAGCAATATCCGATTTCTTCTTGAGCGAAGCCGCAATGCAGGTTATAAGCTCCGGCAATGATGTGCCGAATGCAACAACTGTCAGCGAGATAGTCCTGTCGTCCACTCCTATTACCTGTGCTATGCTCTTTGCGGACGCAACCGTAAGGTCGCTTCCGAGTACGATGCTCACAAGCCCTATAAGAGTGATAAGTATCAGTACGGGTATCTTGTCCTTTTCGGTAAGCTGCGGCACTTCATCTGCCGAGCTGTCGTCCCCCTTCTTGTAAAGGTAGAACAGATAGCCTAAGAACGCCGCAAAAAGCACCAGCATAATCACGCCGTCTATCTTGTCAAGTCCTCCGCCTATCCAGCCGAGCAGCAGTAATACAGCGGTTATGATCACAACAAACGGTATCTCGAATTTAAGCGTGTTCGGCTTTATCTTAAGGTTTGTTATCACTGCGCTGACACCGAGTATCAGCAGTATGTTCATAATATTACTGCCCACCACGTTACCTATCGAAATAGCCGCCGCATCCTGAAACGCCGCACTTATACTGATAGCCGCCTCAGGCGCAGAAGTACCCATCGCCACTATCGTAAGACCTATTACTATCTGCGGAATTTTAAATTTAGCCGCAATTTTTGACGCACCCTCGACAAACAGATCTGCACCCTTTATCAGCATAGCGAATCCTACTATCAGCACGCCGAGCGAGCATATAACATTTGCATTTATATTCACGCCGACCATATTCATAACATACAGTGCAGCGCCTATCACAAGAGCGATTACCGCAATTAACATTTTCTGTCCTCTTTCTCTGTTAACACATTAAATTTTTCGGTTACACGAATGACGGGCAGTGACGTTTCATAGAAGCGACTGCCCGTTCATATTGATTTTTATTGCTTACTGCTCTCCTGCAAGCTCCTTGTAAAGACCGATATACAGCTTAGCCGACTGCTTCCAGCTGAAGTCCGCCTTCATAGCTCTGGTGACCAGCTTGTTCCACTCTGTCTTGTTCCAGTAGCAATCCTTCGCTCTCTTTACCGCATAGAGCATATCGTGAGCGTTGTACGACTGGAAGGTGTAGCCTGTACCGTTCTCATCTCCGCAGTCAACTATGCTGTCAGCAAGACCGCCCGTTTTGCGTACTATCGGGATAGTGCCGTAACGCAGAGAGATCATCTGTGCAAGTCCGCACGGTTCGCTCTTACTGGGCATAAGGAACATATTCGCTCCGGCATAGATTTTCTTTGCAAGGTCAGGGATATATCCGCAGGTGAACGCCACTCTGTCGGGATATTTCCAGCGCATCTCGTGGAAGAACTGCTCGTACTGAGCCTCGCCCGAGCCTAATATAACTACCTTGTAGCCGAGATTTATTATATCATCAAACACACACTTTACAAGATCAAAGCCCTTGTGCTCAACAAGTCTTGATACCATACCGAGAACCGGCTCCTCACCCTGAGGAAGTCCTACTTCTTCAAGCAGCTTCTGCGTGCATATCTTCTTGCCCGCCTTCTTTGAAACCGTGAAGTTTGCAGGGATTGAAGGATCTGTAGCAGGGTTGTACATATCCGTGTCTATGCCGTTCAGGAAACCGCAGGTCTTGTACTGCTTGTCCGAAAGCGCCCTGTCAAGACCGTGTGAGAACCACGGGTCGAGTATTTCCTTCGAATATGTCGGAGATACCGTTGTGACCTTGTCTGCAACCTCAATGGCGGCTTTCATAAGGTTTATATCCCTGTCATATTCCATAAGAGAAGCAAAGTGCTTGGGTATACCCAGAACATCTTCGAGTATCTCCATACCGTATCTGCCCTGGTACTGAATGTTGTGTATAGTAAATACATTCTTTATGCCCCACAGCTTTTCATCGTTTCTGTAGAAAATGCTGTAGTATACAGGTATAAGAGCGCACTGCCAGTCGTTAGAATTTATTATCTGCGGCTTGAAGTCGATGACCTTGAGCATTTCAAGAACAGCACGGGAGAAGAAAGCATATCTTTCCGCATCGTCATAATAACCGTAAAGTCCGAAATCACGCTTGAAATAATACTCGTTATCAAGAAAATAATATGTAACATTATTTATCTTTGCCGTGAAAAGTCCGCAATACTGATTTCTCCAGCCTACCGGCACAGAAAAATTAGTAACATACGTCATCTGATCACGCCACTGCTGTTTTATCGTATTCACATAGAGAGGTACTACAACGCAAGCCTCATGGCCTTCTTCAACGAGTGCTTTGGGAAGTGAGCCTGCAACATCCGCAAGTCCGCCCGAAGCCGCTACCGGCTGAGCTTCACTTGCTGCATAAAGGATCTTCATGTTTTTTCCGCCTTTCAGCCACGCAGTCTGATTTTCAGTATGTGGCTATTTTTATAGTTTCTTATTCCTATTTAAAAATATATCATATTTCGTTTTCAAAATCAAGCAAAATTTGTCTGCCTTTATGTCGAAGAAAGAAAAATCGGAAATAATAACTAAATATTTCAATTTCTCTTGTTCATTTTAACAAAATCGCTCTCCGTTGGTATTGCATTTTTATCTAAATCGGAGTATAATCTTAATTGAGGCAGTTGTTTTCACGGATTTTCATAAACAATTGTCCGCCTTGTACAACATAGAAAAGGAAAGGTGTCATTACAATGGCTGAAAAAGAAATTACTTTACTTGACGTTATAGACAGAGCGCAGCTGCAATCACTGCAGGACGCATTTGCAAAGGCTACCGGTATGGCTGCATTGGCTACAGATAAAAGCGGTCCCGTCACCCAGCTTTCATGTCCTACTGATTTCTGCATGAACTATACGAGAAAATCGAGCGTAGGCTGTGAGCGTTGCAATCTCTGCGACCTTAAGGGCGGCGAGCAGGCAAGCAGAACAGGTAAGCCTGCGGTATATTATTGCCACGGCGGACTTGTCGATTTTGCATCCCCGATAATCGTAAACGGCAAACAGATCGGCTCGCTTATAGGCGGACAGGTGCTTACCGAAGAACCGGATCTTGACAAGTTCCGTGCAATAGCAAAGGAGATTGACGTTGATCCCGATGAATATGTGGAAGCTGTAAAGAAAGTGCCGATAGTTTCCGAAGAAAAGGTAAACAATGCCGCCGAGCTTTTATACAAGATGGCTCAGGCACTTTCGCAGGTCGGCTACGAAAAGTATCGCATAACCGAGGATCATAAAGAAACGGATATTCTTTTCGATGAAGTACATTCCGACTACGAGGATATAAACGGAAATGTCGACGATCTCAATTCCTCTATCGAAGTTCTTTCCGCAGAGTTCGACACACTTCGTGAAAAGGCTTCCGAGTCTGCAAAGGCTGTCGCACAGACCGACTCTATACTTAAGTACATACAGAATGTCGCTACACAGATGACCCTGCTCGGCTTCAATGCATCTATTGAAGCAAAGCACGTCGGCGAGGCAGGCGCAGGCTTCAACGTAATAGCGCAGGAGGTAAGACAGCTTGCCGAGCAGACCTCCAACCAGACACGGAGCATTGAAGATGTGCTGGGCAGTGTCCGTTCATCAATTTCCGCTATTGATAAGGAGATTACCTTAGCGGTAGGAAAGATTGAAACCAACATCGCCACAGTAAAATCGCTCAGTTCAAAAATCGCACAGACCTCAGAAAAAATCGACAGAATCAGCAAAAACCAGAACTGATTTTATTTTAACTAAGATATTAAAAGCGGGACGCACCACACAATGCGTCCCGCTTCAGTCTGTCAAAAAAACTATTGTTATTATAGCTGTACTGTGAGACATATCACCAACACCGCCGAAAACACTTTCCTTACCGACAAGGTATTAATAATTTCGTGAGTGTATCAGTACAACTGCACTGACATTGACCTTTCAAAAAAACGCCACTAACCTGAAATATATGTACTAACCTGCGGACGTGTAGCGTTAAGCGTCCCTGCATTGACAAGATATACAACGTTCAGGTAGTTATTCGAGTTTAGCCAACACCCCGACGGGGTGTGGGTATGGGTAAGGAAAGAGGGAGCAAGAGGGAGAAA